>Ga0123342_1007978_pt1 | contig 13647 bp, 8 predicted proteins | sample Turbeawhitnodule_FD_89960 | JGI IMG/M metagenome (GOLD analysis project Ga0123342, IMG submission 89960) | Root nodule microbial communities of legume samples collected from Mexico - Turtle bean Mexico white nodule | ecosystem: Host-associated > Plants > Roots > Nodule | place: Mexico: Nepantla...
AAGGGACGAGGAAGAAAGAAATGAAGCAAGTCATATTATGCTTTAGTTCCAAAAGAAAGCCTGCAAGCGGACTAACCAGTGTTCAAGTAAAGAAGGACTTCATTTCTCTACAGAACTTAAGAAAAGGAGAGTGGAATGAGATGAAAAGACCATGGTGCCCTTCATACAATAATATTAATAATGAAAATTATTATTATTAATAATGGAAATTATTATTATTATTAATAATTTTATGTTAACATAATATATTTTAAAGAATTATAAATAATATTAAAATTATCTAAATAAAATAACTTAAGTAACAAAATTATTTTAAATTAATAAAATGAAAAATAATAAAATTATACTTACATTTAAAATTATATTTAATTATTTCTTTGAATTTTATATTTTTTTATTTTGTTTATAAATGAAACTTAAAATTATTTTAATTAACTAAAATATGCACAAAATTAATAATTATTTATTCTTTTTTATATTACAATTTACACTATTCAAAATAATTTAAAATACTCTTATAACCATCACATCACTCACGTATCTGAATAAACTTTCTTCACACATCCGCTCTAACATACCCCAATCCAAACACACTAACTTTTTTCACACTTTCTTCTCACACTCTCACTCTCCCACACCCTCGACTTTCCACTCCTCAATCCAAACAAAACCTTAATAAGCTTTATTCATAGAGAGTATTTTCATTGGTATAATAGGTTTTCTTTTAGTCTTTTCTTAGAGTTCTTTATTAATAGGTATAACCGATGTACCATTTTTGTTAATATATAAGTTTTGGTCTAGTCCTTCATATTTTCTTGTATTTTCTTTTTTTTAATAATATTTTTTTCCATGTCAGATGATTGTTGTTACTTGAGGTGTCAAGTTAGTTAAAATGTAAGTTTCATAGTGATGTCAAATATAAGAGTTTTTATAAAAAAAAAAGTGTTTCATTAACTAATTATATTAAAATTAATTTATCTTAATAATTTTTTTATGCACTAAAAATGTTAAGCCCAGACTCGTCAAGGTGAGGAGGGTAAGCAAAAGAAATTCAGGACAATGTAAAATTATAGGCGAGGTTGATCTTTTTAAAGATTACTTATTTGATAAAATAACTAGACTTTTGTTTTTTTATGTGACTGTTTACTTAAGCAATAGCCTTAACTTGTTTTCATTCTCCAATTCACCTACACTTCCCAAAACAAATAACAACATACAAAACCCTAATTCCAAGAAGTGCTTATCTAAAGCACTTTTTTAGAAACCAACCCAAGTAATATAACACCATCACAAATATTATTAAAAAATGGTAAACAATTGTTTCTTCAAACTTTTCAGTTTTGTTTGTTTTATTATCTGGATCAGTGTGAGAATCTAACCAAACGAGTCATCCCACCAACGGCTATTTTACTGGCTAAACCCTATCCACCATCTCCCAACGGTCAAATCTTGGTCTCACCACCATCCTTTATATATTCCCCAAATACACCTTCATCCAACACAGTTCCACATTTTCAGTTTATCACCATACAAACACTTTTCAACGTTGTTGTTGTTGTTGTAAACTTCCACTTCCTCGTACCACTCCGAATTGTCGTCAAACATCATGGTGATTAGGTTACTTTCACAAGTTATGTTGGCATTGTTCTTCACATTTTTGTGTTCGGTTCACGCAGACAACGCTCCCGCCCCTTCACCCAAGTCAACACCCTCGCCGGCGCCGGCCAAACCACCCTCTTCTGCCACTCCTCCGGCGCACTCTCCTGCACCCCATCAAGCATCTCCTGCAAAGTCTCCAACTTTATCACCTCCTTCACAATCCCCGGCGGTTTCTCCATCTGGGTCTTCCCGTTCCCCGCCGCCGGCGGAGGCTCCAGCCACTCAGCCACCATCTTCAGTTTCTCAGGCTCCCAGCCCAGCCACAAACGTCTCTTCGCCGCCGGCTCCATCTCCGGTGGCAGAGGCACCAACGCCGGAGTCTCCTGCTGGGATTCCTTCAAGTTCTGCCCCACCGGCAGGTTCACCTGTCACGCTGCCATCCAGCAGCGTCTCTCCGGGGACTGCTCCGGCGAGTTCTTCTCCAGAAAGTTCACAGGGCTCGGTTGGTGATGAATCGGGCTCAAGTTCAAATGCTGCTTCAGTGATTTTGGGTGGTGTGGCACTTTGGGTGGCTTTGACTATTGTCTAAAGCATGGAAATATGAGTATTCTTTGTGTTCCAATTTTTTATTAACCATTTATTGTTACTCGATCAATTTTTGTAGTTCTTTGTTATTTCATTATTCTGTAATTGGTTAATGAATTTATATTAACTTTTTTGTTCAATTTGAAAAGGGTTTTTTGGACCACTAAATTAGCATCATTTGAAATATTCTAAATTAGCATTGTTTGTTTACGAATTACAAACGAACTCCTAAATCAAGCAAGAAGACCAATCAATTGTGATAAATATTCAGGTTTTAAAATTGAAACTAGAAACTTCAGAGGTAATAAATTAATAGCTACACCATCTTCTTAAAAGTTTTGGAAACTTTATTATATATACATCAAAATTGGACTGGACTCTTTTAAAAAAAATCATATAAATTTGTGGATTTTTAAAATTTAAAGATCCTTTTTTATCTAGAAAATCCATTTAGATAAGTTCTTCATTCTAAAGTAAATGCAACTGTATAATTATAATTATAATTTTAAAAGTATTTTTTATTTTCGTCTAGAATCCTGATCAGAAAAATGATACAATTGCTCTTATATTCTTGTCTCTAACTCGTTTATCAAACTTGTTCTTTCTGTTTTCAATCTACTCAACTTGTCAACTTACTCGTACTTTTTTTCTTTTTTAAGAACAAGTTAGAAGAGGGACAAAATTAAACATTGAAATAAAATTAAATAAATAAAAAATATTTAATCAAGTGATTTTTTTCATAAAAATTTAATTGAAAATATTTAAATTTACAAGATATTTTATACAAACCATATTTTTTTACTAATGAAGTAAAACATGAAGATTGACTTCCTTATTTAGTATTGATTCCTTGGATGAAGATGGCCTAACAGTGATTGTAGGAGCATTGTAGTTGGGCTTTGTCAATGACATGATTCAACAAATTACCAACATAAAGAGCCCCCACGCATGGCAAATTGGCAATGCCATTTCACTTGCAACTCATCTAACCTCACTCACCATGAAAAGAGTATGACCACAAATGTGCTTATAATAATCTCACATTCTCAACCCCATTTGAGAGGAGTACATGCAACATCTTGTGAATTGCTTATCCACACACAACACAAACATGGGAACCTACGTGGAAAGTTTGTCAGGTGTGGAGGAACATGTCTTTCGTAGCCAATACTCACCTGTCCCTATCCCTGACAATGTGACTTTGCCAGAATATGTGCTCCAAAATGCTGAATTGTATGGTGAGAAGGTTGCATTTGTGGATGCTGTAACTGGAAAAGGGGTGAGTTATAGAGAGGTGGTGAGGGATGTAGACAGGTTTTCAAAGGCCTTAAGATCTCTTGGTTTGAGGAAAGGGCATGTTGTGATTGTGGTACTTCCAAATGTGGTGGAGTATGCCATTGTTGCTTTGGGGATAATGGCTGCTGGTGGGGTGTTCTCAGGGGCAAATCCAAGTTCTCATGTCTCAGAAATTAAGAAACAGGCAGAGTCTGCTGATGCCAAATTAATTGTCACCAATAGCTCAAACTATGAAAAGGTAACTGCTTTATTCTTTTTCATCTGTTTAGTGTTTAATACTCATGACACTATGTTATATTTGATTCAATCATAATTAAAAAATGCATAGAAAATAAACTTTAACCAATGAGTAAAGTGACATTTTTTTCACTGTCATCTAATCTAAAAATTGGTTCATGTCTTATTTATATTAAACAAAATAATGTATTATATATATATATATATATATATATATATATATTTCAAAATACAATATGAAATATTTGATTACCTTATTCTTGTTATTGTTATTTAATTTTAATAAAAACTAACATGAATAAGTATAATGTAAGGGTTAGATAAAAAGAATTACTTTATAAAAAGTCATTAGTGTGTAATTAGTTGATAGAGTGAAATTTGAAGGTTATACATAGAAAAATCAGAGTCTTAAAGCGTAGTTTCTGAGTTGATATAAACACAGGTGAAGGGTCTAGAGCTACCTGTTATTGTGCTAGGAGATGAAGTTGTTGAAGGTGGCATGAATTGGAATAAGTTGCTGGAAGCAGCAGATAGGGCAGGTGATGATTTTGCCAAGGAGCCTATTCATCAGAATGATCTTTGTGCCATGCCATTCTCATCAGGCACCACAGGAATGTCAAAGGGTGTGATGCTCACTCATAGAAATCTAGTGGCTAATCTCTGCTCTACACTCTTCACTGTGACTAAGGAAATGGAGGGCCTTGTCACCACACTAGGCTTGATTCCCTTCTTTCACATTTATGGCATCACTGGAATATGCTGTGCCACTCTTAGGAGCAAAGGGAAGGTTGTGGTTATGGGAAGGTTTGAGTTGAAAAAGTTTCTCAATGCCTTAATCACACATGAGGTCACATTTGCACCCATTGTGCCCCCTATCATTCTCAGTTTGGTGAAAAATCCCATAGTAGATGAATTTGACCTCAGCAAGCTAAAACTCCAGGCCATTATGACTGCAGCAGCACCACTTGCACCAGAACTTCTTAATGCTTTTGAACATAAGTTCCCTGGCGTTTCTGTCCAAGAGGTTGGTACACCATTCATCAAGCAATTCCCTTGTACAATATTCTTTGACTAAATTATTTCATGTCTATAGTTCTAATTATTTTTCACCTGACATATAGTTGAGTTCCATTGACTCTTTCTCATAAATTAAGAAAACCAATTATCTGCTGTGTTAAGATTAGTGAAGACTATAAACTGATGGAGATACCAAATCCTACAATAATTTCTTCAACATGTTATTTTCTGCCATGAATTAATTTTTACATTTGCCATCTACTTCAAATATGGTAAGTTTCTCATAAGATTTTTTCATTTGGTCTTTTCCTCTCCAAAGGGATTCTAAATGAAAAACTTGTGATGTTTATATACGAACCAAACATCATTTGGTAGTAACAAATGTTGTGGACAACAACTCATTTAGAAAGAAATTAAAAGAGATAATGAGTGAATAGATTGTGATATCTTTTAAGGACCAAAACCTCATTCAAGTTTGTTTTCTTTTAATTATGTAAATTGTGTTGTGTGACAATAATGTTATGCATATCTAGTATGATGTGTCTATCTTCCTGAAGTGCTAGTTTTCTTTGGTAGGCATATGGACTTACTGAGCACAGCTGCATCACACTCACTCTTGCACAAAAAGGATTGGGAAGTCTTCATAAAAATTCAGTGGGATTCGTCCTCCCAAATTTGGAAGTCAAGTTTGTTGATCCTGACACTGGTCGATCCCTTCCTAGGAACACACCTGGGGAACTTTGTGTGAGAAGCCAATGTGTGATGCAAGGTAAGAATGGAGAAATAATCTACCCCAAAAAAACCAGTTATAAGGTTATGATGATAAATTAGACTGTGAATGAATATAAACTATGTGTCTTTTTCATTAGGTTACTATAAACAGGTGGATGAGACTGCCCAAACCATTGACAAAAATGGATGGCTTCACACAGGTGACATAGGATTCATAGATGATGAAGAAAATGTCTTTATCATTGATCGTATCAAGGAGTTGATTAAATACAAAGGCTTCCAAGTAAGTTCTTGATATTTCACATGCTTACAACAGGTAAAAAAAAAGAATTTTTAGGCACTCTAAATGAAAAAACCTTACAAAATATGAGACTTTCCAACTCTCATTCACGTTTGTTTTTTAAATCAGACGAGTCTATACTATAAGATATCATATTTCAAAATGTGTACTACAATTATTTTGCCATGAAAGTATGAATATTAGAGAGCACAAATTGGTGAAGGTTAAGGTATCAAATTCCCATTATAGATGCCAAAAATAGTAAAGTAAGTCATTTTGGATGCATGCAGGTTGCTCCTGCAGAGTTAGAGGCCATTTTGCTGAGTCATTCATCAGTTGAAGATGCAGCTGTAGTGCCGTAAGTAACTAACATAGTCTTTGTTAATAAAAAAATGTTCCTTTTACGACTGCATAGTATAAATGCACCAGCTTGTGATTTGTTCTACTTTTCTTCAAGTGGCATCTATGTTTTAGCAAAAAATTATTTTCCTCGGTGCAAGATTGTCAATATAGTTAACATTGTTAATCTTACACTTCTATTGGAATTCTAGTTTTCAAGAAAGTCATTGCAATGTTATGCTTTTTTCTATAATGGTTGTTTAGATTACCAGATGAAGAGGCAGGGGAAATTCCTGCTGCAAGTGTAGTTTTGAGCCCTGGTGCAAAGGAAAGTGAGGAGGACATCATGAACTATGTTGCCAACAATGCTGCACATTACAAGAAAGTGAGAGTGGTACACTTTGTGGAAACCATACCAAAGTCACCCTCTGGAAAAATAATGAGGAGGCTCATCAAAGAGAAGATGGTTGAAAAGATAAAGACAAGTTCCTTAATAAAATCTGAGAATGTCTAAAATCACTCACAAATTATGTACTGCTTTGATCATTCATGTCTCCATTATCAGGGTTGCAAACTTGTTAGGTGATGACTCATTTGATGTGAGATTTATTGTTGTGAGAAATATTGGAAAATAAAATTTGAGACTCTAGTAGATGTAAGCTCTCTGAATTCCCATTTACTTATCTTATATTACTTATATAGAAAGTTTGTTCAAACTTTCAAACTAAGGTGTGCTTGAAAAAGTAAATTATTTATTAACTAGTTTATTGAAGTAAAAATAAGTTTGAGAAAGTTAATTGAAAATTGATTTTACGACAATTTAAATAATTTGTTATTTTGATTTTTTATATATTATATAATTAACATAAAATATTAAAAACTAGAAAAAATAATCCTGCAATCTTAAGAGATAAATTATCTCTTCATTTTCAATAATGGCAAAATTAAAAAAATAATAAAGAATATTCATCAACCTACAAAATATGTAAGGAGTGAACGAAACTACGATGAAAAACAAAAGACAAAGAGAGATAAACTAAGAGAATAAGAAGAAAAATAAATTTTACTAGTATTAATCATGGTGTGATACTACAATTAGTAAGGTAAAGAAAATATATATTTTTGTCATTTTATCTACTTATTTATTTATTTATAATTATATTTGATAAGTGAGGTGTCCTATTTAATCTTATTTATTTGTTTATTTTGTAATTATCTTATTTGGTTAAGTGCTCTAACATTGATGTTATTTTAATAGACTTGAGTTCGAAACATTCATGTCATTTGTGGAAACAAAAAGTTCCCTTAACCCTCAATTAGGGGAAATTCGTTCCTCTTATACCATGAGCTTGTTTCTATACACCTAATAGTCATCGATGTTATCTCAACGAACTTGAGTAAAAAAAATTAATTAGATATCAATTTAGAAACTATTTAACAATAATAGAAACTAATTTAGAAACCAATTTTTTTTAGTCTCTAAAATGGTCTTTAATCTAGTCAATATAACAACTAATTATTTTTTGTCTTTAAAATTGATTTCTATTTAATGATTTTTTTGGTGAACTACCTAATATTACAGATAGAAAAAAAGAAAATACAAGTATTTAAATAAAATTTAACTAAATTTAGCTCCTATTTATATTGAAAAAGATAAACTAATCATGGTTGTCTTATTTGCATGATATTAATGTAAGACAATGAGGTCTATATATTAAAGAAAATTAGAATATTTTACTTATGTTAACATTGATTATTATAAAAGTAAATATATTATTTTTGGTTACGAATTAATGGTGACTTTCATCATGTATCATAATCAAATGAATCCTCTTTTTCTATTACACAAATCATAAGCAAATCAAAAAAAATATTTTGAAGCATATGCATTAAAAAAAATCATTGATCTTGGAGTAAATAAACTACAATAATTTTATTAAATTTCTTCATTAAATAAAATATACCTATAAGTTTATAAAAGGAAGGATAACCGAAGAAGGGAACCAATGGAGAAAATATTAATGGGGAAGGACGAGAACTAGTGCAAACTAGTGGACTTTCAAATATTTTTAATTCTTTTTATGAGTGTCTAAGGTCTAACATAAACACAAAAGAACACATTTTACATCATATCATCTAATAACATAAAAAACTTCATAATATTTTCAAAATTGTGTAGGTAACTATTATTATTATTATTCATCTTAACAATTTTTATTATAAGACCGAATATCTCTCAAATGACATGATCGATATAGTCTCTATATATCTCACAAAGACCCCTTAACATAACATGATTACGTAGTTATGGTACATCATTTTATCTAAAATCCAAAGGATAATCTGGTAACCTACCTTAATCTCGGTCTAGTTTCAGATACCCATCACAATTCTATAAATAGGTTTACCAACTAAGAAAAATGTACGCATTAAATCATATTTATTATACACACCTACCTTAACATTGACTTGGACATTACCTTTTGCATGTACATCACCCACACCAACCAAAGATCAAAGATCACACGACATCATCAATCAAGATCGCCAAGGAGAATAACTTAAGAGAAGATTGAAACCTTTCTAGCTTTTTGTAAGTACACTATCAAATCCATATCTCACCAATAAACATAGCATCTTTGAGTGTCATATGAGATAAATTTATGATCATATTATAATTATTTTTGTTTGTTATTATTATTATTATTATTAACAAAAACACAGACACATTTAAAAAAAATTGTTACGTTCTTTTTGTTATATATATTACATTATAAATTTATAATATTAGAATTTTATTGAATTAATATATAATGTAAATTTATAAACGTTATTACAAGTTTTAATATATATATATATATAACATTAATTTAAAGTTTAATAATCTTTTTGTAACAATAAATTCTTTTTATTAATTAGGAGAAAATAATTAATGTTCATGTGTCTATTTAAATTTATCTACAATTTATTAAAAGTAATTTTTTTATAAATAAATTTATTTATTAAATTATAAGAATAATGACAATGGAGTATATTATTTTTTTAAAGGATAAGTTATATATATGTAATCGTTATTATTGCTAAAAGAAAAAGTTATTTAATTATTTTTTTAAAAGATGAATAGTTACATTATTTTCTTTTGATAAACCATTATTATTATTATTATTATAATTATTGAAATAAAAGTATATTATTAAATTATAAAAATATTTTTATTAAACATACATCTCTGCAAGATAAATTTATGATCATATTATAATTTTTTTTATTTTTTTTATTATTATTACGAAAATATAGGCGCATTTAACAAAAATTGTTACGTTCTTTTTGTTATATATATTGCATTCTAAATTTATAATATTAAAATTTTATTGAATTAATATATAATGTAAATTTATAAATGTTATTACAAATTCTAATATATATATATATATATATATAAATAAAACATTAATTTAAAGTTTAATAATCTAAATTATTTTTATTAATTAGGATAATTTTTTTAATTAACCAGGAGAAAATAATTAATGTTCATGTGTCTATTTAAATTTATCTACAATTTATTAAAAGTAAATTTTTTAATAATAATTTTATTTATTAAACTATAAGAATAATGACAATGGAGTATATTATTTTTTAAAGGATAAGTTATATATATGTAATCGTTATTATTGCTAAAAGAAAAAGTTATTTAATTATTTTTTTTAAAGATGAATAGTTACATTCTTTTCTTTTGATAAAACATTATTATTATAATAATTATTGAAATAAAAGTATATTATTAAATTATAAAAAGATTTTTATTAAGCATTATCATAAACACAAATATTTTTAAAATTTTATTGTTAATAATTTTTTATTGTGTAGCTGATTTTTAATTCAGAAGAATTATTTTAATTTTTAAAAAATAGTTATTTAAAGGGTAAAATTATAAGAAATTGGATTCTTTATTTTCTTTAATTCAATTTTTTATAAATTTTAAATAAGTAGTTGTTAAATTTGATATATTTTAATATTATAAAAGATAAAATTGGAAAAAAATGTGTAAAAAAACCCCTTTTTATATTGTTATAGAATATTATTATTATTAATATAATTAAAATTACTACTACTAATAATAGTATTAGTACTATTAATATTACTAATTATTATTATTAACACAAATATAACTATTAAAACTATTATTCTTAATATTATTACTAACAATATATATTAATATTATTATTATTAATAATATTAGTAGTATTACTATTAATATCAAAGTAATAATAATAATATTATTATTAAAACTAAAATAGTATTCATATTAAAAAATAATATTATTAATAATAATAATAATAATAATAATTTTAATAACGTCAATAATAATAACAATATTAATAATAATATTAATAATGAAAATAATAATAACAATACTAATAATATTAATAACATTCTTAATAATAATAATTTTAATAATAATGGGAATAATAATAATTTTAATAATATTAATAGTGTTAAGAATAATAATAACATTAAGAATAATATTAATAACAATATTATTAATAATAACATTATAACATTAGAAAGAAAATCATAAAATAGAAATCAAGTTTTAACATTAAAAATAATTAATTGTTACAGTGACTAAATTAGAGATCATTTTAAAAATTAAAAAAACTTTTAATTTCTAAATTAGTTTCTAGTATTGTTAAATAATTTTTAAATTGCTACCAAATTTAGAATAGATATCATTTTAGAAATTATTTAACAATAATAGAAAATAATTTAGAAACCAAAAATATTTTTAGTCTCTAAAATGGTATCTAATTTAGTCATTATAGTAACTAATTGTTTTTTGTCTCTAAAATCAGTTTCTATTTCGTAATTTTATTGTAATGTTAATAATAATATTAACATTAATAACAATAATAATAATAATATTGATAATAATAATAATATAAATAATTTTGATAATAATAATATTAATAGAAATAATAATTCTAATTATAATAATATTAATAATACTAATAATAATATTGATAATATTAATAACAGTACTAAAAATATTAATAACATTGATAATATATATTAATATATAACATTAATAAAAATATTAATATAATAATTTTAATATAATTAATAATGTTATTAATAATATTAATAATTTTAATAATAATGTTAATAACGTTAATAGTCATGTTAATAAAGAACATAATAGTTTTAACTATACTAATGACATAATCATAATATTTATAACATTAATAATATTAATAACACTTTTAACAATATTAATAATAATAAAATTAATATTAATATTAATAAAAATAATAATAAATAATAATATTATTAATATTATTTATGGATATAGATTTAGAGTTTAGCGTTAAAAATATATTTATTAGTGATGTAAATACGTGGATAAATTTATATATGGATTTATATCTATAAGTAATATAAGTAATATTAATAATATTAAATCCTATAATATTAATAAATATGAAGTTTATTTTTATTATTAATGTCATTATCTTTATCATTATTATTATTAATATTACTATTAATATTATCAAAATTATAATAATAAACATTATTATTAATTTTATTTACGTATATTGATATGTAGATAAATTATATGTATTCATAAATAATATTAATACTATTAATAATATTAATAAAAATATAAAAAAATTATATTAATAATATTACAAAAATATTAGTATAAATAACATTTTTATTAATTCATAAATAATTTACTCATATATTTTATTTGTGAGTAATATTTAATAAGGAATTTACCCACTGTTACAATGATTCTGATGTAATATTATTGAATTTATTGATAGATACAAATCTATAGATAATAATATGTAATATTAAATTTACTTACAAATTTAAATATATATATATATATAATAATTGTGGCTAAATTTATTTATTTTAATGTAAAATAAATAAATTTAAGACATTAGTTCTATGTAATTATTTTTTTTAAATCATGATAAATATTTTACATTATGATATAATTTTTTTTTATGAAACATATATATATATATTAGTAGAGTTAATTTTATCTACCTTCTCTTATCACACATAAACACAAGTTAAAAAAAAAATATAAATTTTAAATTTAAATAGATGAATTATTCAAACTCATTTCCGACTATCATTTTAATTGTTTTTTCTAGTTTCACTTGAAAGACAGACATAATCATAAATTTTATACGAATTATTAACCTTTACTTTGTTTTCAAATCCACGTGATAGTAATAAAAAAGAGAGAATTATCTCTCTAAATAATAAAGAAATGTTTATGTATATATATACACACTTTTATCTGAAATTTGTATCTTATTAATAGATTTTAAAAAAATTATGCATAACAAAAAATAATTTAAAATATTTATATTTCTTAACAAACTAAAATATAACTAAATTAATAATCATAAAATATCATAGGTATTACAAAATCAATTACCTAAGTTTTTATCAGGAATAAGGATTGAATAACAAGAACCACTTAAAGGTGGTTCAACCTTATATATACCTATATTTCTCAGTCTCCCAAATCAATAAAATGAGAGAGGCAAAAAAATCTATCACTAAAAACCCATACAATCCCGTACAAACTCTAAATAATAAGATTATAAATCGACGTAATAGTAATAAAACAGAGAGTGATACGTCTATGTATATATATACACACTTTTATCTTAAATTAATAATCATAAAATATCATAGGTGTTACAAAATCAATTAGCTAAGTTTTTTTATCAGCAATAAGGATTAAATAACAGGAACGTGGTTCAACCCTTATACATACCTATATTTCTCAGGTCTCCCAAACCAACAAAATGAGATAGGCAAAAAAATCTATCACTAAAAATCCGTACAATCCCGTACAAACTCTAAATAATAAGATTATAAATCGATGTAATAGTAATAAAAAAAAGAGAATGATATGTCTTTGTATATATACACACTTTTATCTTAAATTTGTATCTTCTTAGTATATTTTAAAAAAATTACTCATGACAACAAATAATTTAAAATATTTATATTTCTTAACAAACTAAAATATAACTAAATTAATAATCATACAATATCATAGGTGTTACAAAATCAATTACCTAAGTTTTTTTTATTAGCAATAAGGATTGAATAACAGGAATCACTTGGTTTAACCCCTTATACATACCTATATTTCTCAGGTCTCCCAAACCAACAAAATGAGATAGGCAAAAAAATCTACCACTCAAAATCCGTACAAACCCGTACAAATTCAAAACAAACCCAATACAATCTCACTGCAACCAAAACAAGTGGCAAAAAGAACAACATCCTTTATCCACCAACCCAACAGTCCACAAAAACCAACAACCATCGAAATAGAGATACCTATCACCCTAGGGTCATGCCAATTAAATTGATTTCAAACACAATAAAGTAGCAAGACACCCGTCAGAAAAGGAGAAGCAAGCAGAGGGTATTTTAGAAGTTACCCATGACCAAGCCTTCAATTGAGCCAAAGTGAAGATTTCAGAATGATCCACCACACCTCCTTTAAAAATAACCTTGTTCCT
>Ga0123342_1007979_pt1 | contig 13647 bp, 8 predicted proteins | sample Turbeawhitnodule_FD_89960 | JGI IMG/M metagenome (GOLD analysis project Ga0123342, IMG submission 89960) | Root nodule microbial communities of legume samples collected from Mexico - Turtle bean Mexico white nodule | ecosystem: Host-associated > Plants > Roots > Nodule | place: Mexico: Nepantla...
GATGCTTTAATGTAGTGTACGTAATTGTACGTAATCGTAATGAAAAAAAAAAGGTTTTGATAAACCCTACTTGTAGAGAAAACTAAATATAAAATAAACTTTTATTCACTTGTATATTAAAGAATAAAATACATGTTCATATATAAGAGAAAGATTAAGACCTAACTAAAATAGAAAAGGAAAGTTGGGCCAAAGAAACAAAACCCAATAATTTACAATAGAAAATTAAATATGTTAACATTTTATAAAAAGTCAAAGAAACTTCTTCCAATTAAAATAAGACGAACAGAAGTAGGTCATTGTTTAAGAAGTAGCAAAATATGTAAGTTGATGAAGGCATGTACACATATTATATAGAGAGAGTATGCAATAGATATACAAAACAAACCTACCAACTTGATAGGTTTGAGTTGAAGAAGATCAATGGGTAGCATTGCAAGAAAATGGAGAGAACTTAGTGGGAGAAGCAATTGGAAAGGTCTGCTAGACCCTCTAGACATTGATCTTCGTCGTTACATAATACACTACGGACAACTTGCTCAAGCTACATACGATGGTTTCAACTCAGAAAAAGCATCAAATCTTGCTGGGAACAGTAGATATTCTAAGAGGGAGTTCTTCGGCAAAGTTGGCTTGGAAAATGGGAACCCTTTCAAGTATTTGGTGACCAAGTTTCTGTATGCAACTTCCAAAGCCAGTGACTCTGAGAAGTTTCTCTTGAGGTCGTTTTCGAAGGACGCTTGGAGCCTGCAATCGAATTGGATAGGGTATGTTGCTGTTGCCACTGATGAAGGGAAAGAAGCATTGGGGAGAAGGGACATAGTGGTTGCTTGGAGAGGAACCATTCAGGCTGCGGAATGGGTTAAGGATTTTCATTTCCATTTGGATCCTGCGCCGGAAATTTTTGGTGATGCTGCTTCTGCAGAACTGCACCATGGTTTTTACTCTCTTTACACCAGCAAAAACCCTGGTTCAAAATTCACTAATACCAGTGCTAGAAACCAGGTAACATTACTGATTCAAGGAGAATTCTACAAGTTGACGCTTTTTTTTTCTATGCATATTTCAAACATGGTATTTTTAATACTTTCACCGTAAAATATTGGTAGTAGACTTAATTTTTTTAATGATTAGATACTTTATATTTGGGGAAATGATTATGTAATGAAAAATCCTTGTTTCATAGCTGCATACAAGAACTTGTCAGATCAATGTTAATTATTATATCTTGAATGAGATTAATCTACAACATAAAAAATTCATAATAGGAGAAAAAACAAATTCATTTCTTTTAAATACAGTTTCTACTTTAAGTATTATTGATAACCTAATTAAAAATAACCTCATCGAAAATGATGAGTTAGGTTTTCGAAATTAGCTCATTTAAATTTGATTGAAAAGTAGTTTGTTAAAATAATTTTTAGAAGACATATGGGTGTGGATTTAACACATAGTAAATAATAAATATGTTTTCTATCGTATTCTTACTCTGTTTCCTTTAAGTTGTAAATTCATTTTTCATATAACAAAATTAAGGAATAGTCTAAAATATGTTCATAGAAGTTACTTTTATATAAGGTTATAATTTATTGATATAAATATGTATAACTTTTTATATTAAAAATTGTGTTCCTTAAATATTTTCTAAAAGGAAATGTTATTTCTTGAATAATTACACTAAATAGAAAGAAAAGAAAAGGAAAGAAAAGAAAAGAAAAGGAAAGAAAAGATGGAAAAATTTAAAGAAAAAATATTTTCATTTTATTCAGCAATAAATTCTACATATATGCATTTCATTTTAATTATAAATAAGATTAAATATATTTTTTTTTTCATGTACTATAACACGAAATTGGTTTTTGTCTTTAGACCAAATACTTGTAGTATGAAAATAATTTGAATAAGTGTTTTAATGTATATGAAATTAGTTCAATTTGAGATTCCACTTCATCAACTTATTGAAAGTAGTTAAGGTGTGCATCAGCAATCAAAACAATAACGGATTTTAAAAAAAATTAACAATCATTTCACATAGAGAAAAACCTAATTCAATCATTTTCATACTACAAGTAATATAAAGTTTAAATCAAGAATGAAAATCAATTTCATGTTATAGTATAAAGACAAAAATATACTTAACCATCATAAATATTGTATTTTGAAAATGTTAAAAAAAAAATGTGTAAATGTTATATTATAAAGACAAAAATATACTTAACCATCATAATATTGTATTTTGAAAATGTTAAAAAAAAAATGTGTAAATAATTTGTATAAGGAAAATTTTGCAGGTTCTAGAAGAGGTTGGAAGACTGGTGGAGGAATACAAGAATGAAGAAATTAGCATAAGTGTGACAGGGCACAGCTTGGGTGCTGCACTTGCAACTTTAAATGCAGTGGACATAGCTGCCCAAGGATTGAACAAACCAAAAGGCCAACCTCAGAAAGCGTGTCCCGTCACTGCATTTGCGTACGCGTCTCCTCGTGTAGGAGACTCAAGCTTTGAGGACGCCTTCAATGGTTACAAAGATCTGCGAGCACTGCGTATTCGTAATGAAACGGATATTGTCCCGGTTAGTCTCCTTCTAGGCTTTTCCGATGTGGGGGAGGAACTACTGATCGACACTAGAAAATCCAAGTTCTTGAAGGAAGGGGTGAGTGCGCATAACTTGGAGGCATACTTGCATGGAGTTGCGGGAACGCAAGGGAAAAAGGGAGGGTTCAATTTGGAGGTGAATCGTGACATTGCACTTCTGAACAAGGGCATGGATGCACTGAAAGATGAATATCTTGTTCCTGTGGAATGGAGGGTGCAGGAGAATAAGGGTATGGTTCAGCAATTAGATGGTACTTGGAAGCTTATCGAGAAAAATGAGGATGGTTTTCAATCCATACATTCCAGTTTATAAGTTTATTTTGTATCCAATGTCAGGTTTGGACTGGTTGTTCTTGTTGTGTTCGCAAATAGCGTGAATAATGCTTTTCAAAATGTATTGCTGGTATATTGTATTCCTCAAATTTGAATGTATTGAATTTGATTATATTTTAATATAAGATCTATTTGAACTTAAAATAGAGCCTTTTAAGTATGTTGAGGATTTTGGGGTGGTTGGTGCATAAGTTATTATTATAATATGCTCTCAGGTGTTGGTTACACACCATCCAAAAGATTTCTCTCAGTATTAATTTATGCTTTGGTTTTTTTTAAATTGCTTCTTCAGGTTGACTTTTTTAAAGTCATAATGTTTGGGTCTCAAGCATAGGAGGGCCTAATAGTGTTTTTGTAAAAGGGTTGGGATACCCCTGAAGTATCCCGTTTTATTTAATTTATTCATTGTTGATAAAAAAAAATGTTGAAGATTTATTATTTTAATTTAAGTCTAGTGGAGGTTAATCAAATTGATGCTAATATTTTAGAGTTATCTCTCATAGAGGATGCAATTAGCGTTGACCTAAACGATATAAAGATTTTGTTATGTGAAAACTAACTTTATGACCAAGTTGACATAAAAAAAACATTATTTATTGTTTTAAATAAGGCTTTTAAATAAAGTGTTATTTGAGTCAGACATTATATAATCAATATATTAAAAAAACTAGCATTTTTTATGAGGACCTGAGAGATAGCGCACTCACTGACCAAGCCCAACCCTCCAGAAGGATGATCAGGAGCATGACCCAGGATTCAGGACTAGGTCAGGATCCATCACTAGCCGGTGTTTCAGAGCCCATTATTCATCAAATGATCACAAGGAGTAGAGCTCAAGCCATGGGAGCTGAGTATCAACTAGTTTCCTTATTTTTAATTTCAATAGAGTATGGTTCATTTAGCATAATAGATGGTGTAGTTATCATTTTAGCTTGTGTCTAAGCCTTTTAGGAAGGAAGGTTACCCTACCTTCTAGAAAACCTAGCCAAAGAGGCGACATTGACCTTAGTGAACCCCCTTGGTCGTCCCTCCCTTTTCCCCTTTCTACCCTTGCATCATCTTGTTTTCAAGGCACCCATTCCTATAAATAGGGTGTCTTACTCCATGTATTGGGACATTGAATTTTGAAATAGAAAGGAAACTCTGCACATATTGTGAGTGAGACGTGTGTTCTCTCTTCTTTGGTCTTATCTTGTGAGAGTGAGAGCTCTTCAAGTGGCAACCCTCATCACTTATCTTGGAGATCACACACACTCCAAGTGGTGTGTTCATCCATTCCCATATCCATAAGCTTTCCTTTCCTTCATCTTTTCATTTCTTTTCCATTACGCCATCTATCTTCCTTTGTGTTCTTCTCTTTCTTTCATTTTCCATTAGGTCATTTTCATCTTAATTGCTTCCTTTTATGTTCTTTCATTTTCCGCAAACATCATCATCTTCACCATATCTTGTGTTTTTCCTTTTGCCTTTAGAAGTGAACCTTCACACTTACTTAACCACTTGGTTAAGTTCGTGTCCAGTGGGGATCTTCTCTTGGTCTCACACTTTAATTGTTAAAATTCAAATCATAAACAAAGTGTCACCATTAAAATGGACAACTCTAAAATCAACTCACATCAATTCGTTTGTGGGATTCTATGCTATATATAAAATTTAAAAACATAAGTTTAGCGTCATTGTAATGGGCACCACGTGAGGCACTATAAAAAGGCTAAATGCCGACACAGATTATAAGATTAATAAATATTATATTAAATATAGCGTGAGTATGACCGACACTAGGTATGTATTCTTACAAGACTTAACACAAAGTAAAGTAACTACTACACTAATCCTCTCTTCTTCGCTGCCTTCCGATTTCTTTTGATGGATAAGTCTAATATACTTCAACATATGGATATTGGTTCCCTCAAATAGGTGGGTCTCTACTCTCTCGAAGAGGTAGGTCTCAGCTCTCTCAAATAGGTGGGTGTACCTACAAGGTGCTTCGATGATAAATTCATAATCAATTAGATTAAGTAATAATCTCTAAAGAGACACTCTACTTACCTGTTAATCAAGTCACTTATTTATACTGCTTTTTATTGGGCTTTATCAACTGATGTGAGTTGATTTTAGAATTGCACATTTTATGGTTTACTCTTTTGTTTATGAGTTTTGAGATTAGTAATTATGGTGAGAAACCCTAACAAGATTATCACCGGACATGAACTTAACCAAGTGGTTAAGTAAGTGTGAAAGTTCACTTCTAGAGGGCAAAGAGAAAAACCCAAATATAGTGAATATGATGATAGCTTGTGGAATTAAATGAATACAAGGTGAAGATAACAAGGTAAAGACCAAAATTAAAAGAAGGGCATGGGAATATAAAAGAGGAATGAAAGGTGGTGCAAAAGAAGAACACAAAAGAGAAAAGATGAAAGGATGAAGAAATCTTATGGAGAAGGGAAAATGAATCACGCCACTTGGAGGATTGGTTGCTCCAAGATGAGTGGTGAAGAGCCGCCACTTGAACTGCACACACACTTAAGATAATACCCACAAAGAAACTCAAGTCTCACTAAACACTCTTGTATAGTTTCTTTACTATTTCAAAATTCAGTGTAAAAAATACATGAGGCAAGCCACCCCTTATATAGGAGAGATTGACTTGGGGAGCAAGAGTGAGTGGGGTAGGGGTTGCATTTGTGAGAAACCTTCTAGAAGGTAGGTCAAAGAAACCCTAAACCTAGGTGCACATGTCATGAAAGGCAGACTTGACACAAACCCAAATTACTAAGTACACCCTACTCTAGTTTATTCTTCTATTTGGAACCCCCAAAATGAGCCCAATTTATGCTAAGTACACCTCCATATTATGCTATATACAACCTAATCTACTGAAATTACAAATAGGGATTAACTGGTGTTTAGCTCCCATCATGTGGGCCTGCTCCCGGTGGTCATCTGAGGAATGATAGGCTCTGAGGTACTGGCTATGGAGTGATCCACACCTAGCCCTGTGTCTTGTGTCATGCTCCTAGTCATCTTTCTGAAAGGTTGGGCTAACTCAGTGGGTTCTCTATCTCTCAGGGCTTCATTGTCAACCTTATTGAGCTTTTACTTTTTGTACTTTATATTTACTTCTTAATATTTTGGGTTTAACCTTTGGGCTAGGCCTTTTGAATTTATATATCTTATTCAAAGATATTTTGCACAAGTTGATGATCTTTTTACGATAAGTGTACTGTGTCAAAAGTAATAATTTGTCCCTAAGGACGGATAGTGAACCCAAAAGGAACAGTTGAATTTTCAAGTATAAGATTCTCTAAATAGAAAACAATATAATAAAGTTTGTTGGAAGTTTTTCGCGTATGATTGCAAGAATGTAAATAAAGAAAAATTGTTGATCCAATTGGAAAAATTAGGATTGGGATTCATCCTTCTCAGTCTTTAGAATTTTGAAAAGCATAATAGTATTCTATTGTTGATTGATATTGATGGCTATATAAAATTCATTTATATTGATTTCCCTCATATAAAATTATTAAGATAGTCTCCTAAATATCGATTCCTCGCATATTTATAAAAACTCTTTATCATTACAAACAGATGTTAGATAGCCATTAACATTTCAAATTTATTCCTAGCATTCAAATATGTTAAGCAATATAATTTAGGTCAGATACTTAGAAGTACTTTTTAGTCAAATCTAAGGACCAAAATCATGATAAAACAAGCATTAAAAATAAAATGAAAATATCAATCATCAATCAAGAACATAATATTATATTTAAATATCACCTCAATACATAAGAGTTTGAATAGATTACTCCTAATCCCAAAGGATGGAATTAGTTACTCATGTTGGTCATTACAAGCATGGAAAACAAGAAAAGAATATCCAGGATGTTTCTCCTTAACGGCTACCTTCTCTAAGGTTTTTTATCTATTGAACAAGATGCTTTGATGTCTCCAAATCCAAGTGGAAAGCTTGAAGACCTTGTTGGGTGTGTGTGTGTGTTGTTTAGTTTGTTAGAAACTTCACTCCTTAAGATGATCCAAGTTCAATTGAATCTTTACCTTTTTAAAAAGATAGTTTTTCTAAAAGGGTGTGAAATTTCAACTTGCTAAAATTTCGATTCAACCTGTTGTTTAGCACTTAGTGGTTTTTAAAATGGTTTGGAAAAACTTAGCTTTGTTTTTGGCTTTGTTGTCAAACAAATTAAAGCGGTTGTTTCGATAAATCAACTGGTTGTTTTTGTGAAAACCTTAACAAAATTCTGTTAAGTGGATTTAATTTGTTTTAAATGATTCCAACAGCTTTTGGTTTTTTATTTAACTGCTTTGACCATTTGATTGGGGTATATAAAGGTTGTTTTATGCTCCTATGCATGAACTAAGAAAGAGAGATTAATCAAAAATAGTTTTCATGATTTCAAAAGCTTTGGATCATCTCAAGTGTGTGGAATAGGATTGGGTTTTGTACTTCTGAACTTTATGCTTTGATTTACCCAGGTGTATTCTATTCCCTTCTTCCTTGAACATTGAATTTATGTGGGTTCTTGTGTGAGGCAGTTTCAGAAGGTGTTTCTGAAAACTGTGTTGTTTTGTCAAAGAGTGGTGTGTGTTCTTGAAGGATTCAAGATGATCACTCTTGGTGTGTGTTTTGTAATCTCGGGTTGATTACATAGTGAATTCTTAGTGGTTAGCTGAGGATTGGATGTAACTCTTGGTTAAGAGTGAACCAGTATAATCATCTTGTGTGATTCTCTCTATCCCTAAACTCATAAATTGTTTTAACATTGTTTTTTAATTCTGCTGGTATAAACAATCGGTTGTTTCGTGAAAACAACTGGTTGATTTTCTTAAATCAAACTTAAAACAATTTTTTTATTGGTTGAACAAAATTTTGAATTGATTGATTCTTCATACCTTTTCATTCTACCTTCAATCTTTGCAAAAATCTTTCAGAAACAATTCACCCATTTCCCTCTTGTTTATCCCCCTCACGTCTCATATTTAACCTAGTTGGGCTTAGGCTAAGTGAATTCTAGCCTAGGCGTGATTGGGCTCGCCTAGGTAAGATTATACTCGCTTGGGCGAGTTCCTCTAGATTGATCTGGCTTAGGTGAGTTTTTGGGTGAGTCTTAAGCGTTCCAGCTTTCCCTGTTTGTCTATTATCCTTTAGTCCTTTCATCTCCATTTGCCCCTAAAATCCTGAAATTATCACAAATTTAAGAATAAATCATTCTTATTCATATTATAATCACAAAATATGTAAACAGGTTTAAATTCATAAATTACAAATTAAATTATAGTTATTTTATCAATAAATATTCATAAGTGTCTGTGTTTTAATATTATAATCAGAAAATATGTAAAAAGGTTTAAATTCATAAATTAGACGTTAAATTATAGTTATTTTATCAATAATTATTACTTTTAATATGAAATATTACTAACATATGGCACTTATCACAAACACAATTGTACTTTATTCAGATATTCAAATTTTTGTTTAAAAAGAATTTCAAAAAATATAACACACACGTCTTCTTCTTTTGAAATGGATTCATTTATGCAATTGGAGGATTCATTCATTTATGCCAAATTAGTATATGTTTATTTTGGGTCTTGTATTTAGATCAAACCCTGGTATAGGACATTAAACCTAACCCTAAAAGAGGTGAGCCTTCTTCCCAGACTTGGAAACCCTAACTTGGGTGCCAAGGTAGGTTTAGGAGTTCATTGCATGCCAAGTTAGGGTATTTATCCTAGATTGCAGTGAAAGCTACTCTCCCAAGTACATGTTTTCAATTCTAACTTAGGGTTAGGGTATTTTTGAAGTTTGGACTGCAAGCTTCTTCACCCTATAAATAAGGCACCTATGTCATGTAAAATTTAGCTTTGAATATATAGTGAATTGCTGTCAAAATTGGTATTCAACACGTGTTTGTTCTTAGCTCCCTCTAGGTTATCTCTTCTTGTAAAAGTTAGCCTAGAACCTATTCAAGAGTTGACATAACCTCTCTTGAAATCTTTATCACCTTCCACCTCAAATCACTTCCTCTACCTTCAAACATCATCTAAGGCTTTCACCATTGTTCAAAGACCTTTTCCTCTCCATATCTGAACCACACTCATGTTTCATCTATAAGGCAGGTTCAAGGAAAGTCTTGCTAGTACGTTTTTTTTATCAACAATAATAAATAAATAAATATGTATCACTTCGGGGGTGAACCAACCTTTCTACAACTCACCAAATACAACCAACCAACACAGAACTAACTAAACTACTCTAAAACCAACCAAACTACTCTAAAGCAAGAATCTATAACACCAGAAAACAACCAAGCTTGAACCAAATCTAAATCAAATTTAGGCAAACCAAAGATTCAAGACACCAATCTGAATAAGAAAAACAAGTAGATGGAATTTTAGAGGAAGTCCAAGACCAAACCTTCAATTGAGCCAGGGAGAAAGTCTCTAAATGATCTATCACTTCACCTTTAAAGATGACCTTGTTCTTAACACACTAGATCTCGCTAACCACTACAATTCAGACATTCCCCATGACCAAATTAACAGAATTTGGTGCATTACACAGGTTAAACTACAAGAAATGGGAATGAGGGTTAAAAGAATCAATTGATTTCAACCCTAGTCACGCATAAAAGAGACTCCACACTAATCAAGCGAATCAATAACTAAAAAACAGATGAAAAGAAATCTCTGTTGATCAAGAGTGATCAAGTGCTTTGAAGAATCCAAATCCTATGTGTTTGATGAAAGGTTGGTGTTGCTATTGTGTTTGGGTGGGATCTGGGTAGTTTAATTTGTAATCCACTCCTTTGTTGAATCTAAAGCTAATGTGTTTTAAATCCTTTTTGAAATAAAGTTTTTTTACAACTAAGTGAAAAATAACCTGTTGTTTTGTGAAAAACAACTAAGTGAAAAACAACCTGTCATCAGCTTTTCTAGAAACTCCAGTCAATCCTTCAGATGCTATAAGAAACAAAAAACAGAGCAAGAGGATCACCTTATCTCAAACCCTTCAAAGGAGAAAATTCCTTAGTCAGACTCCCATTAACTAGAACAGAAACCGTAGCAGATTCCAAACAAGCTTTAATCCACCGAATCCACTTATCACAAAATCTCAACCTGCCTAACATGTAATAAATAACTCCCACTTCACTTCACATAACCATACGCCTTCTCATAATCCACCTTGAAAAATACGCAAGACTTCTTTTCCTTCTTACTTCTTCAAGTACCTCATTGGACCTTCAAGAAAGACAGCTTGTCTTAAGTCAAAGATTTTACTGATCACCTTTTTCAACCTCAAAGATAAAAGCTTTGCAATAATTTTATATAAGCTTTCGACCAAAGAAATTGGTCTAAAGTCACCAAGCTGTCGAGGATTATCTGACTTAGGAACCAAGCAGGTAAAAGAAGCATTTGTACCCGTGAACCATTTACCATATTTCGCAAAATTATTCACAACCATAATATATCCTTCTTAATAATGTCCTAGCTAAATATAATGAACCCGAAATTAAGGGTGAATAAGGTATACATGCTAGATACTAAAAACACTAGATATTAAGTGTTCCTTTTTAATTTTAGCTATCTTGTTTTAACCCATTTTTTTATGTGTTAAGGAAAATTTGAACAAATATTTAATTTCATGTATGAACCATTATTTAAGAAAAGAAAGTCTATACGTGGTAAATAAATGCCAAGAATATATGTATGTATGAACCCACACGTTTCTAACCAAAGAACGACTAACAAGGTTTTCCTTTTTAACTTTAGCTATCTTGCTTCAATCCATGTTTTCAGTTGGTAAGGAAAACTTGAACAAATAATTAATTTCATGTATGAACCATTATTTAAGAAAAGAAAGTCTATTGGTGGTAAATTATTCCCAAAAATATATATCTATCTATATATATACGTATGAACCCACACGTTTCCAACAAAAGAACGACTAACAAGGAAGAATGGATTAAAAAATAAGACCAGCTGAACAAGGTCTTTGTTTAAGGAGGACCTAAAGTTTATATAAGTTCATTAGAAGTGAATACATGTAGAGTGTAAAAAGAGAGTTAGAATTGAAGAGTTATTAGGTTTGAATTGAAGAAAAAGAAGTAGTAGATGGATAGCCATAGCATAGGAAGAAAATGGAGAGATCTTAGTGGGAGAAGTAATTGGGAAGGTCTGTTGGATCCTCTAGACATTGACCTTCGCCAATACATCTTACACTATGGACAGCTTGCTCAAGCTACATATGATGCTTTCAACTCAGAAAAGTTATCTATGCATGCTGGCAACTGTCGATATGCCAAGAGGGATTTCTTTTCCAAAGTTGGTTTGGAACATGGGAATCCCTTCAAGTATGAGGTGACTGAGTTCCTATATGCAACTTCCAAAGCCACTACCTCTAAACAGTTTGCCTTAAAGTTGTTTTCGAAGGATGAATGGGGCATGGAATCAAATTGGATAGGGTATGTTGCTGTTGCCACTGATGAAGGCAAAGCAGCACTTGGAAGGAGGGATATTGTGGTTGCTTGGAGGGGAACAGTTCAGGGGTCCGAATGGGTTCAAGATTTACATATCCCTCTTGACCCTGCCCCACTAATATTTCGTGATGCTCGTGCTGAACTACACAATGGTTTTTACTCTGTTTATACCTCAAATAACCCAGGTTCACATATCACTCAGACCAGTGCTAGAAATCAGGTGATATATATACCTTTTAAGAATCCTATATATTTAACTCCATTTTGTTTATAATCTTATAATTTACTTATATATATATTATTACTTGTGGATTTATTTTTTCTTATCGACAAAAAACAAATGAATTAATATGAGATATTTCAGGGATACCTCAACTCTTATACAAAACATTGGTTGAGATATTCAATCTCGAACCAACTAGCCGTAATATAATCAAAGAGACTGACTTATTAGACCGAACCTCCCAATCTCTTAGAACCTTTGACCGACTTCATGCAAATCAAAAGCTCTAGACTCCAATTTGAGTACGAAAAACTAATATCATGTGATTTGGACAAAACCCATGATCAAGCCTTCATCTCTGCCAAATGAAAAATTTCGACGTGATCTACCTTTCCTCTTCTGAAAATCCTCTTATTCCTATGCAACCATGGTTCTCCTACGATTGTTATCCATACACCTCCCCAAATTTAATTAACGCTTTCCTTGACCCCAACCAACCTGAAACCTTCAAAATGTTTCTTTGGCTCCCTATCTAACGTCGTTGTCATCTCTATCCACTCATAACACTTGGCCGAGTCAAGCGGCTTTACACGTACAAAAGAGATGGGATGTGGTTTCCTGCTCCTCCTCACACACACAACACATAGTGGTATTCATACATACCCTTCCGACCAAATTTGCTTTAGACACAATTCTTATAATATGGATAGATATACTCCTTGACAATAATATTATATAAAGAAGAAGAAAAAAACAATTAGAAATGAGCAAAAATTTTAGCAAGGGTAAGTCAAAATTTCTATATGGGGAAAACTTATTTGACTTTAAATTTTGTATGTTATGAAAATGTTTGATGATGAGAATTATGCAGGTCCTGGAGGAGGTTAGAAGACTTGTGGAGAAATACAAGAATGAAGAAATTAGCATAAGTGTGACAGGGCACAGCTTGGGTGCTGCACTAGCCACTTTAACTGCAGTGGACATAGTTGCCCAAGGATTGAACAAACCCAAAGACCAACCACATAGGGTTTTCCCCGTGACAGCATTTCTGTTCGCGAGTCCTCGTGTTGGAAACTCTCACTTCGGGAAGATCTTCAGCGAGTACAAGCATCTGCGAGCACTGCGCATTCGTAATAAGAAGGACCAAGTTCCTAAACTTCCCATTGGCCTCACTGTTGTGGGGGAGGAACTAGTGATCGACACTAGAAAATCCAAGTACTTGAAGGAAGGGGTGAGTGCGCATAACTTGGAGGCTTACACTTGCATGGAGTTGCTGGAACGCAAGGGAAAAAGGGAGGGTTCTATTTGGAGGTGAATCGTGACATTGCACTTCTGAACAAGGGCATGGATGCATTGAAAGATGAATATCTTGTTCCTGTGGAATGGAGGGTGCACGAGAACAAGGGTATGGTTCAGCAATCTGATGGTACTTGGAAGCTTATCGATCATAACGAGGATGTTATTCCATCGTTACATGCTAGATTATAGGTTGCTTTTATGGCCAATATTTTATTAGGATCGTATTGTCCTTTCTACTTGTTCAATAATGAAACATATTTTTTTTATTTTTTTTTTTTCAGCAATAACAGATATATAAATGTGAGCCACTTGGTGGATCAACCCTTATACAATAAATACATAATCCAATGTCTAACAGTACCTCTAAACCTAACAGGTAAAAGCACTCTAAGAACCTGAAAAACATCAAATAACCAAACGCATACATTCCAAAGGTTCCAAACACCAACTGGAGAAGGAAACCGAAGTAGTGCTAGATTTTGCAGAAATCCAAGACCAAACCTTTGCTTGCATCAGAGTACAAACTTCAGACGCGTCAGTCACACCCCTGTTGAAAATAACAGAATTTATGTGATTCCAAATTTCCCCCACAACCCCCACCCAAATTGTATTCCACACTTCATTAATCAAATCAGAGGACGTATTCATCCTAAATTGAGCAAAGTTTGACTTAGGATCATTGTGAGACACGA
>Ga0123342_1007981_pt1 | contig 13644 bp, 3 predicted proteins | sample Turbeawhitnodule_FD_89960 | JGI IMG/M metagenome (GOLD analysis project Ga0123342, IMG submission 89960) | Root nodule microbial communities of legume samples collected from Mexico - Turtle bean Mexico white nodule | ecosystem: Host-associated > Plants > Roots > Nodule | place: Mexico: Nepantla...
ATAAATATTAAAAAAAAAAAAAAGTTATCTAATATTTTAATAAAATTAAAAAAAAAAAAAGGAAAATTTTTTTTTTTTTTTTTAAAAAAAAAAAAAAAAAAAGGAATTTCACCTTAATGGTAGTTTTGATATTTGTCGAAATAAGTTATTATGTTGATAACCAAAATAAAATTATAATATGATTGAAAAACAACATAAACTCTTTTTAAGTTTTGTCCAACATTTTAATAAGAAAAAGTGAATTAAAAAAAAAAATAAGAGATTGATTTTAATTGTTGTTCATAGCATTTCAAGTAGCCGAATTTGATAATTTAGAATTAGGACTATCTATTGTCACACTTTGAGCCAATTAAAAGAGATAAAGCTTTGAAAATGGAGGGAAAGAAAGACAGAAAAATAGTAACGGAAAGATATATTCATATTTATGTCTTTATTTTAAATTAGTTTAATTTAAATATTTTTCCATGTAAATATTTCACTTTATACTTTTAGTTTCTGTTATTGTTTCTTTTAAATATGTGTCACTCTTTACTTTGAGTTTTTATAATTATTTTGTCTTTAATTTCTAAGAATATCATTTTTATTTTTAATTCCTAATAACATCAACTTCATATCAACAATTATGTCAAAAGTTTCACAAAGACAAAGATGATAGAGATTTAAAAAAAATCAAATCATTTATCAATTTTCTGGTGTGTTTACTTGCATATATAGAATTAATTTATACTTGTAGATTTCTTAATATCACATCCATATTTATAAGACTGATTCAAAATAAAACCTATTATTTCTAATGTATTATTAATTAGAACACAAATGTGTGAATTTAAAAATTAATATGATAATTAAAATCTTTTTATCGAAAATTTTGATAGTTTATGATATCATATATTAAATCTTGATTAGAATATATTTTTAATAATTTTGATATCATATTAAAGAATAAATTTAAGTTTGATTTATCTTTATAAAACTAATTTAAAAATTAAGATTTATTTTTATTTATATATTATGAATTAGTCTTATCTATAGAATAAAATAATACCTATAATATAATAGCTATAAGTTATATTGGATTCTTAAAATGACATTCAATTTTACTAGTCTTATAAGGTAATGTATTATATGGTGTTAAGAACTTAAAAAAAAAGTTTAAGATTCAAAGTTGTTATTTTCATTTACTCCAACTAAAGCTTTATTTATCAAAAATAAATTGATCACAAAACATATTGTCCATTAATGTTCCTACATCAATGTGCACAGAATCCCTACAGCAAAACACTTGCTACGTCTTAGGATGCATGTTTTGCTAACCTTTTATAGTTGACTAATTATTGTGTTCATGTCTCCCCTACCATGGTCCATTGTCTCCTCTGTTTTTTATGTACCAAAAATTTCCTCAGAATATTAGTGGCAACTTAAAAAATTACTCAACTAATTGAACTAGATACTTTAAGATACATATAGATAAATTAACTGATGGAAAGTGAAAAGAAAATAATTAGGTCGTTGCAACAATAAAGAAGAAAACTTGAATTGTTTGGCTGTTAATTTCGTTTTCAGGTCTTGCTAAAAATTGTCAATAGAACATGGTTAAGGAATCATTAAATAAAAATTTGTCGAAGATCTAACATTTTTTTTTTAAAAAATCTCCCCTGAAAAAGATCTGGTGCAATATTATAGATTTTGTAAGAAGAGGAGTACAAACATTTTCTTAAACATATCTCTTTTAAGAAATGATTCAATATTATTTAACATTTTATTAAAAACTAAAAAAAATAGCAAAGTCGAAAATAAATAAGTGGGACAAACTAAATTTGTATTTTTTTCAATAAATTTTATCTAATAACAGAGAGTGGTTTAGAGAATTTGTTAAAAGTGTGAATTTTGAAGTATACTCTGAAAATGTAGTGGAGATGAGCACTTTTGTTTGAACTTTTGAAAGAAAATTGTTATACACTAACACTTCACATGATGGTTTTCTGTCATGAGTCATTACATGATGGATAAAGATATTAGGGAGGAATGCAACAATGAGGTTTTGACTTTTGAGTGAGGTGCAATAGCTTTGCAGAAATGTGAATAAGAAAATTTATAAAAGCCTACATGACTACAACAAGGGACTACAGAGAGCTACACTTGGACCACAGTGCAATTGTAGAGAAATTATTTTATAGACCAGAATTGTTTAATCTGATGACTAATCTTTATGTGACATGTAATTTTATTTTGTAGTTTGTAGAAAGAATGTGTCACATAATGATTGGTCGGATTACATGAACTTTGATCATGTAATAATATATTGCAGTTGTAGCATGAAAGAGAGGTTTGTCTGCTGTTAGCTGCTCTATTGAGTCATGATAATAGAATGGAAGTTAATGTTTGGTTGTTGGGAAATAGCCAAAAAAGGCAGGTTTAGGTTATGGTGTTGGTGGTGTAATTGGTGGTTCAGTGGCATGTGCATGCCAGCTTTGCAGCTGCCAAAGAAACATGTAGTTTGTTATCTGTGCTTTCTGCAGTCTCTTTTAGGTGGAACTTGCTTGGTAGCTTAGGTAAGTGATCTGGAATCTGATTCTATGGAGCCTCTGCCCCGTAATTAATCAATCATGGAATGAACCAACACTGGAGTCTGCTTTGGGAATTGGGATGACCCTACCAACTCTTTTTTAAGGCTGTCTCTAACTGTTCTTTTTATTTCATCTGTACCAAAATCAAAATGATGACTCAGATGAAAGTAACAAGCATTTGATTACACCAAGCGTGTGGGGTCAAGAAATATGTTCTGATGATGCTAATATTGCACAATATTTTAAGAACTATTCTGCTCAGAATGTAGTTCTAAGGATCAGTTTGATGATTTTTAGTTAAAATGTCAATTTTCACATGTTTGATTCAAGTCTGCAGTCTGCTTCTTTCAATGCACCAGATAAAAGAATTTTTTTAAAGTCATTTAATTCTGTTATAATTATTAATGCATTTTTTGCAAACATAATATTTGGTCATGTTTTTAACCATATTACACATAGGTACACACACTACTTAAATTTTGAGATATAGTGCAAAGTTTCAAATATTTTTATTTAACCACTTTTTTTTATCTGTTCTTTGTATGAAGGGTGCCACATTCTTTGGCTGCTCATTATTTTTAGAGTCATATTCATCTAGAGTTTGTTCTTACCTAGTTTTCTACCAGCTTTACAAATTTATAAAGTCATAAAGGTATATTTACCTGCTTGAGGTTTTCTTTCCATCACAGGTGAAACACTTCAGAATAATTATACTGTTCTTTTCTCCTTTTGTGCAATTGAACGGACAAGAGATACTTCCCGATCCATACTCTACCATCTTCATGTTCCTGTAACCTGTAACTGCAGTTTCCCTGCAAAGGATGATGTCAAGATTGAATCACACAGGCTGAACTACTAGACCAACAGTACTAGCTATATAAAAACTGTTACATATTCTGTGACAGCCATTTTTATGGGTTGTAAACTATAAATACTTTACTACTGAACACATGGATCAATTGTTACATTATTGTTTCAGTTTAATCAGTAGGATTATTTCAGTTAACCAATAATCTCAGTGTCCTCCTAAATATTCAACTACGTAAAAATACTCAAAAAGAAAAACTTCATCCTTCACATTTGTCCTACTCAACTCGAATAAAATTGTTTCTATTGGAGGATATTTACAATGTTTACCCCAAAAAAAAAGTTAAGTTGCAGCTAGTTATTTCTTAGCTTGGACTACCATTTCTCTGTACTCATACTAGAGTGCAACTGTAAAAGGAGACTCTCAATGAGATTCAGACGCAAATGATTGGATGAGTAACAGTGTTCCATCCAATCATTCGGCAAATAATATATTTAATATATCAGTATTACCTAAAGATGAATTAGATTGAAACTTGGTGAGATTAAGCTTTATGCTGGAAACAATTCATGATTGTGATCTCAACAAAGCCTGTCTTGTGTCTTGTGGCGTGTGCTTTTCCATGTGATTATTGTGAAATAACAACAAAAAGTTATGAGGAATCTAGTGATAGTCTTCTCATTACATCAGTTGAGGAGCTTTAAATAAATCAAATTCACTTGCCTTTCTTCTCACATACTTCTTTTCTGATTCTGTAGTTTTAGTTTTCTGGAATCGCGAAGGGTAACTTAAACACCTGGTAAAAATAGTTTGTCCTGAACAAATAATATGATTCTGGAGAATAATGAAGAGATTGTTCCCCAACAGAACACAAACAAGAAAAAACTTATTATGCTGCTTAGGACCCAAAGACAACAAACAAACAAACTGGAGTTTATCAACAAACCAACACATCTACTCATATGAACAAAATAAGCTATAGATGAAGTGTAGGGACTTGAAATTATGAGTTATAACCACCTGAAAGCATAGACAATAACCAATTAGTCCTACTACATACCCGTTTTATGCAATCATTCTTTGGTCTTCAATTGCCTTAGAACTTGCTCAAGAGCACGACATCACGAGAAGATTGATAAAAGGAAAAGAAGTTTGTTTATGTATGTACTAAGGAAGAAAATAGTGTCTGCTTGGATGCTGATGCTGAGGGGAATGAAGCCTGGTCCGAAATCATTCAGAAGAGTTTTGTGTGAGACTTCTTATGAATGATCTCGAACCAGACGACATTCCCCTCAACTTTTTATGTATATATGGCAGACAGGGGAAGGGTGAGAGGTAGGGAAGAAAAAAGAGAATATGATAGAGAGACAGATGACTAAAGTTTTTGATATGGCCATGCATTATTTTTTTCATGGGGTCCTTATTATATACGTAAGTTTCAGAACAGATTCTTGTTTCTTCTTCTCTCATTTGGCCGTTGAGGAGATTCTTTCTTTGTTCACATGATTTGGAGTCCACTTTCTACACTACCCCTAACTTGCTTTTCACACGTAGGATTTTCGTTTAATAATAAGAGCTGTTTCCATCATGAATCCTTCATTCATATAAAATATGGTTTTTTTGTTTGACAAGCTAACATTTTGTCAGAACGTTGTTTGATTATGATTTATGTCATCTGTCCTTGCATGGGATTAATCAATCTACTTTGGAATTTGCATTATCAAATGAAGCCTAATTAAAATTGTGTCTGATGTTAGGCTAAAAACTTGACCATCAAACCATAGTTAAAGTAAACGACTCCCTTTTCACCTACTTAGCTAGCTACCTGAGTCTAACAAAAGTAGTACTGAAATTGGAGGCACATTATACCCTTATTGGTGTTATAATCAAAGTTTTGATATTCTGATCAGTTTTGATTCTTTTGAAGGTTTTGACCTTGAGTTTATACTCCGCTCTCAAGTAAAGGATTTCCCTTTTGCTTGCCACTAGGGTAAAGAGAAGATAGTGATGCACTTCGATGGGGATCCGTCATACTGCAGCAATATGCCAAACTTGACTAGCAAGTTTAACAAGAAAAGTTGTTTAAAGGTATAATATAAGCATATATGTACAAAGACATGAGAGAGAGAGAGTAGATTTAGTACCAAAGAAAAGAGGAACATAAAAGTCGCAAAGATTTGTATTAATGTTGCCTTTTGTTCAACTACTTTGTGACATTGCATCAGACCCTCAAGTATTGTGCCTTCTTAGAATGTAATAGTCTACCAATATGTGGCAATAGATAATCATTCATAAATGCGACATTTAGTGTGTTTATATAATATTATATACTATCATTATTAATGATAATATGCATAAGCAAACAAAAAGGGAGTTCCTAGTTCCAATAAAGTAGACATAAACATATTGTACTAGTTTTTCAAACAATGGCCTCAAATTTTTACTGTCAACAGTCACCTGAGATCAATCCAAATCTGACATATTTACAAATTTTCATTCAGGATATTTTCTTCAAATGTTAAACACTACACACATGACTGTTCCTTTCGTATATAGAAGCCAGTGTTCAAGCTTCAAACTCAGTAATCTCCATTTTTATGTCTCCTTACGCGATTTAAATTTAAAATGAAACTGAGATAAATCCAAACTTGCATGTTTAAAATACTTTTACTTAGACTTTTAGGTAGAGAAGCCTTGGACACATCACAGATACAAATGAGAAATTGTAGATAAGAGAGAATTTGGCTAAGTTGGAAACAAGTGTGATCCAGCTAAGAGAAGTTAGTACACCTTATTCCTGTGGACACGAGCCTCCCCGATGGATTTTTCCCCCATCAAGTTCATTATCAAAACAAAGGTCACTGAATATGCTAAGGACGTTTTTCTAATACGATCAAAACAATGTCTGGCCCAGAAATCTCCATAATGTGAAGGAAAAAAAACACACATAGATAAAGTTTTAACTGGGGAACTTTTTAAATTAAGACAACACTTAAATTCAATATCCTTTCATGTTTATAGATCTCAGAATCGAACTTGTGATCACATACTCAAAAAAATAAAGTATAGATACATTAGTGGATATTATGATGCAAGGGATATAGAAAAACAGAGAATGTGTATATTGTTATGATGTTCATGTAATTAATTACTGAAGATATTAATTAACACTTGAATTTTGTCTGTATTTTAAGTCAAAATGAGCTTTTGGGGGGCCTGCAAATGTCCGAAAATGCTGGCAGAATAAAGTTTGCTTGATATAACTTCCGAGAGCTAATAGATAAATCTAACACCAAACAAGCCCAACAGAAAAAGGTGGATGAAATCATTACTTATATGCAAAATTATAAAGAAATCATTCCTTAAATGACCTGCGAGTCAAAATGTCTCTTCATTCCACATTTTCAAGTTTCTTCAACCAGAAAAAGGTCTCAGATTTTAAAATTCTGCCAGAGGGGACAATAATTGAGACACTCCTCCAAGAGAAATTTAACTGGTTGAAAAACCCTATAGGGATATATTTTTCCTCTTTGTTTTAGACTATCCTACTGTGTGGCGGCTTACGTTATCACATTGACCTTCTACCTATAGAAATCTGTATCATCAATCACTTCAAGATGTTAAATCTTCTATTTTCCTTTGCTTTTTCCTTTAGTTTTGTGCTGCTTTATCTTAAACCTTTTACCGTAAAAAGTAAACACATGATTATACAGTTGTTTAAGCTTCGGTGATTATATTATAGGGTTATTAATGTTGTCGTAAATTTTCCACCTGGTCAACAATGTTTAGCGCCATCATTACATTTGCAAATTCAGTTTCTTCAATGGCAGAGTCATATCAGAATCATTAGCTCATTCTTTTCTGACAGTAGGAATAACCAACCTCGTGTGTGTTCACTTCATGTGCTTTTCTTTCTTGTCAAAACTTGTTCCTATATAGTTAGGAACTGGAAGTTGTGAAATGGCCTTTTATTATATTAATTTTTTTGCACTTTCGAAGTGGAGGCAAATATACAGTACTACAACTCAAATGCAAACATTTTGATCTTATATAAGTGATAACATTGTTAAAGAACTAATTAATTAGGTGATTGTTTCTTAATCACATAAGCTAGTATTGAACATTTGATGAAAACTCATACATAATCTAATTAAAATAATATAAATTGGGGAAGATATACAATATTATTCATTTTGGGCATTTATTATCTTATCTAACTTCAATGTTACAAAGTGTTGCAAATAAGGTACAATTATAATATATGTAAGGTACATATTTTGAGTTTTTTATGTGAATAGTACAAATTTTAAAATAAATTCTTCTGGACCATTTTGCATCTTATTTCCCAAACTAAATCATTTATTATTCAATGTAAGAATTTGGTTTTTGGGGGAGCCGAATGTTTATCTATTTTTTTTTTCCAGCACGAAAATTTGTTCAGAATTTGGTTTTTGGAGACCGAATTCTGGGGTTGTTTTTGCGTTTCCGAAAAAAAAAATCCCAAAATTAGGTTATGGGGAGCAACTTTAGAAACTTAAATTTTTGTATTTTCGATGTTGGAGCTGAGCTGAGGTGAGTGTATGAGTGTGGTGCTCATAATTTTGTAGTTTAAATATGTTTTAAAAATTTAATTAAAAATGGAGAGAATAAATTTTAAATGTGAGAAAAATAATTATTTAATTATGTAAGATTAAATATAGTTTTGTTGAGTAGAGAATTTAAATATTTTTAAATTTAAAAATAGAAGTAAATATAATCAGAAGTTAAAAATGCAGTTAGAAATATTAAAAAAAAATATAGGTGTTGGATTTAATTTGTATAAGAGAGGGAAAAAATATAATGTAGGTGGAGAATTGATAAAGTTTTTACTGCAATTTTTTTTAATTTTTCATATAAAAAATTAATAAATTAAACTACCTATATTTTTATTTTACATTTTCAACTTCACTTTTTAAAATCATATAAAAATAATAATTTACCAATAACAATAAATATCCACAAAAGTTTAACATTTTTTTTTATTTTCAAAATTTAAAAATATTTTAATTCTCCACACAACCAAATTATATTCAATGTTACATAATTTAATAATTTCCCCTTTCCCAAATCATTTAAAATTTATTCTCTATTTTTAATTAATTTTTACCTATTTTAAAATTTAGTTTAATTTATTTTTTCCTCACTCACCCCAACATTGCATAAAAATAAATGAAAATCTCCTATATGGATCCCATCATGGGGATTTTAATTTCAATAAAGTTTTACACATTAAAATTGGGGAAAATATTTTTAAATTCGTCCATCAAAATTTATTCTAAGTGAAATTTTACATGTCAGTCGAAAAAATAGATATCGAGATTATGAGCAATACACTCATAGGCTCAGCTCCGCTTCAACGTTGAAAAAAAAAAAGAGTTCCTACAAGTTGTCCTCCATAAGTGAATTCCATGACTATTCTTTCCCTAAAAACTCAAAAGACAAGTAAAAATTTGGCTCCCTAAAGACCAAATTTCGATCACGAACCAAAAAACCCACATCTCTTCTTCACCACCAAAAATAAAAATTCAAAATTACCCCTAGAATTTGACCTCCCGAAAACTAAATTCTAAACAAATTTTCGTGTTGGAAACCAAAAAAAGGTGAGAATTCAGTTTCCCATAAACCAAATTTTCACCTGCGAATAGTAAAGGGTTTTAGTTTGACAAATAAAATGCAAAGTGGACTACTTAGGGGATTTTTGTAAAACAATCATACTATTCACTGAAAAAGTCTACAAAACTCATATTAGAAGTTAATTATGTGAAGTTGAGTTAAGTATAAACTCATTTATTAAGATGATATCTTGTTAATTCATAGAACTGTGTATTCTAAAACAAAATTAACATATATTCAGTTTTTTGTTTTAAACTTAGTAGGAATAAGTTAATTTATCTTAGTTTTATCTTTATGTTTTGTTTAGATACAATATTTAGGAAGGAAATTGTTTGGCCAATCACTTCCTACTATACTCTCTATATAAGGAGAGCTTATGTATTCATCTAACTTAACTTGGTTCATAATGTGAATTTATATAAAAATAATTATCCTTGGTGGTGCTCTTTAGTTTATTTTTTGTGGTGCTTTTTAACTTATCATTTTTGGTACTTTAGTGTGATTTCAAATTCGAGAAGTAGAGTGTTATCTATTAGGATTTCTTATCTTGTGAGATGGGTCATAAGTAATGTTTCTCCATACTTTATTATTTCATGGGGTTGAACGATCGCAATGTTATTTTCAATTTCTATCATTATTGAATTTTATCTTGTGAGTTAGGTTATAAGTGAAAAATCGACATCTTGTTATCTCATGAAGTTTGAGTTGTGCAAGGTGTTTTACAATTCTTGACATTTCTTGAATATATTAGCATGTAATATTTTCCTCAAAATCAAGATCACATCATTCAATATTTTTTTCCAATCAAGATAAACCCTTTGAGAGTTTACATCAAGAATCCTTCCTCTACCTATTATCTACATCTTCGAGAAAGTCCAAGCACAACTTTTGCTTCACAACTAAAAGTATCATTCATGAAATAGAATCATAAAAGTAGCTTTAATGACAAAGAACAAATTGAAGTTCATTAATGAAAATATTCAAGAACTAGATGGAAATTATGATTTGTATGAACTATAAGAATAGTGTAATGGTATGATTGCTTCATGGATTACTGGAATAGTTGCACCATAAATTGCAAAAGGTCTTAGGGGATGACTTAGATGGGAAGATTGTATGTGAAAAATCATTTTCAAATCTCAAATTTATTACATGAGGCTCATTTTATCAAACTAGGAAAAATGTTACTTTCACAAAATTATAGTGACTTGAAAATTAGTTTGGAGGAATTAGAGGGTATAAAAGCTACTCCATATTTTGAACTTATGTTGCAAAGAATGTAATTAGATGAGAAATATAACTCAAATGTGTAATTTTCGTTCTTAAAAGCCTTCGAGAAGCATATGAAACCATTAGAACTTAGATTTTTCTTATAAAATTCTTAATTATATTATTAAAATATTTTCTCTCATTCTTCAACAAGAAGGACAAACCATTTGTAGAATATGATAACACATTAAGATAAATATTCATTTTACTTGACAACCGCATTAATTTTCTAATGGAGTTTTTGATGAGTTGATAAGAGTATCATATCCATGAAAAGTTTTTGGTCAATTTTTATTAATTGTAAATTTATAATTTAACAATTGTATGTTTGTAAATAATATCTAAGACAATAAATAATAAAATAAATAAATAATTTATAAGTATGTTGTAGGGATATCGTGTGCGGAAGCGTGATAATTTCAACCAAAGATTATGAGAAATTAAAGTAACAAGTAAAGTGAAAATGATACCAGAATTTTTAGGTGAAAAACCCCTTTAAATAGAGGTAAAAAACCACCGGCGAGAAAGCCAAAACTTCCACTATAATGATATTGGGAGTACAATGAATTCCTCTCAGACTAATAGATAAATAGCCTTAAAACAAATTCTCTCTATATGGGTTAAACACTTACACCCAAGAACAGAAATAGAGAGTATATGAAAAGAGAGAGAGGAAGCAAGTGTGTGTTACATGGCTGGAAGGAAGCCACTATATATAGTGGTTATAGGAGACAACAATAATAAATACAATTAATGGTAATTAACCTTCCATTGATTGCAATTGATTGTGGCAATTAACCTCCCATTGATTGCAATTGATTGTGATAATTAACCTCTCATTAATTGCAATTGATTGTGACAATTAACCTCCCATTTATTGCAGTTGATTGTGGCAATTAACCTCCCATTTATGTCAAGATAACGGTAAAGGTGAGTCATAAACCCACATATGTAATTAAAAATAAATTAATATTAATTATTAAATTAATATTAATTATCTATGAGTTTATCTAGTCTATCTTATAACATATAAAGTTTTCTTCTAACAAGTTCTTATTTATAAAATATAATAATATTTATCAACAATAATTTCTCAAATATTTCATAAATCTTTTTGTGTTAAACAATCGACATACTAAAATGTATTTATAGTATTTTGACATATATATTGAGGGATTTTAATAACAGGAATCACTTTTCAATCTTTCCTTATAATTTAAATTTGTGATCATGAACTCTTTTCATAAATCAGTTATTACAAATAAAACAAATCAATATATTAAAATATATTCTTAGAAATTTAATCGAGACCAATTTAATCAAAACTAATTGTAAAGATCAATTCCTATGTTTTCTTTAGTATTTGAAATCAAGAATTATGGATTTATCTATGTGATTCAAACATTAACAAACAAATTGAAGTTACCAGCATCAAATAAAAAATAACACCAAACAACATTCATAATTAATCAAAAAAAATAATACATTTAATCCAAATATATTAACATATGATAATTGATAGATAAATAAAAATAATAATTAGCGTAAGTAGAAGAGTAATTTTCAAAGTTCTCTTACTACCTCCTCTAATATTAGTTTAGCATAAAGCTATTAGATGCCGAATCAATTTAGATACAATGGATATTTATTTTATTGTACCCATATTATATTATATTATGCTCAATAAAAAATTGACAAAATTCATAGTATAGTATGAAAATGATTAGTATTTATGTTGTATTAGATAACAAAATATATAATAAAGATTTAGATGACATGATAAACAAGTAATATTCGATGAAAAAAATATTAAATGATTAACTAAAAATGTTACACATCACTTGCATATTAAAAGAGAGATTTGAAACTAATAATATGGAATGGGTTTAACGAGACACGGATTATTTGAAATAAAAAGAAACAAAAGAAAAAGGTAGTTAAATTTTGTATATTAATTAGAAATTGGTCTATTTAATAAATTGAGGTGTAAATAGTAAATGCCTAAAACATTAATGTTTAGTAACTAAAACCCAATAATATATAAATCTGAAAGAAATTATAGTTTCTTTTTTTTTCACCTCTAAGGTGTGTTAAAAGACAAAGTACCACTTGATATATAAATTTTAATGTACCTTTTTTTCTTTGCATAAATCCATTGCACATCATTACATTTCATAAGTTTGTTAATCTTTTTTCTTGGTTTTGTGTTTTTGTGATTGTTCAAAAGTATTTTTAGATTGGTTGATGTTTTGAATTATATAATTTATGATAATATTATTGATCTTCTAATCAATGTGTTTTAAATTGTGAGGTATACTATCAAATGAGCGATTTAAAACTTGAAATTTATATTTTAGATTTTATAATTTATAATACAAAATTTAACTTTTTAATTAAAATTAAGAGATTATAAAAACTTCAATCTCTATTAAAAAAAATACCAAATAGTTTTTAAAGAAACTACTTAACTTCAACATCTATAAAAACTTATCCAATAATATCATCTACTAAAAAATATGATCTCCTATTAATATAGAAGATAACTTGTCTAAAGTCAATTATAGATAAAGTTTATTAATTATTAATCATCTTCGTCTTATCTACTCGAATGGAGGTAAGAGACTATGTACCATTATCTCTTATTAAAATAAAATATAAGAGTTTGTTATAGAACTTATTAATTATTAATGGAGTGATTCATTAAAAAACTTAGCATCTTATAAAAAAATAAAAGATATCTTGTTGTGGTACTTAAAATCAGATAATTTTAAAGTAAATAATATTAATTAAAATTTAGAAGAAAAAAAATAATAAATAACACTATATTTTTTGTGGTATTTTAGTTAAGAAGAATTTTAAGAATTAAATAATATTAGTTAAGATTTATAGAAAAAAATTTAAAAATTAAATAATAGTAGAGTTGATGTCATTTCAACTTTGAATCAAAATATTAATTAAAAGATGCAGAGATACAAAAGATAACAATCTTGAAATATTATTAAAACAAGTTCATTCTATTGCTACTTTTATTCCTAAATTTCCTACCCAACACTCTCTCTTCATAAATTTAAAAATAAAATGTATAATTAGCAATTTATTGAAAACTTATAAAATTAAAATTTGAAATGCAATTACTTTAAAACTTAATAGATTTTCAATAATTCTTTGCACTTTTAAATTTTTGAGAGTGGGTGTGGAAGAAAAGGAAGGGGTGTAATTTTGTTATTTTTTTAAATAAAAGCTTTCATGTTAGGTATCACTATGCCACTTAAGATCTCAGCTAGGCTGACACCTCAAGTAACAACAATCATTTACCATCACATGAAAAAAAAATATTATTAAACAAAA
>Ga0123342_1007982_pt1 | contig 13637 bp, 8 predicted proteins | sample Turbeawhitnodule_FD_89960 | JGI IMG/M metagenome (GOLD analysis project Ga0123342, IMG submission 89960) | Root nodule microbial communities of legume samples collected from Mexico - Turtle bean Mexico white nodule | ecosystem: Host-associated > Plants > Roots > Nodule | place: Mexico: Nepantla...
CAGGCCACCCGCTATCGGGCCGCTATCGGACCACCCATAATATATAGTCCCACGCACGAGCTTCTATCTATCACTCTCGGCGTGAGGGGGGTGTGTTGGAGATCCCACATCGACTAGAGATGATAGCCTTTCATAGTATATAAGTGGGTGCAAACCTCACCCCATTGAGCCGGTTTTATGGGGTTGAGTTAGGCTTAAAGTCCACTTCGTAACAATATGTGGTGTCGGTATCCAACATCAAGAACTTGCGCTACTAGAATTAACAGACACAAGAGTTGATGAAATCAAACATGCGACATTTGTGTATATATAAGTCAACATTACCAAAATTATTTTGATTTAATGCATTGATTGCTTGAGCCATTTTTTGAATCTGCTCCACGTTGAATCCTTGTACTGCACTAGAAGAAGTTGAATCAGATACTTCCTGGGATTATGTCATGTTTGTTGTGGGTTGATAGTTGATGCTATTTGATTTGATAGGAACCAAGACATGGCCTGGTTGATCTGAATAATGAATATAGAACGGGTGTGAGGGATCACTGGTTTTGATATCTGATCCATAACCCTTCGAATTATTTGCCATGACAATATGGGTGTTTTTAGAAAGTATGAAAATTTTGATAATCAAGAACACCAAGATAGTGCTCTGATAACATGTCAAGAATAAAGAGAGATTAATTTCAAAATGGAATGCATTCTCATTGAAGAAGTGAAGTATATATATACAAACAAAATTGTAAATACGGAATAGAAATATAAAACCTAATTATATATATTCAATCAACTAATTATGTCACATAATAATTAATTATATCATATAATAACTGATATATAATAATTTGTTTAATAACTAATTAAATCATACAATAACTAATAATATTATATGATATGATAACTGATATATTCCTTAATAATTACTCCTCTCATATATGTAAATATTGTTAAAAAATATTTTTATTTATTTTTGTAATTTTTTATATTTTTGTAATCTTCTATTTAGGTTAGTTAATTTTTTTTAGTTAATTATATATGTAATGGTCTTATTAGCATAATAGTCTTGAATCATCCGATATTCTTGTATATAATTTACTCTTTTAATAGAATAGAATATAATCTTAGAACAATTTTCTTCGTGATATTATGACATTAAAGAACTTTTCATATCTTCCCTTTTCTAATTATTTTTTATCTTCTCTTTAGTCATTTTCCTTGTGTCAGACTCAAACAGCTTCTTCCATTCAATTTTATAGTAGTCTACAATCTCAAGAACTAAATCTTCATTGTTATTAGAATGGAAAACACTCAATTACAATAAAAGAAGAAGAAATGACTTTTAGTAACTACTAAAATTCGTGGCTAAATTTATTTGTGACAAAAATAATGATAAAATATAAGTGATAGTGAAAAGTCTAATAGCAAACCACTTAACGACTACAATCAACAAAAAAATTGATCGCTAAATTAAATGAAAAAGTGGCCTCTTTTTTCAATTCCTAATAGAATTAAATCATTAATTAAAATAAAAAAATTAATAGTTATTAATAATTATTATTATATTAATCTGACATAGGGATTTGAATCCAGATCTTGTGGATAAGTATAGAACCTATAATCACTACACTAGATAATCATATTAATAATATTATTATTACTATTAAAATTAATAAAAATAAAAATAAAAGAATAAAAAATATTATTATTATTGATAATATTATTACTATTAATAATGTTATTAGTATTATTAATATTAATATTAATAATATTGGCAGTAATACTAATAATGTTAATAATAATATTAAATTAATAATATTGATAATAAAATAATTATAATCATAGTAATAATTTTAATAATAATAATAATAACAATGATAATAATAATAACTATTATTATAATTATAGTTATATTATAATTATAATAATAATATATTATTAGTACTAGTAAGAATAATATTAATGATGATATGATTTGAAAACTCATTTGTAATGGTTTGATAGTGTCTTCATACTTTATCATGCTTTTAGATTTCATTTCATGTTTATTTATAGATAGAGAAGCATGATTTAATGTAAACCTGCTCTAACAACAGTAGCCATTAGAGCCAAGCTTAGTCTATCTTTAAGTTATCCATATGAGGATTTAATTTGTTATTATACATTAAAAAATATATTAAATAATAACTAATTTAGAAATAAAAATAATTAGTCATTTTGACTAACTTCATACTATTTTATAAAAAAATATAAAATAATATTGATATATGTTGTTTATATTATTAATAAAAAATTATAAAGTGATTTTTAAATTGATATATAATATTAACTACGAAGGTTTTAAATACTAGTTACTTTAGATTATAACTTAATCAATATAATGACTTTTTTTTTTTTTTGTCTAAATTTGTTGTTATTAGTGATAGTTTAGTAGTATCTTACGTTTACAAGACCTAATATATGATATGGTGCAACATGTATATTTACACAAAGACAAATCATATACATGCTCTGGAAAGAGTTTTGCATTATATACATGACACCCTCTGGAAGACTACTGTTTTACCCTCAGCACAGGTTACCGCTTGGAGGGTGTTGATTAATTCGATCGCCACAAAAGCTAACTTGAAAGGCGTGGGGTTTTGGTTGATATCTATGTAGTTTTTGCAGGATGGCAGTGAAGTCGACAAAACACATGTTTTTTTATTGCAGGAGTGCTTGGTTAGTCTGGAATAAGTGTTATGCATGGTTAGGGATTGCGTCGGTTGATCATGTTGATCCAACTGCTCACTTCCTGCATTTTAATTTGCTAAATGCTCTTGCCCAGGTAAATGTTGTTTGGAATTGTGTTTGGATTGCTGTAGTTAGTGAAGTATGGAAGCACAAGAATAAACATATTTTTCAAGGAGGGGTGATTGACTTTTCAGAAGTGTTCACTTTGGCACAATTAAAGGTTTGGTCTTAAGTAACATCTAAAACTGTTTCTGCTAGTTTTACTTACTCTGAGTGGTGCATTTATCATGTGGCTTGTATGTTTTCAATTAAGTGAGCTTTTATAAGAAGTACCTCTTCGGTTGGGTTGTTTGTTGTTCTTTGTTTTAAAAGGTTAGGTTGTTTAGAAGGGATGAGGGGACTTATATATTGTGCTTTGTATATGGGTTGGATCACCCCTAAAGTGGTTCATATTTATTTATTTGTTTCTTGCTGATAAAAAAAAAATGTTGCTTAGGGAGAATGTCCTTGTATTAGATGGTTCACTTCTAGTTATTGTGCTTTTCTCATAGGTAATCATATCTCCTGCTCCTTTAACCACAACCAACTTTGTCTCAATTAAGTGTTCAAGTAAAATATAACATGGTAGCAATATAATTTGAGTCTTTTTGGATTTGTAATATGTTACTAGAACTTCATTATCCAATTCATAAGGCTACATTAGTGTATAGTATGAAAATGTGAGTGCAAGGTATCTCTCTAGTAACTTTATATAACATGACTGCATAAAAAATATTGAAATACATTTTGTACGTGCGAAAATTGCTCATGGATAAGTTTGTATCCTCCATGTTTCCTCTCGCTATCAAATTTCTAAACATTTTCATTAAATGGTTTCATGCATACTCTTTTACGATTTTTTACGATTTTTCAGGTCCGTCTCTATAGGAACTAATTGAAGGAAATAACAGGAGACAAAAGGTTGTAGCAACTGATTGAATGTAATTGCATAAAATTGCAAAAACTGTTGAACTGATTCATACTAACATTCCTGTAAACTGATCATTAATGCAATAATAACAGTAAAATAGTTTAAGGGTAATAAAATCAGAATTAATAATAAAATTTGAATTTATAACCAACATCCTCCCTTAATTTTCTGATTTGGAACAACCTTCCTGAACAACAAATCTCTTAACTTGATGAAAGCATTGATTTCAATGGCTTATTGAAAATATCTGCAATCTGATCTTCTGATTTGCGATATTTTAATTTGATCATGTTCTTCCCAACTTGGTCTCGTAGGAAGTGATATCGAATATCAATGTGTTTACTTTGATGAAAAACTGGATTCTCTGCAAGATTAATTGCAGAGACATTGTCAACATAAATCTTAATTGAAATATCTAGATTAAAACCAATTTGAGTCATGATATTGTTTTTCTCAATGGCCATCGATTCTTCATTCATAGCCTTTTGCCATTTGGGGTGTTGAATGACATCTGCAAGTCTCACAGGTTTTGAATCTGCAAGAAAAGCAAAGTGAACCAAATCTCCATTGTCATCAACATCATAATCAAGATTTACTTCGCAATCTTGAAGGTGTACAGGTTGTCGTTGTTGCCTTCTTGGTCGTTCCATCATAGTTGCAATTGGAGTTGCAACTTCAGGTTGAATTACAACTTCAGGTTGAACTATAGCTTCAGATTGAACTGTAGGTGCTTCAAGAGTGACTCTATCTTCCACATCATCGTTCAAAATGTAAATATATCGTTTTTTTCGAATCCATTACAGTTATTGCATTCCATTGTCATTCCTCATCTTTGGCAAATGTAACATCTCAACTGATAATCACCTTCTTTGTCATTGGATTGTACAATTTGTATCATCCATGCTTATATCCAATGAAAATGGTCTTCGCTGCCTTATCATCCAACTTCGATATTTTCATGTCAGCCTCAACTTATGAGAAGCTCTTATTCTGACCACAAGTATGATGAAATATGTAAATATTCTTGTAAATATTTGTAATATTCTTTGTAATATTTTATATTAGGTTAGTTAATATCTTTAATTAATTAACATGATTGGCTTACCAATTTTATAGTTTTGAATTAGACTTGTACTCTTATATATAATTAACCATTTGAATATAATACAATTACATAAAGATTTCCTTTTTGGATAAATATGATAGAATGAAAATAAAATAAAAATTAATTAATATTGTTTCTTACTTTACTGTAAAGGTGTAATATTAATAGTTTGTTCTACAAGTAGTAATTAAGAAAAAATAAAAAAAAATGGCGACATTTACAATAGTGTTAATTATTATAACAAGTCCTTAGAAAATGTATATAAAAATCATGACATGACTTTTAACCAAAAACATGAGTTTTCTTCTTCTTTTAAAATACTTTTCATGTTCATTTCTATCTAATATAGGACTTTAACTAACACTTAATCCAATAACTAAAATATTTTTAAAAAAAATAGCAACTATAATGGAAGTGAGAATGAATGTTGTAAGGTCGTGATAATGATAGTATTTTAGGGTCTATGATAATGATAAGAATGGATATTAAATGATAAAAACAATAATAATCAACTCACGTGGGAGAATATTTGTAAAAGGTTGTGTAATGCTCAAGTTAGTGTTTGATATTTGGTGATTGTGAATAATAAATATCATTAAATTTGTATCTTAACCTAAATATGGTCAACTTATTTATAGAGTTAAGTTGAGTTTGCGTGATGTTAAACTCGATTAACATGAATATCATTGTTAAGTTTCTACATTAGTCTGACATATAGTAATTAAGTGTGTTAAACTCAATGATTAGGTGAAAGACACTTTCAAGAACTAGAGATGTGTTTGACCATGTGAATAAGACGTCTTAAACTTGGGATGTTGGAGTATATCTCAACTATGTAGTACAACAAACAAATTTAACTTTGTTACATTGTTATGAATGCACTTGTTAGTTGTTACGAATTTTCCCAAACTTGGTAGTAGTGGTGTGTTTTGTGCAGGTTTCATCGGGTACTCCTATCTGGCAAGGTTAGATTGAGGTGTGTGGCTTTGGGTTGCGCTTGGATGGTGTCTGTGGTGTGTGCAAGTCTATCTGGCTATAACTGCTTCTTGCAGATCTGGAATATGTATTGGTTTGTTGGTATTGGCACTTGGGTATTTGGTGTTCTTTAGCCTGCTGCAAAGACATTGTTTGTTGTTGGGTGTTGTGTCTTGTACTAAGGGTGTGATCTCTTTGGTGGATTTCTTTTTGGCGTACATGTTCCTCTTGTAGGATCGGTGTGTCGAGTTTTGTCACTTGTTTGGCACCTCCACCTGCTGGCAAAGATCCTGTTTAGTTGTGGGGTACTTGTTCTATATTGAGAGTGTGATCTCTTGGTGGGTTGATGTAACTGTATTTGTTGGGTTCCTATATCTTGAACTGGTTTTGTATTGTTGGTTTGTAGTGTATTGTTTGTTGGATCCTGTGTTGGTAGGGTGTTAGGAAACTTGTTTTGGGTGTTTTGTATAAAAGTTGGGACACCCCTGAAGTGTCTCATTTTAATTTATTTATTCTTTGCTGATAAAAAAAAAGTTATTACTCGACTTTGTTGGAATTATTAAAATTTAATACATTTATATTTTATTCTAATTCATTAACCGATAAAAAATTAAATAAACAAATTATTTAACTATTAATAGTTTGCATAATAATGAAAAGAATAAATATTTAATTATAGTTTAATAAAAAAATAAAACTATTTATTATAATATAATATTAAATCATTGTATCATATAAGATAAAAAAAATTATACAATAAAAATGTAAAATTAATCTAAACTAAAGTATAAAAATTAATTTAAAACTTTTTGTATATCAAAGTCCAATCATATATATTTTTATGTAATATGTATTTGTAAATAAAAATCGGATCAAACCACACTCGAGCACTAGAAGAACTAAAGTAGGGTTGCAAACAAAAGAAAAAGGCACCATGAAAGGGTTTCAAGTTCCATTTGGAGGTTGGTTTAATCACTCAATCATGTGGTTCCTATTGGAGACAAAAAAGATATTTAAGACAAGATTTGACTCTGTATAGACTTATAAGAGACTCTCCACTCTCAGAATATGCATGCACTCATAGCATTGCATTCCACTTTGATTAAGGAACTATTCACTCTTCTTCAACCTTATGATGATTAGCATATAAATAAGATATTTTATAATGGATAGTCAATTATAGAGATGATAAAATGGATACTCCATTTCAAAACATTGTTTAGTCTGATCTGATTCATATTTTAAATGAACAATTTTTTCTGTCAAGTCTTATTTATGTAATAATTTGATATATAAATATATATTTTAATAAAATATATAATATATTTTTTATTTTTAAAAAACTATAATTATTGTTTTTAAAAACATATTGACCTATAAACCTATATATTGATTTGTTCTAAACTCATTTAGGAAGCATACTAAAATGACTTTATCAAAATTGACCCCTTCTAATTTAAACCATTATTTTATTAGCTTTACCAATTCATTTTATGCACTAGACACATTAGTCTTAACCTATTTTTCAAGCTCTATCCAATCAGTTTATGATATTCATTATTACACTTTTCATACATGATAAACTACAAAAAGAATTCACTATGGAGGCATGTTTAATGAAAAATATTATAAATGAAGAAATGAGTCAAGAATATCTTTTATTGATTATACTACATTTTCAATGGTCATTGCTATATTAATTTCTTTTTTGCTTTAAGAAAGTTATTAAACTTGAGCTAAAAAAAATTGAGTCCATAATTTTTGTCAAAAATATTCTGATTTAAAAAATAAAGCTTTGTAGTGTACAAATGATACTCAGTAACATATTATAGCATATGCTCAAGTTATTCATGCAAAATGATGCACGAGCAAAATAACATGTATACAAAAGGACAAGTTAATCTGCTAACACATTAAGGAATTTGGACTTGAAAACTTGACAATCACAAGATCCAATTGAAGGACCTAACAGAACTGAGAGATCAAAACCCAAAAAAGCAGAACTGAGGACTCAACAGTTGCAACCCTCTACAAATTACATTGGACATTACAAAACTTAATCTTGTCATTAGAATTTAAATCAAGACCAACATTTGAAGCAGAGTTTAACATGTAAATGAGAGTTACAAAGTTGTAAAATCTATTCATAAACATCCATAATCATTGAGCAACCCCACGCCTGGCCAACAAGCATGTCCAGCATTGGTTACATGTTTTGAAAGAGCACAGGCATATAATTGTCAAAGCAAATTCAGAAAATTCTGGGAGGATTCATATCGTCTCCATTGGTACGAGTGTAAACAATGTTTTATACTAAATGCTGTATGAAAGTTTATTTGTGCCTAAAAATAAAGGAAGAGCTAAAAACACTTATGTTTGACTGCTTACCGTCTTCATCTTATTCAAATTTTCCGTAGCTCATGCAGTCGATGAGCTATGTCTTGGATAAATAGTTTTCCATCATTGCTATTAAGAGAATTTGTTAGGTGTTCAAGAAGTTCATGATTAAGTTCAAGTGCTTCTAACCGGTCATTAAGGTCTGATATTTCATTTTCTAGAACAACCAACTCAAGTTCTCTTCTAGGTGTGGAGACTGTTGGCTTGTTTTCTACACTAAGAGAACAATCATCTGAAGCAGCTGATCCATCCTTATCAATATGATTTCCATTCAACATATTAATGTTTTTCTGTGTGGACAAGTCGGTCTCTTCATGACCATCTAATTGATGCTCTTCACCATTAGAAGCTCCTTGTTGATTTGATTTACTACTGGCTTCAAGTTTCTCAGGTCTGTCATTAGGCGCATGCAAATAAATTTCATGAACTTTCTGTTCCAAGTTTTTCAAACATTGAGAAATGTATTCCTTTTCCTCTTCAAACTCTAAAATGAAGGTTCCACCAGTCATAGCTTCATCGCCAACTCTGGATACTTCAACATTCTTTGAACTGGAAAATTTTCTGATGATGTTAGGCACACCAGTATTTTGTGTTGTTGTCTTTTCTCCTTTCAAATCCTGACTTTCCTTATGCATATCGTGGACCATATCCTCAACACCCGGCATATTCGATCTATAAAATTCCAGCTCGGCTTCTAAATCTTGTACCTCCTTTTCCTTTTCAGTGAGCATATCACCAACCTTCTCCAATTCATCATTATCATATTCTGCTTGCTCTTCCATCATTCTTAAATATTGAAGAGCCTCCATCTGCAGTGCTGCCTTCTCCTCCTGTAACCGTGTAATCATAGACATTGCCTCATTTGTAGCAACAGCAGAAGCGTTTCTTTCTTCCTCCAGTTCCTTATGTAAAGAATCCAAGCATTTCCTGTAATAATCAATGTGTCGCCTCAATTTATCAGCATAACACTCTCCTTCAATTTCAGCAATATTGCTATCATCCAGAGATTCAAGACCAGATTCCACCGAGGGTGACTTTTGGAGTACCTGAACTCCATTTGGACTAGAAGCCTCAGTATGTGTCTCAGGCGAGTCAACGTGATCAACAGGAAAAGTTGATGATAAGTTAGATCCATTAGGAGAAGAATTATCTAATGGTGATTGCTCCACTTCCTCCTTGATGGTATCAACTTCCTCAGTGGTTGGTTGTTTTGTGACAAAATCAGTTTCTTCTCTTTCCTTAGTGACGACCGAGAACTTATTCATGTTACTTGAGTTCTCTTGACTAGGATTTGTAGGAGCAGCATCACATACCACCGGACCAGTCTCGGTAGATATTTTTTCCTCTGTACCAATCTTCTCTAAAACTTCCCCATTCTTTTCAGATACCATTCCGGTATCACTTGCTTGTGCAACATCCGCAGCTGGAAATATTTCAGAAAGCAGATGTTAAACAACTATTTTGAATAATAAAATTTAAAATACAGGGAAAGGGAAATCTTACATTTTTTTGATGATGCTCCAGCATGTGCATTTCTGCCGTTCAAAGTCATAAGCTCAGATAGGGGAGCAGGAAGAGAATCCTGAGAAGGAAAAGTAATCTTACTGTCTTCTGGTTCTGATTCTCTGTTAGGAACATTCAAAACAATAGGTGATGATGAAACCTCATCTAGTGAAATGAGCTCAGCCAGTTCAGAACTGAATGACTCCTGATTTGTTTGCTGCAAGTTGATTTCTACTGCAGAATTGGCATTCACGTCTTGATGTTTGCTGACATTAGGCTCCACACATTGAGCTGAGGACAAGGGCATGGGTTTGGCAGAACTACCACTTAAATTTTCCGGATTCGAATTACTCGGAATGCATTTTGTGGGAGGTGGTAATGTAATTTGAGACATGGGATCATTGCTAGCTTCAATGTTCTCCTGAAACACACTACTGGTGCTAAAATCATCGTCATCGGAAAATGGAAATTCATTCTCAGAATCTGAAGTCAGTCTCAGCTCGCAATACCCAACATGAGATAATGGCTGAAAACTGTTTTTTCCCTCTAATCCACAAAACTTATCCCTCATTTTCCTCATGTTATCCCTGTGATTTAAACGGCTTTGCCTTGGTGCACATGGCAAAGGAATATATGGCTTAAGAGCAGTTCTACCAGGTGATTTTAGTTGGATAGATCTTGGGGAGTTCTGATCTGACTTCCAAAGCTTACCACAACAAGTACACTGTATTGTACATAATCTTGCACCCTTAGAGCCAGCAAACAAATCTCTACTTAGTGATGGACTTTTGAAACCAGCATCACCAAGAACCAGCCCAAATTTACCCACCAACAATCTGTGAGATTTGCTCTTGGTCTTTGCAGTGACTGACAGAAGACAATCATCACACATCTTATGCCCATTTGCTAGCTTACCATGAACATGACACAAAATGAGAGATGATATTTCCGATTTGTGATTGCTGCAAAACAGGTTCTCATATAACTCTGGGCTTTCACAGCCTAAGATGTGATCAAGGCTAGAACACAACAAGCAGGGCAGTTGTAGTCGGCAATAGCTTGCAAATTTGGTGAGCATATATGACAGCAAGGCATCTAGTAGCAGCAGAAATAACAAAAACCACTCACTAGCTGCAGATGAAAGATGGGAAATGAACCCCTTCATCCTCTTTGCTTTGACAAATGAAGTTCCCTTACCACTTGATGCCATCTCCACCACAGTCGCTCTACAAACCCACAAGACTCAGACAAGACAGGGAAACTCATCAATCAAATCACAGCCACCCAACTCAAAGCCCAAAATTGCCTCACCAAGATTGATGATGAGCTAAGGCTAGAAGGCTACAAAAATGGCAACAAAACAACAACCATTAGACTCAAAAAAATTTAAATTGAAACTCAAATTAAATGCATTGCATTCAATATTTTTACTTTTATGAACACATGTATCTTCCTCCATAAACAACCATACTCGAATCCAAGAAGACAATGGTAAATATGAAAGAAAATCCTTTTCCAATATTTAACATGGTTACATATTCAGGATTCAAACTCAAGCCTAATGATTAAATCAGAACAACCATGAATGGTGGATTGCATTTAGTTGACGCGCCATTTTAACAAAGAAAAATTCCATACATCATCCACAATCATCGACGGCACAACCACAACAACAACCAACATCAAACAAATTGAGCAAAGCCATAAATAAATCCTCAACTCCTTAGACAACGACAAAAAACAAACAATTAAATAAATAAATAGGAACAGATTTTCATTTTAATAGAGTAATTGATTGATGAAAACGAAATATACACTTCCCTCATCGAACAACCTATACTAATAAATTATGAAGTAACCATAAACATAAACAGAAAGTGAATTGAAACCAACCCAACCGTAACGCATTACGCCTTAGATTACCAACTACCAACTGCAATTTTAGTTATCAGCATTAAATCAAATAAATTCAAAAGGACACAAATTTCAGAAATAAATAAATTAAAAAATGGGTGGATAATTCACAAATATTTCCTGATTTATTATATTTTGCTCACATTTTTTGGTGCTGGAAAATGCAGGTACCTGTTCTGTTCTGCAGCCTGCGAAGAGAAACAGAGAGGATGAGGTACAGAGGCCATTTCTGATCAAAGATGGCATAGAATTTCTCTTTTCTTTCCTTCCAAAATAAGGAATAAACAAAATCATCAATAAATAATTAAAAACAAAATGCTAAAGAAAGTGAAGATTGAAGACAAATTAGGCGCGAAATTACGAGTCGGTCCCTCCCTCTCCTCTTCCTCTTGATCAGTGACAGTTGAAACCAACGGTCTGATTTGTCACCATGCAAATGCAGCTGAAAATTAATTTTAATTTCTCAAAATATTTTTGTTTGGTAATTATGTGTTGTGTTGTATTGTTAAATGATGAAACAAAAAATGTATCAAAATATACAGATTAAATTTAAATAATTAATAAATAGAATTGATTATGAATACATAAGAATATATGCACTTTGGGTTCATGCTTATGCCAAGTGCTCATCACGTTGCTATTTTACAGCTGCAACAATGGATGACTTTGCTATCAATCATTTTCAATGAAATATTATTCCCTTAATGGATATTCAGTATTTTAATACTTCAAACACTTTATAAAAATATAAATAAATTATAACGTATAAATAGAATATAAATCTTATTTTATAAGTAAATTCTATACAATTTTCTTTAATTGTTTTCTAAGTTAAAAAAAGAAAAAAGAAGGATAGTGTTGAAGGGAACAAGTTCATGCTTGGAAAGTAACTATTGTATACATGAAGGGATGCATGTTCATTGCTTTATTGAATTTAGTGATTATTATTTTCTGGTTGGTGGACTTTGATATTCAAATCTTACAACTCAACTTCAAGTTTCATAATTAGTTTGAATCATTTTGGGTAAAACTCAATTAATCTTACCAATTACTATTTTGGGTTTCAAAAATATTGTAATTTATCCTAGTTATTTTCAATGTGACACTTGTAATAACTCTCACTTCAAGTTTTTTTCCCTCCATTTTGATGATTTTATCCAGTAATCTATAAATAACTTGCTTTTGGCTCTTGATTTCTGGTATTTTAATCCCATTAAAAATTTAAAAATTGGTGTTTTCAAAGTAGGATTAAGAAAATCCTTTTAAATTTGATTAACTACAAACAAGCTTAACACAAATTTAGGGAATTAAACTATCTCCTAAAAAATTTAAAACTTTTTTAAAATTTTGAGAATTTATTTGAACTGTTGATTTTTAAGAGAAAGATTATTTAAATGAATAAATAATTTCTGGAAAGATAAAAAAAATAGAGTATAATATTGTATTAAAACAATGACTCACACATGTTTTCATCTACTTTATCTAAAATTTTGAGTAGTCTATACTTTGTTGCTATATTTTATATTGCGCTATTTTTATACAAGTTTTTATTACTTATTCTATATTACTAATTTGATTCCATAAAAAACTATTGTATAAAGTTTAGAGTATTTTGATGAAAATTTTAACTTTTAATATTGGTTATCCTAATCATAGCTAACTCACATAAGAATCCATAGATTATATTTTTCGGCTCAAATCTAAAAAAAAAATTCTCTCAACGAAATACTCAAAGTATATAACATAAATTTTTAAATTAAAATATTTTTTAATAAAAACTTATGAAATTTGATATATCATCGAGGCTATCCAAAAATCACCAATCATATGTCCTTGCATGAAAATAACATAAGAAAACAAAAGAAATTATATAAAAAATATGAGAATATTACACCAAACTTGTACAAGAAAGACAATGACAATTATAAAAAAAAAAAAAAAAAAAAAAAAAAAAAAAAAAAAAAAAAAAAAAAAAAAAAAAAAAAAAAAAAAAAAAAAAAAAAAAAAAAAAAAAAAAAAAAAAAAAAAAAAAAAAAAAAAAAAAAA
>Ga0123342_1007983_pt1 | contig 13637 bp, 9 predicted proteins | sample Turbeawhitnodule_FD_89960 | JGI IMG/M metagenome (GOLD analysis project Ga0123342, IMG submission 89960) | Root nodule microbial communities of legume samples collected from Mexico - Turtle bean Mexico white nodule | ecosystem: Host-associated > Plants > Roots > Nodule | place: Mexico: Nepantla...
TAATTTAAAAATAATTATATAAATTTTAAATAAGTCAAATAATATAAATAATTTGTAATTATTTTGAAATAATTAAATAATTTAAAAATAATTATATATCCAATTTTTTTTCCTTAAAACTAATACTCTTAGAAAATTATGTATCAAATTAATTTTTAACATTACATAACTTACTACCCAATATATAAACAATAAAATTTAAAAAAAAATTATGACGTGGCAGAAGTCGTGCCAAGTTGACACGACTTTAGTATGACATGGAAGAGTTGTGTCAAATTGGAACGATTTGTGTATATGAAGTCGTGCCAAATTGGCACGACTTGCCTAAATTTGTAATTTTTTTTAAACAGACCCCATTTTGGTAAAAACAAAAAAAAAATAACCCATCATGGTTAAAAAACCAAACTTAAAATCTGAAATTCTTTGGGACCTAAGAATATTTTATAGAAATGTGCAACAATTTATGATTGGATGAGAAGGAGAAAAAAGAGTTGATAGAATTGGTGCATTTGAATTAAATGGAGAAGATGTGTTGTTATAGTTTGAATAAGAAGCGAAGCGAGGTATTGAGAAAAGTAGTTATGAGGCTGACAGTAATAGTTGAGGTAGTTGTCTGTTGCTTTTACTGATGTCTATTCCATTTATAACAGCGATGAACGTTGGATGATTAAATGTGCCACCAACTCCATTATCTTGTCTTCACCTACATCCTCAACTCCTCCTCTTTACTCATTATTTTGTCTTTCAATCTTATGCTAACATCACTTTGTACTATGGCTACACTCAACTCTCAGCTTTCTGCTTCTGTTGCATTCATCATGCTGGCTGTGCTGTTTCTCTCTGCTCAATCAACTCTTCTGCTTTATTTCAACCGTGTTCCTCCACCTCGGTCTAGGTCTCCCACTGCTGTTTTTCAGTATCTTGTTCAGAGGTTGGATGGTTCCAATGCATGTAAGAGAAACACTTGCTCATTGTCATGTCAGGTATGAAATTTCTCTTCACCATTTTTAAGTTCATTTGTAAGGTTTATCTAGGAGTGAATGGTTTGCATGGACATGGTTTACTATATACTACAATAGTAGCACATGTTGTTTTCATCCATGTAGTGTCAATGATTTGGTCATGAAATGTATACTTTTATTTGCAATTGAAGTGTTAAATGAGTTTGTTGATGTTGAATGTATTTTGCCTGACAGCTTGATGGCAAAGTTTACCCTTGCCATGATAATGGCATTGTGTTAACTAACTTAACTCTAAATCATGAGCATAGTTTTCTTCTCAATGCCAGTACAAACAAAGGAGAAAGAAATTCATCACTTTACTCATGGTTCATCGGTGAGCATTTATTAATGAAGAAAAATGGAATTTTAGCTCAATTTCTTTCCTTCTCTCACCCTTTAAGCCTGATTCTCTGGCAATAATAATACTAAACTGCTCACCCTAATGATTTTCTTTTCACTCATGAATAGATACAATACCCCCAACTGCTGCCATTACTAGTAAACAGACTCATACAAATGGACAAAGGATACCAATTGATGTCATATTCAGTGAACCATGCACTGGACTAGGAGGATTTCATTGCTTAAACTCATCAAACTGTGATGTAAGTTGGTTTCTAATGATGAACATTGTGTTAAAAGTATCTGTGATTTGCTATGTAATTTTCTTTGAAAACGTTGACAGTGTTTTGACTATGGTTTAACATGCAAGATTATGGTAGCTGGTCCTGCCCAAGTGGATGCATCTTCTTTACAAATCATTAGACCAGGTGTAACATACAGCCTTGAAGTGATTATCTCCTCAGAAGTTATTTATGGGCGTGTAGTAATCACAATGAGGGAGAATACTTGCACTGACCAGGCTGGAAATCGGTTCACAAGGACCAATGATTCTACTTTCACTATTCATTTTGGTAAGGTTCTGATTGCCATCTTCAAATTTGTTATGATGATTCTTTGAACAAAAATGTATTTTTAAGGGCACTCATACATTCAAATGGTTTGTCTTAGATAGAAGACCGGTGATGGTGGACTTTTGGACTTCTGTTCCATCTTATGAGTTGAAAATTAACGGTATCCCAAGAACAGTAGTTGCAACAAGCAAACCAGAGGACCTGATAATTTTCTTGGACTTCAGCATTCCTATAAGAAACTCAACAAAACAAGTTCTAAATGCACTGCAGGTTAACTCTGGTGTATTAACTCCTCTTCACGGTAGAAGCAATGGGAGTCGCAGATTTAGTTTTGAAGTAAGAGAAAGTGTTGTTTGGTATACTTATGCAGTTTTCTTACCATGAACATTGATTTGTAGAAGTCATATGCAAACAAAATTAAAATAGGAATTGAATTCTTAAATATTTCATTCCTTTTTTATTAATTGGCCTCATTTTATAGCTCAAGAACATATCAAGAACTGAGATTATCACAATTGAATTACAAGCTGCATCCATACTTGGCAGAACAGGCACTCCTGTCTCTCCTGTTGCTCCTATCACATTCCTTTATGGTATGCCATAATTTGTACTTACCATATCAATAATCACTTCTCTTAATAACTTTAACTTTAAATCAAATCCTTTTTTTTTCTATAGATCCCATGAAACCAAAGGTGGTACTAAGGACCAGCTCCCTCACTGAAACAAGGGATTTCAACATCAACATAATTGCTGAGTTCACAAAACCAGTATTTGACTTTGAGCCATCTATTGTAGAAGTCTCTGGAGGAAGATTGACAAGGCAGGTGTAGCAAACTAACCATAAGCATAGTATTGATGACTGCAGATAGTCTTTGCATAATGGCTGAACACATAAAGTTCAGTTATTAACATTATATTATAGTCTTTGCATAATGACTCAACACATCAGCTATGAACATTATATTTGGTTAATGGTTTCAAGTAATGTAAAATATCTAAACTTTGTTTGATGTAGGTTTAAGGAACTATCAAGAGCTTTATACTCATTGAATGTCCAGGCAGTGACAAAGGAGGTGTCAGTTACCATTCCTGCAGGGAAGGTAACTGATATTTCAGGAAATGAAAATTTGGCATCTAACCAGCTTGATATCAAACATTGTATGAATATCTCTTTTCCTTCTATTTTGTTTCTTATGATAAATGGTCATTATATTACACTTCCTTTCTTATTTTTCAAAATCAAATGTGAAATGTTAACCAAAACATCAATGAATGATACTGAGAATGGTTGAACTGTAAGTTGTCTATCTAGTCCATTTAATCCAAAATATTTACTAATTTCAAAACCATGTAAATCGATTCTAAACTTAAATAAAATTAGTAATGAATACTTGAATTGGTAATTATATATTTTTTTTATTTTGTAATTTTTAAAATATTTTTATTCATCCAGGTATATCTTTTAATCAAATAAGGGCATATATTATATAACCTTTTAATCTTATTATTAATTTTTAGCTTAAATAATTTATACCCTGAACATACTACCCAACTTTTTTTGCTTAAGTATAGATAATAGAAGGGATCTAATGCATAAAATTACTCAACATTCCAAATCTTATGATACATGTTTTAACTTAACGTACAAGTGGGTAGCATTGATAATCATAAAAGAAATTGACTTAAATTAAAATATTTAATTTATTAGATATCCTAAATAAAAGAATATTTATTAAGTACTTAAAGGGAAAATGCATAACATATTTAAGAGTTAAAAGTTATTTAAACCTTAATTCTTATTTTACATACTATAATATGACCTTTTAATGTCTATTCAAAACTTTACTTTTTATTTTAATGATTTTATGTTGTTTTATTAGATAATATTAAAAAAGTTATTTAATTACTAGTAGGACCAAAATTTAATCAAAATAGAAAAAAAAGTCAATGAACTTTCAACTAGTACTTTAACAATTCAATAATTAGCTCAATTTTTAAATCATTGGATTGCACTCACTTAATTAAGCAGTATGTCACATTAGGATTTATAATAATTTTATTATGTTAAGAGCCTTATAGTGCAAGTGGCATTGAGCTAAGTTTAAACTAATTATATAATAATAGTTCTTGACCTAAGCTAATTGCAGAAATACATGCTAGTTGTTTGTATCTAATACACATCTCATATAATCAGATCATATGTTATTCAACTTTCTCCTTCTTTTCCTCATTTCCCACTTACCAAATTTTAAGCATGTAAAATTTGATAATAAAGCAGAATTAAGCAAAGTTTTAGAAAACTATTAGAGTGACAGTGCAGAGACTTGTGATTGTTGGCTATTTTTTTGACTCAAACTCTAAGATCGTATCCTTAGATTCAACCCCTGCAATATCCATTGCACTGTACTCTTTTATCAATGCTGGAACAATAGCAACATCGTTGGTAGCTGCTATGGTTTCACTTTCCTCGGCAAATTTAGAAGCATTAAACATTCTTGCTTTGGGAGGTACAAGCAGTCCTGTTTCCAATCCATCCATTAACCTGCATGTAAGTAAAGAAACTAATGTATGGTGGTACTATAACTAAAACAATTACTTTCAATTTCTATAAAGGGCTATCTTAAACATTTGGAAAATTTTACAGGTAATGGTTGGACACCTACAAGTCTTTGCCCTTACAAGTTGGTTTTCAACTAATCAGTGTATCAAATACTCTGAGACAACAAGAGGTCTGCGGTGGCTCATACCTCATCACAAGCTTCCCTGGAAAAATTATGACTCTTGGCTTTCTGTCTGGGAAAGAGAAAAACTTCAAGGGAGAAGTAATGGTCTGTCTTCAGGAGAACATTCTTACAACAAAGATCAACAACATAATGACTTCATGAACTTGTCTTATATTGATCATAAACTATCATTTCAATCTGAAAATACCACCAAATCTGGTCGGCTTCATAATCAGCAGGATATAAGTAAGACAAGTACATTGTATGGTCTACCTCTCAATTCCGTCGAATATTTCACTTATTTCTTGGTGAGTTAACATCAACTTTTAAAGAAGTATGTGAATAGCCACTTGTTTGCAACTGATTCACCTGTCTTGTAGAGAGGAGAACCATTTTCTGCTAGCAACGTCATCCAAGGAATGGAGAGTTACAAAGGGTAGTTATCCTCACAATCCTTTTATGTTTAAACATTATTAGGCTCAAGACATTCACTCACACACCCAACATGGTCACTGACTTACTAAATGTGTTCATCAGTGACAGGAAAAATAAGTTTTGGAATTTGCAGGATTAGTTAAGAACATTTGATATTTCTTTTCTCATAAACAGGTGGCAGGACATGGAGATGAACTTGTTCTGGCTTGGTGTAGGAGGAGGATGTTTACTTTTAGTTGATGTGTTCATTTTATTCTTCCTAAGACAAAGGACAGGGAGACCACCTCAAGGCAGGTTATCAGTCCCAAGGTTTCAGCTATTTCTTCTGATTCTCATGCTACCTTGTCTTTCTCAGGCATCAACATTTGTAATAAAAGGTAAGCAACTAGTTATAACATTGTCTATTCCAGTCATCTAAATTACAAGATTAAAACTTATTATATAAGACTACATTTATATGCAGGTGGTACGACAGGGGGAATCATTACTGGGGTGCTGTTACTAGCAGTCCCTGTAGCATTCATCTTATCAGTATTTCTATTTCTCATTATAGGAATCTACTCTGGAAGTTTTGCCCAATACAATGAATGCAAACAAGTAACAAATGAAGAAAAATGGTACAGAAATTTGTTGTTCTTTTTCATTGGGAGGCCTACTACTGGCAAGTGGTTTGACAGGAATGGGCTACCTTCCTCTTTCCTTTCACGCTTTGGAATTCTCTTTGATGATTGGAAGGGTCCTCCAGTATTCATTTTAGGCGATCAAAATGAATCAAATAGCATAACCAAGTGGACTGAAAGTGGCCAAAGTGGGATCAGAAGAACGAAGACAGTGAGTTCAGAAGACAGCAATGAGGAAATCAAAATCTCTGAATTCAAGAGGGTACTGGGCTGCATCAGAGCATCCTATATCATTATTGACTTACTAAGAAGAGTTGGTTTGGGAATAATATCCGTAGCTTACTCTTCAGAAAATTCAAATAAAAGCCTTTGGGCTTTGATAATCACATCAATACAGTTCATTTATCTGTTTACCACCAAACCATATATCAGCAGAAGTGTACAGGTTGCGGAAGGTGTTTCTCTGTTGTGCGAGGTAGGTGTGTTTGCTATTTTAATCCTACAGAATGGTTCAAACTCAGTTGAAGCTAAAACTTGGGAATTGGTCATTCTGTTTCTTCTGTTGTTTACCTTCATTGCTCAGCTCACCAACCAATGGTATGCTATGGTAAATACCCTATTGAAACTCTCACCGTCTCAGAATAACACTTTGAGACATGGATTAAAGTTTGCAGCCAAGGGACTCATCCTTCCCTTTCTTCCAAGCAAGCATTGGTCTAGTGCGATATCCACATTCTCCCAACCAGAAACAGACCAGCTTTCAGTCAATCCTATAGGTTCAGGAACAGAATTTGAAAGAAGAAATAGAAATGGATATATGGATCCAATTAGTGCCATGACTGCCACAGTAGTCCCTGTGCAAAGTCCAAGTACACCCAGCCACAATGTTATTGAAAGAAGACATCCTTCAACTTTAGAGATTGGTGCAAGCTCTCATATTGAAGTGGAAGGTAAATGGCTAAAGGGGCACAAGGCTGGGCTTAGAAAAGAGCTAAAGATGTTAAGGGAGCTTGCAAAAGCTAGCTTCTCTGGGGATACCAGGGTTGATGAAGCAAGTACCAGCTACACTTTAGGTGAACAAGATTTATCCGGTGAAATCTATTTGGGTAATCAAAAGCGAAGATACTACTAACACTAATGCACAAAGGGGTCATATAACACCACATCCTATTTCAGAAGATTTTGGAAAATGCACATTACTTCAGATTGCTGTTTGTTTATTCCAGAATCATTATTTGTATAGTTTCTTCTGTAGTTTTAGTGACCTTAACTTGCTTCTAATCATTTTTAAATGACTTACATGTGTCAACAATTCTGTTTTTTCTGTCATTCATTGTGGTGATATCATCCATAAATATCACAGAAACACCTACAAATGACACCTATTCTAACTTCTGAAATCGAGCAATCCAATTACAAATAATGAATACCCATATTTCTAACAGATTTTATGGCATATATAACAAGGAATACTAAATACAAAATTCTCTATTGACATCACCGCTCAAATTAATGTGGCATGTCAGAGATAATGAGATTTGGGTAGATTATTTTCTTAAAGCACATCTTAACCAAACATAATAGTTAGTTTGATTTGATTTTAACATAGGTTCATTAAAAATAAAACCAATATACAATGAGTTACAACAAACAAACAGATTTTTTAAGAATGAGTTAAGTTCTATAATTCAAAAGTATAATAAGATTTACTAATTTACAAAATATATGTATATATATATATATATATATATGGATAATTCTTACCTCAAGCTAGTTTCTTTCAAATAAGTTAGCTTTCAATTCACTTCTTAATAACATAAAATAAAATTTGAACTCAACTTATGTAATGAGTTACATCGGATTTTATTTTCTTTTAATTTCATAATTCTAAACTTTTGGTTTATTACATTTTTTTAACTTTTAAATCAAATTATAATAATGAAAATTGTATTGCTTAAAAATTAATAAATTTGTCAAATAATAAATTCAATAATAACATTTAATTTGTTATCATACTTTTTTTTTAAACTATGCTTTTATATATTAAAAAATAGAATTCATGGGATATAAATAATCTAAAAAAGTAAATGTTTTACTTGTTAACAACAATACCCCATTTATAGGTGGGAAGTCAAAGTTATTAAGATTACAAACTAATAATAAAAAGATCGTGCATGCTTAAAACAATCAAAAGTTAAAATCACAACATAACAAAACATAATTGTAGCTAACACCTAATATCTAAACTCCCATAAGATAACAACATAAGACAAGTTACCAAGGAGAGGACAACAATATAAAAACAAGTCACTAAGGAGAGGAAAATAAAAGAACCGAATAATATATCATTATATCAATTTTTTAATACCATTAGTTGTAGCTTATAAAAATAAAATATCTTTAATTAAACTTTAATTTCCTTTGCACTTTAAAAAAACATATAACTAGTTAATGAATGATAATATCATATAAAAGAATTAAGTCCAAGGACAACAATTAATAAAAAAAATCATAATTTCAAAGGGTAATAATTAATCAAACAAGAACATCATAATTTTTTGTATTTAATAAGGGGAATGGACAAAGTTTTAAAAACCTATTAACATAATAATAAATATAATTTAAAAATAGATAAAAATAAGTAAATAATAAAATTTAAGATAAAATATGAAAATATTGATTTTAATTCTTTTATTTTCTTATGAGTTTTTCAGTCTTGATTGACCATCGGGATAATTGATGTCAATTTTATGTAGAAATCAATACTTAAACCGCTGGGAAAATAAAGATCATATAATAACTAATCACTCTACCTTCTACCTTGAAAGTAATTTTTTATTTTATTTTAAACACTGACTTGTACAATTTGATAAATCAGATTGAGCTTGTAAATCAGATTGTATAACTCGATTTGTAAATCATAAAAACAAATCATTTTGTACAATCTGATATACAATCTTGAATTATATAAGTTGGTATTAAAAAAAACATATTCATATTGACATTTGGCATTTCAAAATTTTATAGAGGTACAAAAAGGAACAATGGAGGTGCATGAAAAATTTGTCTTATATATTTAATTACAATAAGGCAATTTCTTCCTCTACCATATCAATTTTAACCTCCAGCTTATTATTTTTTAAATTTTTAAAATTATCCTTATTTCGAATTTTTAAATCTAAAATAATAAATATAATTCAAAACTAAAAAAATATATTCTGAAAAAAAAAATCATAACACAAAATTGAAAATACATTCTAAACAAAAGAATTATGGAATTTAAAAATATGTTTTGGAAATCTAAATTCAAAATATTTCTAGAAAAAGGGTTTCGGAAGTAATTTTTATCCACATTCTTATTTTATTGAAGATTATTTTTGTTATTTAAAAAAAAAATTATCATTTTTTATAACAAGTACATGTTGAAATTGAACAAGTAGAATTTGTCCTACAATAATATTTTGTTTTTTACTCCAGTCCATCAAGGTACAGGAAAAAGTTATTGAATTTCGAGCCGACAAAATTCTTTTGTTTCCTTCTTCACAAATTCTAGTAAAAGTCCATTACATCTTCGTCATAGGCACTTAATAAAATAAAATATTTCATTAACTGAAATTAATTTAATGCATAAATATCTTATTAAAAAATTTGTCATCCTAACATTTTCAAAACGAATGTTACCAATACATATGTTAGTTTTAATTTATTACGAAATTTCCTTTTTTCTTTCGTACATAGTAAATCGGAAATATAATTACGGAAATTCATTTAAAGAAAAACGTTATTGACAAATGTGAATTTTTATTTACATGAAATATCTACTTTACATTCTCATGTTTGTTCATGTGTTTATACATTTTCTTCTTTTCCTTTTTTTCCCCTCCCTTTACCCCAACAAAAAGAAAAATGAGTCCAATTCTACGAGATTGGACCAAAGTCGGAAAGAGTATTGAAGTGGTTTTGGAATGCAAAATCTTCAATGAAGAGGATGATTTCTTTCAAATGCCAGCAGGGATGAGATCATTATCGATCTCGGTTCTCTGATCTTCTTCAAATTCCATCCAATGTAAAATAGGACCCTGAACATCAAATATTTGAAGTGTATGCACCAGTATTTAATGAATAGAAAAACATTTTCTCATTTAAAACACAAAATGGGTTTAATATTTCTTAGCTAGTGTTTTTTCAGACCCTTATTATTATTATTATTATTCCATTGCACCACAGTGAAAGAGAGGCATGACATTGGTCAGATGTTCATAGTAAAATTAGTAACTCATCTATAAAAAAAGTTAGAATATGCAAATTGACAGCTTACTACCTTTCCCTGTCGTAGTACTTTGGGAGGCATTTTTGTCATGTCAACAACCGTGGATGGGTCGGCCACTCTTACGCCACCATCAACAACAAAATCAAGACCCTGAACAACCGAAACAGAGGTATTACGAGAAAATATAACCACCCTAGGTGTTAAAAGCTTCTCTTCCACCTTCTCTTTTTTCCTTCTCTACTTTCTGGGAGAAAGATATAATATATTAAAGGCTATAAAAACCTATAGTAGCGAATATGCGAACCTGTGAAACCTCTAGGTTTGTGGAGCCAAGCATACCAAAATTGTCAAAAAGTAAATAGACAGCAAAACATGTATGCAGTCAGATACTAATAAGGTTCCCCAGAGAAAGAGGACTATGCAAATATAATGTATTTCTATCAAGCACATATGCCAATAATATTTCCCTTTTTCTTTAGAGCAGGGGTCAAAATAATTATTTCCATGGTTATTTATCCTGACAAAATTCAGTAACCCTTAATAAGTTAATAGAAAGAGTGATACCTCTGGTCCATATGTATCAGCTATTATAACTGGGTCAATCATCCATTCATCTTCCTTCTGGAACTTGATGCTAAAAGAAAGATTAAAAATGTCAAAGTACTGTTAAGCTACAATAATTCTATTAATTCATTGCTGATAAAAAAAAAACTGTTAAGCTACAATTACAAATTATTATTCTCCATATATTAACACAACTACGGGGGGAGGTATTGGTGGAGGTGAGGCTGTAGTTAGTAGGAGTGCTCTAAAGGTTATGGTTAAAAGATGTTGTTTATATATGCACATGCACTTATTTTGGATGAACGTATACAAAGTAAACTTTTTATGATCTTTGATTTTGGTTAAAATTATGTTTGACGTGGCAATTTGTATTTGGAAAGCTTTATCTCAAGCAAGTTTCAGTAAAATTTAAAAATTCAGTTCAACACTAATGTTACATGACCATTACTTTTACTATAATCATGTTTAACCAAAAAATCACATAAAAACATTTTTTCGGTATGGGCATGCTGAATTCCAAACCAAAAATAAACTAGCACTCAACATCACGTGTGTACGAAACTAGATATTTATGGGTGATATGATACTAGATGACACAATAGACTCAACAAACCTTGCTCGGGTAGGCTCGAATACTATTTTAGAAAGTAAACTTTAAATTTAACTCAATCTCGCAAAAACGAAACGACTTGTAAAGTGATATCTACACCCACTTATATACTATTGTTTTGTTACATCTCAAGTCAATGTAGAATCTCCAACATCTAATTTGACTCCCTAGGAGCTGTGATATAGGGAGATAATAGAGCTCCTACTTGCTAGAGGCTAAAAGATTAGAGATGTGGCCACATTTCGATAAACTTGATGAATAAGAAAAAATAAAATAAGTTTTTCCATAAGCTAATTTGTAAAAACTCTTTCACGTAACTTTTTAAATTTTTGCTTTTATTTTATACATAAGTTAATTTTAGTTTTATAAAGGAAACTCATTTCATTTTGTTTCGTATTTTTTTTTTCCTATAAAATGTTTTCGGACAAGTTTGTCTAAGCAAATCCTATAATATTCATTATTATTTTGATCATATCTTAGAATTATTTTGCTCATCCTTTAGGATTAATTTCCCTATTTCCTCATCATCTCTTAAGATTGGTTACCATATTTCCTTATGTCGTGATTTATTTTGATTTTACTTAATGTCATGATTATGATTGGTTTACATATATTATAGAGCCTCAGGTTTCATGAACATATCATTAGATTATTAAACATTCCAACATACAATTAAATATATTCAAAGTATCTAGTTTTGCAAGCCCTCCCTTAATACCCAAAATCCCATAACTTCAACATCTTATTACTCTTGACCCATTACTACTACGCTTCCAAACTTCCCAAAAATTGGAGTTTTACCTTATTTTTATGATTCTGCTTTCAAATTAGTCATCTTTACTGTGGTGTTATCTTTAAGGTATCATTTCTCTTCTGGACAAAACCATACTTGGTCACCGTCCATCAAATTTACAACCACTGACCGTCATGATGATATCTCAGGCACGCCCAAACACAGTCTCCCTCCATTTTCTATATACTTTAGGTAGTTTTCCAGCTGTCGTTGTCCTTTTGGCAGTTAGAAAAGTATCCAGGTCGTGTTCTTTTTAGTCATCTGTAACGAACCAAGAAAAAACACCCAGAGATAAACCAAGAACACAAATTCTACTGAATAATCTCTGTATTATTGCTTCTGCACTTTACACCCAAAATATCCACAAAGGAAACGATTATTCCTTTTACACCAGACTTTTCCTGTCTACCAAACTGAATTCAAAAAAACGTCACACCTTCACTAAACCGGTTGGTCTTTATTTAAAGACCACTAACCGCATTAACCGCACTAACCGCTACTTTACAAATCATTAACTGCTACCTTACAAACCACTAACCGCTACTAACCACTACTAACCGCTACTTTACAAATCATTAACCGCTACCTTACAAATCAAATAACTAACTCATGACTATTCTAATTCTAACTAACTCCTCCTCTATGTGTATCCTAACAATACACTCTATCAAAAAACAACCTTGTCCTCAAGGTTGGAACAGTGGAACCTTGATTTCGTGGCTCATCTTCATCACCATGATCTTTATCTACGCTTCCTGAAAGTATTGTGATGTTGTCTATCATAGGGGGGGAACCCATTGGCTACTGCAAGCAAATTCAGGTCTGCAGGCTTAGGTGTTGGTAGGGATGAGAGAGGATTTTGTATAAAAGTATCTGAACCCAGTAAGTTGAAATTCCAAGATTGTGATGTCATTGATGTTCTTACCTTCATTATCAAATCTTGATCCAACAATGATTTCTTATGCATATTATGTAAATCTGAATTTGGGAAAAAAATATGCTTGGTGGCATCTCCACCTTCAACTTTCTTACTGGTTAGCTCTATAATTGGACTATCAAGAAAAAAAATCATTACAGCACATAGTCTTCATTCTCTTTATTGATGCATCCCCTTCTGCCCTCATCATTTCTGTTTCTCTTGCAAATCTCACTTCATTTTTGGTTTTTTCTTCGCTGCAGAGGGTGTGATTCTTCATTGTTGAACCTTCTTCCACATCTCGGGTCTTCTTCTCTTCATCATTAACAGATTTCTCTCTTCCCTCCGACATCCTGTCACTCTTATTGTTGTTCCGCAGCAATTATTTAATTCCTTTCAAGTCCAAAAGGCTTTCCTTCAATGTTATGTCTGCTCTAACAGATTTCTCTCCTCCCTCCGACATCCTGCCCCCTTTCTTGATGTCCCGCTGTTGATTTTGGCTTAATCCCAAGTCCCACATCGGTGGGTTCATTGTTTGGGAAGGAGGTTTGAGGATTATAAATTAAACTCTCCTCCTTCACTGTAATATATCCCAATTTGTAATATTTTCTCCCATAATAGTAAAAGTGAGCTGTTTTTGCTGTGCTCGGAGATTAGGCTAAATTGGCCGAACTCCGTTAACAATTTTCGGGTGTGTTTTTTCCTCTTTATCTCTTTTATTATTTCGCTTTATTTATTCAATATTATTTGTCGGGTAGCTCTGTTAGGGTTTTGTTTTAGTGGGAAAA
>Ga0123342_1007984_pt1 | contig 13637 bp, 4 predicted proteins | sample Turbeawhitnodule_FD_89960 | JGI IMG/M metagenome (GOLD analysis project Ga0123342, IMG submission 89960) | Root nodule microbial communities of legume samples collected from Mexico - Turtle bean Mexico white nodule | ecosystem: Host-associated > Plants > Roots > Nodule | place: Mexico: Nepantla...
GAGAGATGGTGGTTCTTTTAAAATGAAACCTGAATAACTGAATTTTCTATTTATATGTCATTTCATTTTAATAATAAAATATTCAGGTATCATTTAAAATATACCACTTCTACTCTAAGGTTACTTTTTTTAGACCCTTACACCTTCAACTTCTTATTACCTAATAGTTTAGTCTTTGTGATCAACTTATCAGTGAATTTAAGATATCTCATCATTTACTTAATGAACTAACATTATTAATATCACTTCATCTAAAGCATGACACCATCCTGATATCTCACACACTCGCCCATAAAGGGTCACACAATCCCATAACAGACAATACATAAAAGATCATAGATTCATAAAAAAATCGTAAAACATATATATATATATATATATATATATATATATATATAATATTTATCGATTCAAATGGGTCATGACCACACACACAATTCACACATACCAAAACATGCACACATGCTCGAATGTACGCATGCACGCACACCCACACCCACACATGCATATGGACACACACACAAATAGACATAGACACACACATGCACACTCGCTCGCACCTACACATGCACGCACGCACACACCCACACACACATGACAAAAAATATATACATATTTAACAAACAATACACACACATAACACCATGTTTCTTGAATGTGTTCATCTTGCCTAAACGACATCCCTTTACTGGAATTGGAAGTAGACATTTTGCTTAAGCAACTACATGTCACTTAGTGTTTCGTAACTTAACTTTCATGATGTCGTTTTAGTGACCTATATGTGTTGGAATCTTCAAACAATCTTCAAACAAGTTTCAAACCCTCTAACACTTTATCACTAATGCTTAAATAATCAATCATCGCTTAAGCGACATGTGTTTTATGTGTTTTATAAGAGAGTTATATTGGTCTTTCTCTTGCTTATGGTAGGTGCTCTCCTTGAATTACATCATCTACTGAGCATCCATACATATCATAAATGATGCTGAGTAGTAAATGTAATGATTATACACTTGAATGTTGGTAGCAACATTTTCATGAAAACGAGAGAAAACTCAATGCTTTTCATTACCAAAAATCATTCTCCTGCATCCAATTCAATAAAGACACAATTGGCATGCCTCAAAACATCCATAATCTTAATTGTACTTAGTATTTCTTCCATATCATATATGTAAAATTGTATATTTCCACTCCAACATACGCATAACTTATACTATCATACATCTCACTCTCAACTAAAGAACCATATAAATTGTATACATGAAAGACCTTACCATGATTGAATCCTGCTTGTTATCAAAACTTTGTTCTCACACTTTCAAAATCCCAAATCAATCGAGACAAGTTTCCAAAATCAAACTAAATCATTCAAAATAAAATAAAATAATAGAGAATAACCTATTCACCTGTTGATCCACATAAATCTTTACTCAACAAGCTTCTTGAAACTATAGTCTGATAATATAGTTAGAATATTCTCTAAACCAAAAATAAAATAGTAAATAATTTAAGTTTTAAGTGAGATAAAATTCCAAATAATAATGTATGTTTGTCTTATCTATTTGAAATATAAATATTAAAATACAGGTGAGGTTATTGACTGGAAGTGCATGCAAGACTAATAGCATTTATTTTCCAAATCTTTTTGGTTGGTCTAACATTTATTTTGTAAATCTGAATTGTGGATGAAGAATGGGGCCATAAACAGTGCAGAGCTCTGTAGGAAGAAGCTCCACAGGCTTTATATTGAGTTAGAAAAATGTGAGGACCTGAGCATGGGAAACTGCCGAAGCATGAGACAAAGAAGCATTAAGAACCTTGGACACTCACCACCCACTCTCTTCATCTATATCACCAAATCCTTTCACACCATTCCCAATTGCACTTTCTTTTAACTACAAAATTAATGCTGCCATTATCCAATTGCATCGGGCCAAGTAACACATTTATTGAAACACCACCCAATTCAAGTAACTCCTCAAAAAGTGAGGAAATGCTAAACACTCCCATCCAAACATACCTCTAAACTTAAATTATTTCAAAGACACTAAGTATTAGCATAAAGTGGCATATAACTTCAATCAATTTTAAATAATTTTAATATCATATAAAAGAATAAATTTTAAATTTAATTTTACAAAATTCGTTGGAGATCTCACATCAACTAGAGATTAAGATATTTCATTGTATTAAGATATTTCATTGTATATAAGTGGGTGTAAACCTTATCTTATGAGCCGGTTTTATGGAATTGAATTAGGCGTAAAGTCCACTTATTAATATGGTATTATAGTCATTTTGAGTCTATCCTAACGAGTGTTTGTTGGGCTTATCCCGCTATCGGACTATTATTGGACTACCTATAATATGTTATCCACGCACAAGCTATCACTCTCGGCGTGATGAGGGTATGTTGGAGATCCCACATCGATTAGAGATAAAAAAAATTTATTGTATATAAGTAGGTGCAAACCTGATCACATAAAAGGATTTTATAGAGATAACTTAGACTTAAAATTTATTTTATAATAAAATCAATTTATAAAATAAAATTTACACTTAATTATATTTTAATAAAAATGAGATCTCAAACATTAGATACCATTCCTGGAATAGAAGAACAAGATTAATTGGAGTTTTTATGCCTTAATTATCGTGCTTAATTTTTTTAGTGTGTAGTAAGTTCAAAAACTGGGTGGTAGTTTTTGGATATATATTCTAAGGTGGGTAACCTGTCACTAGGTTAGGGTCAGAGTTAGCAGAGACACTGGTGGAGAGCATGGGAAACAGTACCTGCTATTTCATGAATGGATGAATAGGGTTTAGATTATTTGTTTGACCAAACATTCACTTCACCCAGCTGTCAATTTATTTTGCTCCTCACTACTTAACGGTTTTTTTTATAAAACTAGGTTAATTAATAAAATAGATAAAATTTTAAAAAGTTATTAAAAAATATAAATCTTTTTAAGTTGATACAACTTTATAGTGTTAATTAAAATTTAATTATACTCAAATTATAATAACTTAACTCGACTTATCGATTTCAATATTTTTTTAAAATTTTATTTATTTTAGTAATTAGCTTACAAAATTAACTTAGTTTCATAAAAAAAACGCACTAAATATGAATAAATTTAATTTTAACTTCTCATGGTTGGTTACACGTGAAAGATGGTGGGAGAGGAACGAAACATAAACAAAGTGATTTGGTAGGATAGAGATAAGATGAAAGTGCTCAAAATTTAGGGGTTATAGAAAATAAATTCCAGGCAAAAAAAAAAAAACTAGTGATAAATTGGTTTAAGTCGACTTAATAAAAATATAATTGATTCTAAATCAAAGATGTTGAACAATGAGGGATGAAATGGTTCTGAAATCTTTAAAAAATGATATTTTTAAAATTATCTCTTGAATATTTTAGCAAATTTTAAGATAAAGAACAATAAAAAAATAAAGGTTGGAAAGAAAGAATATTAGAGATTTTTAAACTAGTTTAATTCACTCTAAATCTAAACTCGGTTTAAAAGAATAAACTTGAGATTAATTATTTAAAACTTATTGCAAAACAACACGACTTTGAATAATATGCAACAACTATAAAATATGAAGGTTTTTTTAAAACCTATCAAGAACACTATAAAATATGGAAACCTACAATACCGACACACCAAACCTAAGTGAGAAAGTAAAATAAAAAATCAATTAATAAGAAAATAAGTTAGAAAGGTATATATTGAATGTGATTACATTTTGAACAAGTGAACAAAAAAAAACATCTCTTAAAAAAAGTTTCGCAAATTGTTTCATGAATACTTGTTCATTTGAAAAGGCTCGAAATATGTTTTTTTGAAAAAGAAACAAACTTAAACACTTTTTACAAAAGGAAATGTATCTATAGTCTCAGTATTATTTCAATTTTTTTTAAAAAAAACTTTAATATTCAATTAAAAAATTAAAGTAACTAAATTTTCACGTGATAATTGATTATGTATGCAATTGGTATTTGGATAACTTTCAAATAATCCATTATTTTTTCATCATAATTAATTATTAGCTCAAAATAGTTGAATTTATATTTTTTTTAATTTTGAGTATTTACAATAACGAATTATATTATTATTTAATTAATTAAATGGTTCTTGATAACATTTTTTTAAATAATAAATATTTATGGGATGTAGTAAACATATGAAGCTCATTTAGTTTACTTATAATTACTAATAGGGTGATGATATTTTGACATCTATTTCACCTTACATTCATAATAAAATATATTCATAATAAAATATTAATTTTTGTAATAAAAAAATTATAAATCTCTTCATTGATAATATAAACAAAATGTAAAATATTCAAATAATTTTTAAAATTAAAAAAATTATAAATAATTAAAATATTAATATTTATTGAGATATAAGATGGAGTATGGGTGTAAAAAAATATTTTTGTTACTAATATAATAAATATATCACATACATTATATATAGATCTGCGGGTTGGGATAGAGTAGCATATTAAATATATGGAATATAGAAATGTAGTTCATCTTCGTTTATAAATAGAATGATAGTTTAGGGGACTTAAAAATTTGCAATATAAATTATAAATAATAAAAAAGAATAATTTTGGACTCGCTAGTTGTTATTTATTCCACTAATGTACCTACCTAGTAGTTTTTCATTGTGTTATTTCATAAAACACTTCTAATTGTTTATTTTCAGTAAAAATTATTAAATTTATGAAACATGCATCTAAATTATTGACCATATTATATCTTAAAATATTGCAATAGAAACACAACAATGCTTTCATACAAAAATAAAATGGGAATCGAAAATCCAACACATTCTTTTACCATATTTTACATAATTAAAAAATAAAAGGGCGTTGAATTCTATTACATCAGTTCACTCATATTACTTGATGAATATTCATATTAATAATCCTATTTTTTCCTACTGCAATAAATTAAATACACTTAAATAATGTCTTTCCCATATATTTTTTTCCTTATTATACTAATGTATTAAATATTATTTTTTTAGTATTTAAAAAAATTAATTTTAGAAAATAAATTGAAAAAAAATAGTAACAAATATATAACAACAATAAAATTTTAAAAAGCAAATATTAATCTTTATTTTATTTTTAATGTGAATTTCAGCCTGTGTTTACTAGTCTTGTATGAAATAGTTCTCCACCATTTTGTGAGTTGGGCTTCAACTTGAATTGGGAATGGTGGCCAACGGACCAAAATAAGTCAATTTCTTTCTTCACCTCCATAAATTTTTTATGACAATTTTCCTTTTTTATTTTCAAAATTACCCTTTTACAAAAGGTGTTAGGTTTATTTTTTTCATTTTCAAATTGTATAATTTATAGGTTTATAGATTTTCTGAGCTAGTTATATTTCGAATTTTAAAATTTAAAATGTATTTTCTGAATTGAATGTACATTCCAAACTCTAAAATATTTAATTTATTATTAAATATAAAAAAATCTCCTAATATGAAAAATATTTAATACTTCAATAAATTAGTTAACGATGATTTTCATCAAGCTATTTTTAAACTCAGCAAATATATTTTGAACTGATATCAATAACAAATTTTAAATAGGTTATTTTTATTTATTGTCAATAACAATTACTTACATTAATAAATAAGTTGTTTTCAAATCTTGTTGGTGATGATTTTTTGCAAACTTTTTAATAGATGTCGTTGAAATTTTTTCTTATTTGACATTGAAAAAAAATACTAGTCAAAATTGACCAAAAGTTTATCCATTTAGCAATAGAAAAAAAAAACTATGATCAACTTTACATAAAAGACTGAACTCGTAACGTCAAATAATTCTACAAACATTACCAAAAAGTAAGGAAAAAAATTCAAGATATGTTGAAAAATAATGTCGCTAATATTCACATAAAAAAATCTTGAGATATCTTTAGTTTATATGAATAAAAAAATAGTAATTTTAATCGAAAAAAATTCCTATTAACATTTATATTAATAGAAAATAATTTTATTGTCGTTGATAAAAAAAAATACTTTAATCAACATTAATGAGAAATAACTTTGTTAATGTTAACAAAGAGAATTTTGATTAATGTTAGTTCAGAGATAAGTTCGATTTATATTTGTAAAAAATTATTTTAGTTGACACTGGTTAAGAAAATTTTCAATTAATATAAATTTAAAATAACCATTTTACTTTAAAATATTATTTTACATCAATTTAATAAAGAGAACTCCAGATAAGGTTGATTTCGAAATAAAACTAATTTCCATAAATCTTTATAATACTGATTAAAAAATAACTATAAGAAATTTTAATTTAAAAAAAAAACTTTACTTGTGAAACTGATAGAGGAGAAATTACAAAAATAAAAGCACAAAATTATAAGAATAAAATTAATTTTAAATTCGTATTTTTTAAAGATAAAATTTGATCATTTTTTGAAATTTCATTTTTTTTTTACTTAAACAATATATTATATTATACAATTTTTTAAATTTTCTACAATTTTTTTTTCTAAAACAATCTATTTCCAAACACATTATTAAAGAATGAATATTATAATTGAATTTTTTGCTTAATTTTAAGGCATTTTATTGTAAGATCAACTGAATGAACGGTTTATTGTAAGATCAACTATGCTTAATTCACAAAATGTCCTTAGAAAAATTACACATGCAAATTCTTATTTACATGTCAGCAAATGCCTTATTAATTTAAAGATGAGATCTGATATATTGTTTTTTTTTTTGTTACTTACTTTTAAGGCATTTTCTTAACAAAGTCAACTTCATTTTCTATTAAAATAAATTTAAATTAAATAAAAATTATGATAAATAATGTTAAGTTGAGATATATTCCATCTAATCAATATATGGGAGTAGAAATTACAAGTAAAGTAATATTATATTTTAAGAACAAAAATTACACCTACATTCCAGAAATTATAATAAATGATACTTATTTCTTTTAATTTTGAAATATTTTTTATTATATTTTAAATAAAATAATATTTAATTTTCTATTTTTTAAATATTATATTAACTAAAAATTAAATAAAAATATAATAAAACATAAAGCTTTAAAAGAATTTTTACAGAGAAAAAAATTATAAATAAAATAAGATAGTAAGTTTCACGTCATTAAAAACATAATAGATAAATATATAATTTATTAAATAAAAAATACACATCTATTGAAAAATTATGATTTGTGTATTAAAAACATAATAGATAAATATATCATTTATTAAATAAAAAATACACATCTATTGAAAATTTATGATTTGTGTATTAAAAATATAGATAAAATAAAAGGTGTATTTTTCAAAACTTGAACGGATGCGAGTGTTATTTAGTATACTATTATAATTTTTACTCAATAATATAATAATTTAATTATTAGCTTATTTGATTATATCCATCATTATTGAATTATAAAAAAAATATCGAATACTAATAGATTAATTTTCTAAAATTGTAAGATGTATTTGTTCTAAAATAATAATAATAATTTTGAAAGAGACAATTATGATTTTAAACGTTTAATAAGATACTTAAAAACAACATAGGAAGGTGGTCCCAAACCATGACCATGATCAGTGCAACATGTTACGTCGTACGAGATTTAGTCCGTTGTACGGAAGAGCGTATGTGATAGAGTTACGTAGCCGTACAAAGAATTGACATGTAAACATTGGCGTAATGTAATAATTAATAAACACCCCAGTTACTGTTACTTTAGTTTTCGGAAGTTCTTCCTCCGAATCACTCTCAAGCTAAATTCAAAACTACCACACATTGTTACTTTAGCTTAGGGAGAAAGTTATTTATAGACACACAAAAAAAATTCACACTAATTTAAAATCATTTTATTTTAATTAAAACTAAAATTGAAATATAAAAAAGTTACTGTGGAAATATATATATATATATATATATATATATATATAAAATTCCCTTTCTTTATTAGTTTCATAAACTGGTCAGCATTGATTAGTTGTATATACAATATAGAAAGTGATTTTCTAAAAAAAAACACTTTTAAAAGTACTATTCTTTTTATATTGTTTGATTCTAAATTTGCTCACAGAACCAATCTATATTGTTGAATTGAAATCAATTAAAGTTTAAAAAAAAAATCGGCACTTGAGACGAATACATACTTATAAGTCTTGGCTCAAGAGAAAAGAGAAGTTGCTATTTCACAATGCAGTGAATCACAATTTAAATCTCCGTGTTCATATTTAGAGCCCAATAAATCATATATTGAATGAAAAATAACAAGAAAAAGAATTCTCATGTACATTCACTTAAAAACAACTATAATAAAATTTAAGTTCTGAGTAATTAAAATTTATTTAGTTTTAATCTAACAATTATTTTTATTAATTTTAGGTACAATAATGTGTATACATTAGTTTGAAAGTATCATTGAAAAATCATCTTTACATAATTTTGTTTTTATAAAACTTTACGTTAGACAACTTGACATTTTAGTTAGGTTGATACTCAGGTGTTAGGAAAATAAAAACATATTTTTTCTCTTTGGTGTAGATACAAAATAGACACTTGTGAAAGTAATAAACAGACAAAAAAATTAAAGCAAAATAGAATAATGACGTAAAAAAAACTTTTAAACTTGAGAAGTAAAATTCACAGGACCTACTATAAAAAATGTTTCTACTCTGAAAGTATGATTATAATATTTGTTCATCTCACTTTGTAAGAAAATGCACAAGCCCATTTTCTGCAAAGACAAGCCAGAAGGTAAGGATGACAAAGATTGAAAACTTTTGAATCGAAAAGTTGTTGTAATGATTCGAAAGTATATTGATAGAAGTTTGTTTGAGCATGTGTCCACATATACAAATGCTTATGAGTTGTGTGGTCAAAGCGTGAATCTGTGATTCAAAAGAAAACTCCAAGAAATAAAGCATCTCTTGTTAAAAGACTGGTGAAACTTGACTACTAGTATATCCTAACTTTCAGGCAATGAACTGAGTACCAAAAGTGTATGCTACTCATCATCAATCTTCATATCTATCTTTGCCAATTGATTGACAAGACCCTTAAATGAATTTAAGTGTTTCATCATACTTTGACCATTCGTGTAGTTAAGTTTCGCCAGTCTTCTAACCAGAGATGTTTTATTTCTTGGAGTTTTCTTTTGAATCATAGATTCAAGCTTTGACCACAACTCATAAGCATTTGTGTATGTGGACATATATGCTCAAACAAACTTCTATCAATATACTTTCGAATCATTGCAACAATTTTTCGATTCAAAAGTTCTCAATGTTTGTCATTCTTACCTTCTAGCTTGTCTTTGCAAGAAATGGATTCATGCATATCCTTACAGTATAAGTGATCCTCCATCACGGGTTTCCGATAGGAATAGTTGTCTGTTGTCAACTTGAACATGTCTCCATTATAAAATACTTCTTCCATCTTGTATCAGAACCAAGTTCTAATACCACTGTTGAAAACATCAGAACTAATTATCCCTCTTTAGTATATAAAAAATGGGTACTTGCGGAAACAATAAGCAAACAAAATAAATTATAGAAAAATAGAATAATGACACTGAGAATTTTTAATGTGGGAAAACCTTCTCAACTTGATAAATAAAAACTCACGAGACCTAGTTCAGAAAATGTATTCACTATGAAAGTGAGATTACAATATTTGTTTCTCAAACTCTAAGGGTAACACTTAATCTCATCAAACTAGGATGAAATACAATAACTCTATATAGCCTTTCCCTAGGAATTTTAATCTCACACTATGGTGATTATATATTCTCTCATTTACTCTTTATGTTGCTCTTTTCACTTGTTTGTTTTTTTTCTTCCTCACAACTTCCCTCCCTTTATATATAGAATGAGAGAAAGTCTTCAACATAAAGAGATTATAGATAATTAATACTCGTTACATTTTCAAAATATATTTTCAACTTTTTAGATTGAACTTCATAATTTTCAAGAGAAATCAATTCCAAGACTTTGAAATGTTCATAATTAAATATATTCAATTGATCAATGATCAAAATTCATTAGTCACAGTCTCTTATTAATTAAGAAATAATTCCTAACACAAAGTTCAACCATAATCTATCATTACTTAAAAAAACTATTAAACAATAAAAAAACATAAATAAATAAAAAATTAGACCAAAATTCATATATATAAAAAAATCTACAAATCTAGATCAAACTACACATAGAAACTAAATACCTAAATAGGTAAATCCCGTAAAAAAATAATCACAAAACAAAGAGAAAAAACAGATAATAATTTTTTTTAAAACATCCAAATTTTCTAGAAATTTGAACAACATTGTCTTCCGTCTCATTTTTTTTTAATCATTCATTTTATTTCAACTGTTTTTTCATTAAAATTATAGATTTTTTTATTATTATTATTTTTGTGTTTTTTTTTTCTCTCATTCACAGAACAAACATTTGTATTATATTATAACGTAGTTGGGAAGTAAAGATTTTAGCGCCTAATTAACCCGATCCATCGCAGATCTGGAAAATAAAAAGTAAAATATTTATATGAACCAACTCTTTTATTTATTATTTACTGTTTGAAATAATATATGTCCGAAATGGATGGTATTAATTTTTAAAACATGAAATGTAGCATTGAGCAGCTGTCACTAGGCCCCAGGGTAGGTAGGTATCCAGTAGCCACAAACACATTCTAGACAGCCCACATTTTTTTAATGTCAATTTAAGGGCATGTTCCTGCTTTGGATTTATGATTTACTCCACAGTGGGAAACAGTGAATAATATTTGAGAAAATTATAGAAGGACACCAAAGTGACCACTAAAGTATAGGAAAAACACAATGTACCTTTCGCTATTACCATTTACCAGCTCATGGAAGTTGACACTTTCGAAGGAGACTAGGTCAACATATTAATGGGCCCAAACCCATGCCAGATATTAGCTGGGTTTGAACCGAAAACAATTATGATGCCCTTTAATAATACTAATTAATTCTTTTTTATTTTTAACTTTTTTTATTGAATAATTTTTTTTAGTGTTTAGGGTTTTTATTACTTTCCACAAAAGCCATAAAGCCTTTGCATATTGCATGTATTAATTCTTGTGCTATGTATTTGCATTATTTAGGCCTCCTTTTCTTGGCGTTAGGTTCCTCCAGTTGTTTCCTAGTGTTTCAATAATGAGTATTCATCACCATATCCTCTCACTAAAAAAAAATAAAAAATAAAAATAAAAAACCTCATAAATACTAGGAAGCTTCGTTAATTATAGTTTCCATGTTGGAACAGACAATTTCAGTTTGATTGATTAGTGTTATTTTGAACCAAACATTGACCATTTGGTTGTTGTATCAAATTTTAATATTAGTGACGGGTGGCTCAACTTTTATGGCTGCTGGGACTGTCTCTATTATTCAGTCAATTCTTTTGTACATAACAAAATTAAATAATCAAACTTAAAAACTAAGCAAATCATGGACATGAACATTCCATTTGATCTTATCCTAATTCACGCTAATCATATTACTATTACAGATTATTCGGTTAATTATTCTAAATAATTTAGTTTTTATTTATGATTTATTTTATCTATGAAATTCAAGCCTGAAAACATATTCATAGTAATTAAATCTGATATGAGCCGAGTCCACAATATATTCGTTATCAATAAATTACTTTATGAAACTTAAAATTATTTTGGTGATTTTTTGTTTTAAATCACATAAATTTCTATTTATCAATAGAAACAAAACAGTGCTCGCATTTTACTTTCTAAAAGTTAAAAGAAATATTATTATTTAAAACCAAATATATTAAAATTTATTTTATTATTTTATACAGAAAATCGTGAAATAGAAACTAATTTTTAGTGACAAAAAATAATTAGTTGTTAGACTAATTTTTTTTAAAAATTAATTTTTATTATTTAGCAAGGTTTTTACTACTAAATTTAAAAATTAATTGATAGTAAAAACCTTAGTTGCTAATTAGATATTAATTTAAAAACTATTTAACAATAATAAAAATTAATTTAATTTCTTTTTTAAAACGTTATCTAATTTAGTTAGTATAACAACTAATTATTTTTATTTTTAAAATTGGTTTCTATTTTGTAATAATATATTAATATTATGTTATTTATTAATGATATTAAACTTATTGAAAAGTATAATCATTACAAGATCATTTATAATTTAATGATCTTATAAGATGGTCCCATAAAATTTTATTTTACTTTAAGTGAGTTTTATCATAACGTATCATTCTAAAGTTTTGCTATGAGTTTTATAAGACTTATAATGTTTCTAATTTTAACTTTTTTACAATTTAAAGAAATAATGTAATTATTTTAATAAAATATTTTTACTTTTAAGATTCAAAAGATTTTAAGTCTTAAATTTAAGAACATGAGTATACTGCAAAAGATTTTTTTTTATAAACTTATATCTTAATTTTAATATTCAGCTAATTGAATTCTATGAAGACAACTATATTTTGTACGACTTAAACTAAAAGTTGGAAATTAAATAATATTAATTTATATCCTATCAATAATTAAATAATACAGATTAAGCTACTTTTGTATATTTTCTCTGGGTATTGTTAAGTTGTCTCCGAGTCATGTAGTACATTGTACTTGTATTATTTGACCATCATCACGTGCATAACACCTTTTTAATAGGTAAGATTAAGAATCGTTATTCACATTCTCAATTATATTCATCTGTTGCTTTCAAACAATTATTTTTTTGGTAGAAAGGAACAAACGGATAGAAATTTGGGATAATTTAAGAAAAAAATAAGAAAAAATAAGCAACTTTTTAATTTTTTTTAATTAAGAGTAGATATAAAAATTAAAAATAAAAATGAAAAAATTATATAAAAACCTATACAACATAACATGTAGATAAGTTAATTTCAATTTCTAATTTTTTATTTTTCTTTTTTTATCTTAAAATATTTTTGTGATTTTTTCTAATTATACCCTTATTATGTTTTATTTCGTCTTGAAATATTACTGGCATAAAATTTCAAATTATTCAGACGAGCTTCTTAAACAATCTGAAATGTAAATACTTAAATAGACTTTCGTGTCTACCAATTAAACGAAATTGATCATCACTTCACTTACACATGTTGATTAGTAATATGATAATTTTTTATAAAAAGAGAAAAATATTCATTTTCAAAGACCATTTATAATAATCAAGCATATTATGATATTTTTCAACAAAAAATACACTTTTAGCTTATTAATATATATGTTGGAGATCCCACATTGACTAGAGATTAGAGCCTTTCATTGTATATAAGTGAGTGCAAACCTCAACTCTATGAGCCGGTTTTATGGGGTTGAATTAGGCTTAAAGTCCATTTCGTAATATGGTATTAGAGCTCTTTGAATGAAGAGTCTGCGTTTCTCTCTGATTTTTATTTCCCTCTTTGCTGTTCTTGGTTATTTTTTATTTTTTTTCTATTCTCTTTCAAAATCTTGATTGGTTTTAAAAATCTTTTTGACAATGTTTAATGAAAACCCTAGTCTTCATAGTCTTAATAGTAGTCACACTATTACATGCAATTTTTGTGGTAAATATGGTCA
>Ga0123342_1007985_pt1 | contig 13636 bp, 7 predicted proteins | sample Turbeawhitnodule_FD_89960 | JGI IMG/M metagenome (GOLD analysis project Ga0123342, IMG submission 89960) | Root nodule microbial communities of legume samples collected from Mexico - Turtle bean Mexico white nodule | ecosystem: Host-associated > Plants > Roots > Nodule | place: Mexico: Nepantla...
CCCCCCCCCCCATTCTCATGCTAGGCTGTGCCTATAAGGATACACGCCTCACACACCCACAAATCCCGTAACTAACTATCACCCAACCTTTTCTTTCTCTCTCTCTGCCACCTCATCATGCTCTGTTAGCCTTTTCAATTCTGTTTCTCCTAGTGTACACACGCCATATTCTAGGCCTATGTAAACCTGGATCATCTTGAACATTCTTTTGGGCCCATGAATCATTTTGGGTTCTATCAGTTACGCAAAAAGATGCTGATTGGTTGGCTACAATACAGCAAGCAAGAGTATGATGCTCTCATGCAAAAAAAAAATGCATGGGATTAATTACATTATCCTCTAATAGACGAGTTGTTGGTTGTAAATGGGTTTTTTAAGTCAAGGAGAATGTAAATGGCTCAATTAATAAATATAAAGCATGATTGGTGGCAAAAGGATTAAGTCCATGGTTTTGTTTTTCATGAGATTACAACAAAGCTTCATTCAACTTTATATGCACTTTCCTCTTTCCTAATCTGCCCAGTTAAAATTTCCCTAGCATATATATATATATGTAGTACCATAATCTCCCCAATTTGGTGCCCTAATCTCCCAAATTAAACCAATATTTCCCCAATTTGCTGCCCTAATGTCCCCAATTAAAACAAAATTTTCCCATTCTACTACCCTAATCTCCCCAATTAAAAAATAATCTCTAGCAGCAACAAAAAATCGCACCAGCACCAACACCACCAAGAGTCTCACCTAATACCAGATGACCACCGCACAACCACTACATGACCATGAACATGAGTGTTGAACGATTGAAAATGAGACAAAGGCAAGCACGAACTCGATGAACGCGACCATGAACAAAGGTGAGGCGAGTGAGAACGAATAGAGGTGAGCAACAACGAACGTGATGAACAATCACAACGCAGCGACCTCAAACAACCTAGCGACATCGTTTTAAGTTTAAGCGAGTTCACCAGTTTACTACAAGTCTACCGAGTTTGTTTTAAGAACAAGTTTGCTTTTGAGTTAACTCAGAACAAGTTTGTTTTTGAGTTAGAATATAGAAGTTTGGCTCAAACCTCTACTGAACTATCATGGATTTCTACACTACTCACAAAATTGCATATTTCCTACACTACTCCATCTAAGTGTTGTATCCATTTTTGGCCAAGTAGTTCTGTATTTATCATATTCCTGCTCTTGATCTATGGGAAGATGTTCTAACAAAGGTGCTATCTTCAACTCGATTTACGTTTGTTCGCAGTAAACTCAATGTGAACAAATTTTCTTCTGACAGATCTTCTCCTTGAGTTCAAGGGGGATGTTAGTAAGAGTTGTTAGTATACAACTGTCCAGTTTTTTGCTTATATGTTAGTGTACAGTTGTCCAACTTTTTGCTTGTATGTTAGTGTATGCTGTTTAGTTGTTTACTTGTATGTTAGTGTACACTTGTCCATATTTAGCTAACAGGTGCTAGGCGGTAGCAAAAACAGCTGCTAAACAATGCAAACACTATAAATCCTTGTAATATTCATTTCATTCGGTTGTTCAAGAATTAATTAAGTTTCTCTTGTTCTGTTTCTCTAGGACTGCTTATATAGGTTCAACTCCTTATTTTTATAATCATAAAAGGTTTCAAGCTCTAGACATTATGCTAAAGGTCATGCTACAAAGAATTTAGAGTTTAGAAAGAGAATAAAAAACTATGTTTGCTATGCATATATGAGAGCTTAAACAAAGTATTTTTGAACAAAGATTGAGCCAACTGCATTTAGTTATAGTTGCAGAGACAAACAGACTTTTAGCTACTACAAACTGATTAAAGGTCATGTTAGAGAGAATTTAGAGTTTAGAAAGAAAAAAAAAACTATATGTCTGTTATTCAAATATGACCTTATGTAAGGTATTTATGGTCAGGGATTGAGCAAACTAATTCAATTACAGTTGCATAGACTGACAGACTTCTAACAACTAGATAACTACTGGCCACTTAAGGGTGGAATTTACTTATATCTCTATTGGTTGGTGATTTGCCTTTGAGCAAGTATAGTCAATCCTACCAGCCTGTCAGCTAAGACAGTGAAAGTTAATAGGATATTGGTTCACTTAATGGTGGAAAAGCCTATCTTCTTATACTTTTAGTTATTTTTGGAATATTTTTTGGGAAACCTTTTGTATTTACTCACAGTATATGGAAAGTTGCCGCCCAACAGCTAAGGGTAATGAAATCATGCATGTATGTGAACAAAACTTTACACATACATTTAACACTTACACACTGGATCAATTTTGAAGAAAGAAGGATGCATGTCTTTACCGTAACCAGTTCCACAGGATATTGTTGTATTCTTTGTGATTGTGCTTTTCTTTCTGGAGCCTTCTTTGGGCAACTTTTTGCATTTACTCGCAAGGTATGGAAAGTTGTGTGCCAACACCTCTCTTCTCTGTTTGCATCATAGGTTGAGAACCACCATCTTTTAGCCATATCTTGTGCACCTTCAAGAGCAAATAACCAGTCTCTCAACTCTATAGTTACATCCACGGTATCTGGCTTCTTCAAGTTTGAAAAGCTGGTACGTTTCCCTTCTCTCGTAGTTTCAACTGGCGTAAATGTTTGTAAGAAAACTATACTTTAAAGTAACAAACAAAACACGAGGAATATGACATAAAAATTTACTATATATAAAGCAGTGACACCAGCAACGGAAAATGAGAATAGACTGTTTTATACCATTTTCTAAATTATCAACAATCAGAGGTGTTGTCTTAAAAAGTTTTGCCAATGGTCCAGTTTGTAAGTTTTCCAACCCTTTAGACAAACCCTTCCCTGGACCACCATCGGGCCCTAGTATTCCAAATCGATGCAGGAGGGCCTCAGAGTAGTTCATTCCCCCACCAAGACGAACACCAGATATAGAAGCTGAGACATTTAAAGTATGTGACTCCGAGTCTACTTCACAAAATGGTATGACTTGCACCATACGTATGTCCAGAAAGGGGAATGAATGAACATTTCCATTATGTAGATGTTTTTTGTTATGCACCCAGAAAACAGGTCTCAGTTTAGGGTGTCCATTATCACTTATTGTGGGAACATTTTCGCAAGTACTAAAATATGAGTCATTTTCACATGTGAATTGCTCTTCAGAATCCAGACAGTCTATCTGAACTCTCTCCCAAACTAATGTGGATGAAACGGCAATAGCACCACCAAGAGTTCTATGAGTAGCACTAGCAAACAAATCATCTCCGACAAACTGTACTAGAGGCATTCCCTCAGAATTCACAGAAGAGGACTCAAGAAATTGAAGTTGGAGATTGTTTATTTTCAAACTTGCAGAAGTGTCACTGGGAATCATGTCCATCAGATTTCCATCTAAAGATATGTTCCTGACATCCTTCAATTGTTTATTATTTCCAGCTATGGCTAGTTTCTCGCTAACACTCCCAAAATAAGCATAGAGATGGAGGACAAAAAATAATTGTTCAACTGAAGTGTTGGATAGATACTGTTCACAAGCAACACCAACCCTCACGATACCCCCTGGAGGAGGAACCTTTAACAATGGACTACCATCAGCAGTTGCCATAGCTACTTCTATGCAAGCATCTTTTAGGTCAACACATCTCCACAATCCAGATGTCCATCCGAGAGAGCTCTGATGTCCAAGCTTGTCAGTAGTTGCTTCCAGAGATAAAGTAATCTGGGATGCTCCAGCAGTCCACTTCTTCTGACTGGCATCAATCGGTTGATCTTCCCAAAGACAGAAGCAAGCAGGATCCTTCTTTAGGTTCAATATTCTCAGTTTCAATGAGGGTGAATCTGAAAAGAAAAGATTTTCAATCCGAAGCCTTGCTCCAGCAAAAGAGTTCTTCACTGTATTGTTCATATTCGTTTTAGACATATCCAGATGAGTCTTATCCGAAGGAACAGTAAGATCCAGACCCTTGAGATTGAAAATAAAAGATTTTACTGAGAAATCTGGTAATATGTCACCAGGATTGACAACAATACCATCAGCCAAGAATGATGATATCTTGAGGCATGTTTCTTCCTGGAGGTGAATCTGGGAAACAAAGAAATGTTATAAAATAACGTAATTGGCATAAAAAATTTAAATAGATGCACAACCTGACCATTTGTTAAAAGAACTTGCACAAAGCCACGCACCATTAGAGGTTGACAATCAATAACAGTTTGAGAAGCAAAAGTTGGTGGAAGAGGAGAAGGCATGATCTTAACAGAATGGAGGCATATTAGAGGAGTTCCCACGATTGATTGCCATTGCTGTTCTCCTAGTGGATATATTGAAGGGCAAAAGCTTCTTGCTGCCAAAAGACAGAATAAAAAGAAATAATTAAAACATAGTTAACTTGCTAAAATGATATATTCTTCTAAAACTATCAACTAATAAAGATTTACATTTGCATCCAGTGTTAGCATAAAACTATTTTACATTATCATAAAATCATGTTGCGACATCATTAAAAACATTCAACTTCTTAGGTAATGGATGGTTGTTATCCCAGTCAAACTTTCTAATGAAATTACAATACGTCAATGGATGGTAGTATACAATTTTCACACTTAGGATGTGTTTGGAAGATCTGCAAAAATTAAATTATTTCAATAATCAATTATATGTATAGGCAATTATGTTATTGAAAAGTAGCTCTAAGATTACATTTTGTTTGGAAGCAACAAACACAGCAGCTTTTACATGAGAAAAAAAGGTATGTACGAAGAGCTGAAAGGAAACAAAGATTATTGGCAATAATCATAAGCTACAAAAGTTTCAGATTTATAAAATCTAATTATTTCCGGGAAAAAAAAAAACTTTATACAGATTTCAGCTATTGTCCCAGTGAGAATATAATATGGATATTCACGTGGATCCCTTGTATTTGAGAAGAACCAAGGAAGATATTATATATACATTATACAAAATATATTACATGGACACAGATCATCTACGCTGACATATTTAAAATACATTTAACACACTTCCTCAAGTTGGTGCATATAAATCATTCACTCAACACTTGTTACAAATATAATCACTTCGAAAACTCAGCAATGAATAGGTGAAGACATCTGCTAGCTAATCATTGGAATTAACAGAGTAGTAATGTCTCCATATTCAATCTTTTCATGAATGAAGTGACAATATATCTTAATATGTTTGGTCCTCTCATGAATATTGGATTTGAGACAATATGAAGGGAAACTTGGTTACTGATGTGGAAAGATTTGGACAAACTCACTGCAAGAGTATCTATGAAACATAAATGCAAAAGAATAACAAAGAAAAGACCTCGTTGAACAAATCGGTAGAAGGTAAACAAAGGAAGAAACAAGAAAGAATCAACATACAAAAGTAACGTGATTTAATTGAATTCAAGAGTTAATGACCTTCAGTCTACGTGGACGATAGAATTTAATACCATTGAGATTATAATTCAAAGTTTCTCTCTTACAATGAACTCTCGCTCAACTCACTCTTGGACAGTGTAACAATTGAACAACAAATCTAAGTTATTACAACTTCCTATTTAAAATGCATAACTATCGTAACTAACTTTTGTGAGATGTACCTAAATATACAAAGAAGACATGTGAACAATGCTAGTCTCAATAAAAGCTAAGAAACTAGACAGTCTACAAAGACTAACCACCACATATACAATAAGACTCACATCTTCTATTGGATGGTCTGATGAAGTTAGATGGTCTAGAAACCTTGACAAGATTTTACTACCATTGACAAGAAGTATCTAACACAAGAGTGTGATAGAGTTGTAGACGGTGCCCACAGGTTAGCATGAACATAGTCAAAACTGCCCTTCGTTCTTTGTTGTGCTACATTAAACTAGACTTTGCAAGCTTTACCTTTGACATGATGTTCACAAAGTCTCAACTGATGAACTTTGTCAGCGCCAAACACAAGCCTTCTTTTTGAAACTCAACTAAGTCTTTCTCGCTTACTTGACCTAGCCTTCTATACCATATCTTAGTCTTGGACAAGACGATCTCCTCAGTAGTAGACACTGAACCAGATACTATGGCACCTTCCAAGGCATGCAAGTCATTCTTTCTTACACCTTTCACCACTACCACAGATCCTCTCATCAGCTTTAAACACATATCCCTTCTTTTCACGTTCACCAAGGGACATAAGGTTACTTTTCAAGCTAGGTACAAATGTAACTTCTTCAAGCACTCTCAGTTCCATCGTGTAAATGAAACTTAATGGTTCCATTTACAATTATCTTATCAAACTTGTTATCGCCAAGATGAATTGGGCCTCCTTCAAGTTTTGTCATGTTCTCCATAGATAGCTAGGTTTCATGTGGAATAAGCAACCAAATCCATTATTAACACACAATTATTAGTACTACTTCACACTAGACTAATGAATCATAATTGTCTTCCACCAACGCTACTTCACTAGACTTAAACAATCTATGAAAGCAAGATAGCCTACCAGATCCAGATGATCTATCAAGGTTGTTAACCTTCTTTTGTCTCTTAGGACAAAACCTTCTAGTGTGATGTTCTATCCTGTAATCGAAACATAATATCTGATGCACCTCCACCATTCTGAGACCTCAAATTCAACCTCCTTCTACTCCCTTTGCCATCATTGGTAGATGATCTTTCCCTTGCTCCTTGTTCGTGTTCAACACTAGACAACTTAACGCCCAACTTTTTGATTAACTCCTTCCAGCTCAGAGCTACCCGAACCTCCTCAAGAGAGAGTCTCTTTACCAAATAATAAGGCTTTCTTGAAACGATCATGCATCAAACACAACAATAACAATGCCTAATCCTCATCATCAATTTGAACATCAATATTCACCAGATCAAGAATCAACTTATCGAATTCATCCAATTGTTTGCAAATTTCCTTTTTCATCACTCACCTTGTATGAGTACAATCAATGCTTCAAATATTGATGATTGTCCAAAGATTTCATCATGTAAAAGCTTTGGATTTGCACCCACAATCCCATTATGGTCTTCTCCTTTGAGACTTATCTCAATACCTTGTCATCAAGGATAAGAACAATCTCCCTATGAGCCTTCTCCAATAGCATTTTCTTGTCCTTCTCAGTCATTGCAACATCAAACTTGGATTCACCTTCCAGAACTTCATGGAGGCCTTGTTAAACTATAGATGAGCATGCTTCGTCAACCACCATAATCCAAACTCGTCCCAATTTTAGGAATCCTCACATTGTCTGGGCATGGGTATGGGTATGAGTAATAGTCGATTTTTTATCTGTCTCATATATGTTCCCATACTCATCCCTGTTTTAAATTACTAAAACACCTTTAATTTATTAAGTAACCTAAAAAACTTATTTTTCACTATCCTTTTTGGTTTTCATATTGAAGAACCCTTCTATTGCTACACAATTTTTCATTATCTCTCAACTATTTGACTTATTCGATATCCACCAAACTCATTAAGATCCCCAATATATTTTCTCTCTCATCACAACCTCAATTGTACATTTTGTTTCATTTATGAGAATCATTTGCATAACTCTCAAAATCTCACTTCTTTGACAAGTTTTTTTAGCCTAATAAGTTCATAAGTGACAAAAGTCATAGTTCTATATTCTAATTCTACACTAGATTTTGCCACTATGTTATGGTTTTTGTTTTTCCAAGATATCAATTTGCTACTAATAAAGACATAATATCTAAAATTGTATCCCCTATTAGTGGGAGACTTCCTAAATTTGCATATGAGTATCCCACAACGTAAGCATGATTATTGTGTTCATATAACAAAAATTCTCCTAGGGCTCCTTTAATGTACTTTAGCCATATAACCATTTGCATATATGAAATACCAAGCGCAAACCTTGATTGTGAAGACCCATCAACAACCAACAACAAATTTTCCAAGAGGCAACGAAACAAGATATCAAGTACCACGATTTTGAAGAGCATACAAATCATCAAGCATGGCCTATCTCCAACCATGGTGGGTGAAAGGATAATAAACTAGATGTAGACCTAGGGACATAGAAGACATTGTCAAATGAGGGAGATGGGAAAAGATGTACAATACCAACTCCATGACATCGGGTGGAGTGTAAAAGACTAGAAGTAAAAAGAGATGAAAAATATTATTATCAGATATATGATCGCTGGGATGAGAGTCAAGAACCCAAGGGCTAAGATAAGTGGAGTGAGTGAGACCAACAAATGAGGAGCCAATGTGTAGATTGGAAGTAATGGAACTGGAGACTTGACGCTCCTCATACTATTTTAAGAAATCATGAAAGAGAGTCGAAGATCCAGAACTATTAGACAAATGGACACTAGAATCAGGTGGAACAGGGAGGTAACCTGAGTAACAACAACAATAGCCAACCCATGAGGGCGACCATATGGCATAACATTCGTCAATGGTGTGACCAAGTTTATGACAATGAGCACACCAAGGACGACCTCTGCTTGGTTTGCAAGAGTGGTTGAGGTCATCAAGATGAGATAGAAATGTAGAGGAATCACCAGGCTGACCAAAGTAGGTATGTCGAGTGATAACTTACATGGCACATAGAACAAGGTAGACCAAGTAAACTTTAATGTGGGCATAGTCGGAGACCTAAGAATGTGATCACGAGAGTTCTTGGGTAAGAGTGGCACTAGGAGACAATAGTTCATTGAAGTAATGTTGAAGATCATGAACCTTGCTCAAATATGACCATCAAGGCGTCGAGGGGCGATGATACCTAGAAGATTCTTACAAACACCATAGAGGCATTGCGTACAATTGGGATACACTAATTGGATCTGCTCCCAAATCCCAACACAAATGTCATTGCACAAACTCTCACTAGGATAAACTCTAAATGATTCTGATACCATATTAAGAAGTGGACTTTAAGCTTATCTCAACCTTATAAAACTAACTTATAAGGTGAGGTTTTCACCCACTTATATACTATGAAATGTCTTTATCACTAGTCGATGTGAAATCTCCAACAATAGATGATGCAGTTGCCAAGTCACATGCATGCACGTTAAAGGCAGAGCGAGGGAAGAAGACCTAAAATCAAAAAGAGAAAAACGATTTTCTAAAAAAATTGGCCCCGATGGACGATGGGATCATTGGATGAACAATGGGATCATTAGAACGACAAGGATTCACTAGGCTCTAGATTCTATGTGTGAATTTTGTGTGTTGAGTACAACAAGGAAGATATTATATGTAAGATTATAAAAAATATATTACAAAGAGATGGGCTTACACCCATATATTGAAAATACATTTAACAATTTCAAACAAATAACTTCAAAATCCAAACAACTCTTTTATCCTGAAAACAACTGAAATCAAATAAAAAAAGAATATTTATCAAATGTTCATATTGGATTAGAACTAAATTCATAAATTAATACCAAATGATGGTACTTGGAAAGCATCGGCTGTGACAGATTGCATTGATGGTTGCACTAAGGTACATGGAGGAAATGAAATGGTGTCCCTGCATTTCAATATACAAATGGTAGAATTTGGTTACATAATATAATTTTAACTATGTAAAGAAATAAAGAATTCTTTTATTGATAACCATCATGCAAATTATAGTTTCATAATCTCTATTTTTAAGAATCAAATTCTTTAAAAGAAGAAAATATAAATATGCTAAAATAAATAGAAAGATTTTGAAGTTTTGTTTCCTAATCATTATGGAGATATTGAAGATACTTTTATTCTAATATGTTATTTACAACACACTTGTTCTTGTAGGAAAATAGGTTGTAACCACAACAACTGTGTTAAGATTATTTTTTATGAAGTATTTATCAATTTGAATATGTATGGTAATATTATGTTCTACTAGATTATGGACAATGTCAATGGCTGACTAATTTTTAAAATGCAATTTTATAGGAGTCTCAACCTTTATTTTAAAGGCATATAAAATTATTTTCATCCAGAGTCCTTCACACACCTTGAGCAAGGCACTAGAATGAGAATCTGTATCAATTTTTGCCTATTTAGGTCACCAAATTCTCTCCAAGAAACATAAAGTATTCAAAGGTAGATTTTCTGTTAGTAACAAAACTTACATAGTCTATGTCTATCTATATCAGTATATATTTTCAGGGTCAAAGTGTCTCCTTTCTTGAATAGAAACCTCTTTCATAGAGTTGACATCAAGTATTGAAGAATTTCGCCAACTGCTTCCATGTGTCTTTCTCTTGGATCATGCATAAAATGACTTACCACACTAACTACATAAACAATGTATAGCCTCGTGTTGGATAGATAAATAAGTCTTCCACCAATCTTGACTTCCAATTTAATGATTTGGTTCAATAACTCCTGAAGTTCTAAATCTCAACTTATCTATTTCTTTTAGAAGACCAAATACATATTTTCTTTAAGAGACGAAAATCCCTTTTTAAAATAAAAAACCTCTACTCAAAAGAAATAGTTGAGTTTTCTAGATCTTTAATTTCAAATTGGACTGCCCATTTTTCCTATAATGTCAATTTCTTTGTTTCATCATCTCCTGCGATAAATATCATCCACATAAATTTAGCAATATAGTGAATTTACATGTAAGAGTGCCTTATGAATGAAGTATTATGTTCTTGGCTTTGCCTGTATACTAAGGAAATCATTACTTACGTAATCACTCAAATCATACTCTTCGAGATTGCTTAAGACCATATATGACCTTCTTTTGGAGGCATATTTTATTCCTTCCACTATGAGTTTCAAATCTTGAAGGAATCTCCTTGTACGCAACGCTCCGTGAAGAAAGACCTTTTTCACATCCAATTGTTTTAATACCGACCAAAACGAGCTGCTAGAGTAAAAATAACTGGAATTGTATTCATCTTTGCTACAAGAGAAAATGTATTCTCATAATCAATTTAATAAATTTGAGTATATATCTCTTTACAACCAATCTAGCTTTATATTTGTCTATTGTCCCATGTGGCTTCTATTTCACTATAAACATCCATTTGCACCTTACAACTATTTTGTCTCTTGGTTTATCAACAATCTCGCATATTGAGAGTTTCTTTCTAATGCACTCATCTCCTTTCTCATGGCTTGAGTTCAATGTTCACTTTTCATGACTTCTTAGACCAAAGTAGAAATAACTATGGCATTAATGACAACAATAAAACTTCAATATTTATTAGAAAGATTGTCAGTGTAAACTTATTGAGAAGTAGGATATTTAACACATTTACCTCCTTATTGTTACCTTTAGGGGTCATCACCTCCAAATCAGACAACTTTTCTTAAAGTTAAACTGGGTTGTTTCCTTCTTTGATATTTTTTGTTAAAGAATTTGTCTACTTCTTTCTTATTGTGGGTTCGTTTGATCCATTTGTGGTGGTTCATCACTTGCAAAGACAAATATAGTAATGATAGGAAAGAGAGTTCATCTGCTTCAAGTGTTTTCTCCATATAAAGCAAAGGACGGACAAAAAATAATTTTGTTTCATGAAAAGTGACATCCATAGTGATAAAGACACGATGGCTCTCAAGATGATAACATTTGTACTTCTTTTAATTAGAAGGATAACCAATAAATACACATTCAAAAGCTCTAAGATCTAATCCATTGCAATCAGGATTATAAGAGTGAACAAAAGCAACACATCCAAAGACTTGACTCTAGAAGGGTAGAGGGAACAAGAGATAATAGAGACTCAAAAGAACTAATTTCATTTAAGACACTAGTAGGTAACCTATTGATGAGAAATAGAAAGGGGGTTGTTTTGATATTCAATTTAGGGAAGCATATTGATATTACACTTAAGAAAGATGAGAAGGGGAACAATACTAGGAATTAAGGAAATAGTCTTCAATGTCTACTAGGAATTAACTCCCATTATAGTAGCCTTTATTATCACTTCATTCCCACTAGTGTTTTAATTGTCTCTTTTATTAATTTTTAATAGAAGCATCATTATTCCCTACCATGAGAATATGAATGGTCATCTTCTCTTGTGATTTGAGCCAGCCGAAACTTAGTTCAAATTCAACCTACTTAATTAGAAAAAGCATAACTAAAATTATAAAGAAAAACTCAAAAATATATCAACCCCCTATATCTATCATATCACATGTTATGGCAACTAACACAACTTCTCCTCGTTTGGTTTAGGGGACGAAATGTCTAATCTCATAATAGTTTAGGAGCACTCCATGACCGCATTAAGAATTTTGAATACAATAAATATAACTAAGAATTGAAATGACTGATATTGCTTTAAATATATCATCATATTCATACTCATATCTTTAAATAAAATTAATAAGTAACTAGGTTCAAAATATACTTGAGCAAAATCATACATTCTAACGATCATAACATAATTAATAAAGGAAACATAGTAATGCAATTAATCTTATTTCTATTTATAAAATAATTGTTCGAAAACAACAATCTAAATTAGAATCCTTTACGATTAAATTGATTATATTTGAATAAATATTTTCAATGACTTTTATTTATGCAATATATGGAGAAAATATATATGAAACAATAAGTGTGCTCATCACACGATGTTAAAATAAATTTAAAAAAAACATATTTGTTTTTATTTTTATATTGAGCACATGAATAAAAGGAAACACAATCTTCCATGTGTGCAGACGTATAAGATTATAATCAAGTTAATTCTAGTAATTTTGCACATCAAGATTAAAAAATGATATTAAATTATTCAATAATATCAAGATGAAGATTGCACTATTATAGTCATATTCTCATGTAACTATAAGTACAAGATGGAGATGAATGTAGCGAACACATCCTAACACACAACTACAATTCTATTTTCTTACAAACGCCTAGGAGCCTATATTCTTTACCTTTAGTTTTTGTAAGTTAGTGAGAAAACCCTTGTAAGATCCTTCATTCAGTGAAGTTACACCCTTGGAAGGAAACTTTCATTGTATATCCTCTTTATGAGAGTTATTACTTAGGTTCACCTTGTTCATTGCTATTTGTAATCAGAAACGACAGTTAAGAATACATGGAATTCTTAATCCCAATGAAAAATTAAAACGGGATAGTTAGGAGTGACTTGTGTACTTGTGATAGTTAGGACTGTACTTGTGATAGTTAGGATTGACTTGTGTACTAGCTTTGTGATTAAATTACTAGTGGAACCATTTAAGAGTTTCTTCAAGTAAAAATGCACATAACCCAAGTGTTTAGGGTGAACTAGTATAAATCTTTTGCATTATTCTTAATGATTAGATGAAACACTAAAAAGTCTAGTGCTCTCACAAAATAAACTATTATGCTCTATTTAACCTTCCTTCTAGAGCCCTCATATACCTTCACAAATATCTTGAAAAGGGAAAACTCTAACCACTTTTAGAAAAATAGGATGATTTTTTGTTTTTATAACCCCTTTTTTTAGCGTTAACACATGTTAATTAATGAACAATACCATAATGAAACAATTTTGAAAAATTCATGATTCACATATTGTTAGGCAGGAAAATAAAGACAACACTTGGAGGGTGTATCAGAGAAGGAAATTTAAGAATAAAGGTTGAGCGGGTTAGTTAGTTGTTGGTTTAGTTAGTTGAGGTGAGGGGGTCTTTAAATAATGACCAACCTGCTGTGGGGAAGG
>Ga0123342_1007986_pt1 | contig 13635 bp, 2 predicted proteins | sample Turbeawhitnodule_FD_89960 | JGI IMG/M metagenome (GOLD analysis project Ga0123342, IMG submission 89960) | Root nodule microbial communities of legume samples collected from Mexico - Turtle bean Mexico white nodule | ecosystem: Host-associated > Plants > Roots > Nodule | place: Mexico: Nepantla...
AATAAAGAATTCAAAATTAAAATATTTATTATACATTAAAAATATTTAAATTTTAAAATTCTAAACATGCGTGGGCTATAGCGGACGCATATGCGTGGGCTATAGCGGACGCATATGCGTGGGCTATAGCGGACGCATATGCGTGGGTTCTGTGGGCAACGCAAAACGGACGCATATGCGTGGGCCGCGGCCGACGCAAAATTTTTTTTAAAAAAAAAAATTAAATTAATATATGCGTCCGTTTTGCATCCAATGTAAATCTTGCGTGGGCTTTTACTCATTTTGGCCGACGAGAGTAGCGTCCGCAAATGGCCCACGCAAAAATTTGGAAGCTAAATCAAGTTTTTCTTGTAGTGTGTGGAGATGTAAAGTTTTGCCTTCTATTATGTTCATTGCCTGGAGAGTGTTAGAGAACAGGATTGCTACCACGGTCAACTTGGAAAGACGTGGAATAGTTGTGGATAACCTTTTGTGTTGTTTGTGTGGGAAGGAGGAGGAGTTCAACAGTCATTTGTTTTTTGCTTATAGATTCGCTTGGCTTGTTTGGTGTCTTTGTTTTGAGTGACTTGGTGTGGTGTTTGTCACTCACTTTGACCCTATGTTAAGTTTTATTCAGTTCGGGATGTGCAATGCTTCTGGTTGGGTTAATGATTTATGGGGAGCAATTTGGGTTGATGTCGTGATCGAAATTTGGAAACACATGAACAATATCATTTTTAATAGGGGAAAGGCCGATGAGACTAAAGTGTTCGCATTGGTTGAAGTCAAGGTTTGTTCTTGTATCTATTCTAAATCTCGTTTTAGAATGTTCTTTTTTTATTGGTGTTTGGATCCAACGACTTGTATGGCTTTTTGAAATCTTATGTGAGCATGTTTTTACTAGTTTTGGGGTCTTGTCTGTTCTGCAGGAACTTTTAGGCAGGGAGGAAGAGTTTTTAAAAGTGTTGTTTGTATAAGGGTTGGATCACCCCTAAAGTGATTCATTTTATTTATTAATTCTTTTTGCCGATAAAAAAATGAACCAATTAGGATAAGATAAAACAATCGACATATACTTCTGATTTTTTAAACAAGAATTACAATACTTTTAAGAAGAAAATCATTAATTTCTAATTCTTAAGCTGAAGAAAATAAATAAAAGTTTCATAAGTTTGCCCTCTCAATAAAAAGTTACATCAAATTACCCAATGTTTCTATTAACAAAACTATAAAACCTATGAAAAACTAGATTTTTTTTTACAGCAATCAAGAATATATATATATATATATATATATGATTAAACCTTTATACAAAGGTATGATCAACCTAACTGTATAATACATTTGAAACATCTAAGAAACAAAACAGCTTCTGACACATAATCTGAAAGAAACTTTCTCTGACATCCCATTAAAGTGAATACAAACAAACTAAAGGAGCGAGACACCAATCAGAAAAAAAAAAATTAGTTAAGGAAAACTTAAACGTGAGTCAAACTCAAACCTTCAACTAAGCCAAAAAAAAAAAACTAGACTAAAAATACGTCTTGAACCCCACAATAATATTTTCGACACCATTTATCTTTCTTGGCACATCTTGTGTTAAGAATTGCAGAAACCTTCACAGAAAGTTAATGTTTAAGGAACACGATTACTTGGCGTAGAATTTTATAACACAAAGTAGATTTTATATGTGGAATGGGAAATCCACTCTATCATCACATAACAATTTCAACATAGCAAGATGATCAAAATTTGTAGGCGCCAGTGCAGGGACTTTCAATGAATCACATGTATTTGGAGGGCTAAAGCAACACTGCTACTGGATAAAGGTCCAACCTGCAATCAAAACCAGATGTAAGCAGGGCAAATTTACAGACTTAGAAATGAAGCATTTGATGTAAAGGGACAAATGATAGATAGTTTTGAATGTTTGATCACTTTCCGGTGGTAAAGTTGTGATGAATTTTGTAGAAATTACACATATTTGTAAAATTGGTCTCATAAGTTCACTATTAATCCGAACTAATTAACTTGGTTGAAAATGTCTTAAATATGCTTAGGATCCATGTTCTAGAATAATGTTACCGAACATACAGACAATATTTTTAGAATGTACTCCAACAAGACACATAGTAGTTTTTAGGCAGAAGACTATTAAATGGGGGTAAAAAATTCATATATGTTTTTATATTTTCATGGTTTTATGGTTCATATATCACTACAACAAAAATCATGAAATAAAAATTATTTTTTAATGACAAAAAATAATTAGTTGTTATAGTGACTAAATTAGAGATTAAAAAAAATTTGGTTTCTAAATTAGTTTATACTATTATTAAATGGTTTCTAAATTTTTTAGTCTCTAATTTAATTACTATACCAACTAATTATATTTTGTCTGTAAAATTGGTTTTTATTTCATGTTTTTCTTCTAGTGTATGTTAGGTATGCATCTAGTCTTTAGGAGTTTGTTTCTTTAGATCATATTGGATTTTATTGGAGTTTTATGTAAAAAAAATTGTGGGACTATTTTGTGTAATTTTTATATAAGAATTGAAGTATTCTTTAAATATTTTATTTATTAATTTTTTATTTACTGATAAAAAAATTATTTTTGGACTATTTTGTGATGAAGGAACCTTATATAAGAATATATGAATGTATGAATATTACTCTTAAATGTATAAAAGGTACTTCAACCTTTTATATAGAGAGAGAGGTTGAAACATTTTTTCAAATGTTCAATTTTATTGAATTTATCTTTTGTTTATAAAGGAAATAATGAATTTTAACAATTTGACTTTCGATCTAAGACATATAGAGGTTGTTCTCTATGTTTCTCTCAAAAGATTTCCAATTTTTTTAAAATCTGATTTCAAATGTGAGAATTATCAGAGAAGCACGACTTTTATAATTAGCGAGTTTCACTATGTGCTCCCAAGCCTCGCTTGCTCGAGGAATCAAGATTCACTCGGTGAATGAGAGGTAAAATTTTGACTGTTTTGACAATCTCTCACTACAAAAAAAAATTATAAAATATAAATTAATTTTAAAAACAAAAAATAATTAATTATTATAGTGACTAAATTATAGACCATTTTAAGGACTAAATAAATTTTTGATTTCTAAATTAGTTTCTATTATTGTTAAATAGTTTCTAAATTGGTATCTAATTAGCAATCAAGTTTAGAATCTAAATAATTGGTAGTTAAAACCTTGGTTGCTAATTAGATACCAATTTAAAAATTATTTAACAATAATAAAAATTAATTTAGAAATCAATTTTTTTTAGTTTCTAAAACAGTCTCTAATTTAATTATTATTATAATTAATTATTTTGGTATCTAAAAATTGATTTATATTTAATAATTTTCTTGTAGTGTCTATAAATCAAGATATGCTCAAAATATTGCACCCATGTTGCCAAAAGCAAACAACATTAAACCTCACGTCCAAAACTTCTTCATGGACCTGTAGATACGAAGAAGGCTGAAACATTTTTATCCCAGGAGATGAACTAAACAAGGATGAAAAAGCCATACTACATTTAAATATGAAAATACAAATTTCAATCAAGTTTAAACATCCAAAAACATAACTTATAATAATATTTTAGTGTGATAAATATCTTATAAAGTCAACACAAACATCTTTTAAAGACCACGGAAAGGTTTTTTTTTTAGATTCTCTGAAGTCTAATGGAAGAATTGATAAAAGGAAAATTACAAATGGTATGGAGAGTTTTGGAAGACTAGTGGGAATGTGTCTTCTTAAAGATTTTTGGAACAACTCACTTATGGAAATTTGTATTTGTTTTCTTGAAAGCAACATTGCAGGTTGGTTTTCAACACAAATATGTTTTTGCATAACAATCAAATCATGAAATAGAAACTAATTTTTAGTGATAAAAAATAATTACTTGTTATAGTAACTAAATTAGAGATCATTTTAGATACTAACAAAAATTTTGGTTTCTAAATTAGTTTCTATTATTGTTAAATGGTTTTTAAATTGATATCTAATTAGCAACTAAGGTTTTTGCTACCAAATTTAGAAACTAAATAATTGGTAGTTAAAACTTTGGTAGCTAATTAGATATCAATTTAAAAACCATTTAATAATAATAGAAACTAATTTAGGAACCAATTTTTTTTTAGTTTCTAAAATCATCTCTAGTTTAGTTACTATAGCAAATAATTATTTTTTGTCTTTAAAATTGGTTTTTATTTCATATTTTTCTTGTAGTGTTGGATTTTGTTGGTGAGGTCAGAGGGTTGATGTTGTCAACACTTTTGGACCTTGAGTTGTTGTATTTTTGCAACTATGTATTTATTGTGGTGCATCTGAAACACATAGCAAATTGAAGTGTAGTGTTTTTTGTATTTTGGTTGTCACAACTGCAAACTACCAAGGAAACTAAGTTTTCTAAACAACTTGTGGTTTTGGTCTTTTTTGTTAGTTGTTGCATCATGAGATGATGTTTTAAACTTCTAGTTAAGTTTTTTGTTTAAGTCATTTCATTCATAGGCAGCAAAACATAGGTTTTTGAGATGGTATGTTGCTTGATTACATTAAGTTTTGACTTGAAGACTTAATATTTTTTATATAGACTGGAGCATTCATTAATTGTCTCATTTAATTCATTACAAATTTTTTTTAAAAAAAAATTCTATTATATATATTAAAATTGGTTTATCATCCATTATATTGGGTCATCCAATAAACTTAAGAGCAACAACTACTTACACTTTAAGAAAATCATCAAATAGAAACCAATGTTTAGAGATCAAAATAATTAGTTACAATAGTAACTAAATTAGAGACCATTTTATAAACTAAAAAAAATAGTTTCTAAATTAGTATCTAATTAGGTATCAAAGTTTTAACTACCAATTATTTAGATTCCAAATTTGGTAGCAAAAAAACTTGATTGCTAATTAGATACAAATTTAGAAATCATTTAACAATAATAAAAACTAATTTAGAAACCAAAAATTTATTTAGTCCTAAAATTGTCTCTAATTTAGTTACTATTACAACTAATTATTTTTTATATCTAAAATTGGTTTCTATTTTATGATTTTCTTGTAGTGTTATAACTATCAAGTTGTTAAAAAAATTTATTACAATTCTATAATTATTAAAAAAAGTTTGAGCACTAACGCTCTGTTTTATTTATTTATAATATTATGATAAAAAAAACTATAATTATTAAGAAAATGTCAGTCTGAAATTGGTTGATTTGAAATAGAAGGATGCGAATTTTTTCATCATTGACACCTCTAGCACCAATATAATCACCAACATGTCCTTTAAGAAAAAAAAAATTATATAAATTGTGGATAAGTGTCTGGATTGGAATAACAATGAGGAGGTGCTTTGTATTATTTGTATTTTCTATCAAGAAAATCTTGAAATAGAAACTAATTTTAGAAATAAAAAATAATTAGTTGCTATAATTATTAAATTAGAAGTCATTTTAGAGACTAGACAATTTTTTTATTTATAAATTAGTTTCTATTATTGTTAAATGGTTTCTAAATTGGTATCTAATTAACAAATAAAGTTTTTGGTACCAAATTTAGAATCTAAATATTTGGTAGTTAAAACATTGGTTGTTAATTAGATACCAATTTAGAAACTATTTAACAATAATATAAACTAATTTAGAAACCATTTTTTTTTTATTTGATAATTTTCTTGTAGTGTAAGGAGTATGACTGAGACTCTAAAAGGGTGCGAAGGTGTATTGTGTTTATGGGTTTAGGGTAAGGCCATATTGTATAGGTATATAATCTGTAACGTGTTTTATATGTACAATACATTTAATCTAAGTAATCTGTTCACAATATATTTTTCTTGTTCATAAAAAAAATAGTCTCTCAAATCAATCTTTTAAACTTTTTTTAGTTTGCAGAGTCTTCTTAATTTTATAAACATAACTAAGTTTTTAAAAACTTTCAAAATCTAGAGGTTGGTCAACAAAAAATTATTTTCTTGTAACTTTAAAGCATACGCTGTTAAGCAAAAAGGTTGGATGAATTAGATTCATAAAAAATCTTAATCTCTCCATGTAGTTTTGAAAAGCCTTTTCCCCAAAACTTATTTTCCTAAAACCAATCTTGATTTGAATACATAGAAGAGATGTGTACTTTATTTTTTGGTATAAGGGTAAACTGGTTAACTTAAAGTACATTATTCCTCTGTACTATTTTTTATATATAGATTTTTATTATTGATAAAAAATAAATAATAATTAATTTTAATATTAAATTATTAATAAAAATTATAAATTAGTTTTTAAATTAATATATTATTACTTACTAAGATTTTAATTAGTAACTATTTTAGATTCTAAATAAATTAGTTAAGTGAGTAATTTAGATTCTAAGTAATTAAGAAATAAATTCTTAGTATTTTATCATAAATACTAAATTAAAAATTAGTTTATAAATTTTTATTAATAATAAAAATTATTTTAAATATCAATAAATTTTAGTTTATAAAATAATATATGATAATTAATTATTTGTTATTTTTAAAATTATTTTTTATTTAATAATTTTCTTATAATATTAATATCTAATTATACTTGTATTATCTCATAAATCCAAAGACTCTTAAATTTAACTTATAATATATACAGCATGCAGGGGATGAGTAGTCCTTCTGACTTCGTATGTGTCTATATTGATGCCCTCAACAAGATTTTCATTTTAACATTTCTATAAACATACCTATCATCATTTGAAAAAATGGGTTTAACAACAAATACATAACACCACTATGATAACTTGAATAAAATCATGTTAGTTATTAAGATAGAACCAAGACGAAGATATTGGTTTTATTGTTAAATGGGTTCATGAATACTCAGAAAAAAGGGAGTGAATTAAGTTGTTGTAATTTTTTTTTTCAAAATAGATTTTTGAGATCCTTTAACGAAAACATTTTTCTAAAATTTCAAAAAATATTTAAGAAAATGAACTCTCAAGGATCAAGGAAAATAAAATTCTTAGTTAATATATCTGATTAGTAATGTATGGGTATGCACAACCGTAACAACCAAATTCTTTTTTTTTTCTTTTTTTTATCAGCATAAACCAAATTCTTATTTAATAATGCAATAAAAAAAACTTATATCCCTATGTGATGTTATCAAATTGCATACAATGAACAAATTAATAATGTGTACTAAAATAAGAAAAATAATATAAAAATAATAACCAATTGACAATTATAAAATATTTAATTGAACTTATACAATATTAATTTATTCAATAAGTCACAATTAAGATTAAGTCAATGTTTAATTAAGAAAATTTTTATCAATTTATAATGTTTAATTCTTATCCACGTTAGATTGTCTTATTATGTGATAGAGAAATTGAAAACACAAAACATTTATTTAGTTTTAATATGAAAATATGGAATATGATTGCTATTTGGTTGGAAATTGTGTTAGTTAATCGCGAGTCAGTACTGAAGCATTTTAGTGTGTTTAATTTTGTGAATTTTAATAGAGATAAATAATATTTTGAAAAGCATATGGATTGTTAATTATGGTTTGGAAAATGTAGACTTTAAGAAATATTATCATTTTTAATAAGTACATATTATATAATTAACAAATTTTAATGATTATTCAAGTAAAAATATGTACATGTGGTTAAATGTTAAATTTCTAAGGTTTATTTTTTTATTTTGACTCGTGCTTAAGCTCTATTACAATAATTAAGACACCAAGCCTAAATTTAGAGTTTTATGTTGCAAGCAATAGGGAGGTGTCTTGAACACTCATAGCAAGAATACTATGTTGTAAAAGGTTTCTGTGATGATTAGTGAAACCAAATATTGCAGTAAAAGTACAAACTTCATTCTTATATGTTTATCTATGAAAGAAAGGGTTCTTAATGCAAATATTGCAGCCATAAAAAAGCTTTTAACTCTTTAAAAAAAATGTTACCATGTTGTAAAGCATTGTAAAAGGATTTTATGCTTTTTGGGAGTTTAATTAGTTTTGATGCTTGTGGGTGTTTGAGAAATTATTAAGTTATGCACAAATCTACATGGAATAAATCAAATTATGTTTAATTGTGAAAGAACTTTTGTTTTTGATTCAAGATTATGGGAGGATTAGGGACTAAAATCCTCTTATTTATAATGTACATTAAGATTTTTTTTTAATGGGTTGAAATACTCCTTGTATTTCTATTTATTTTATTTTTTTATTGCTGATAAAAAAAAATCGTACTTATCTTTAATCAACTTATTGAGAGTTTTTATTATAATCTTAATAATATACCAATATCTCACTTTTTAGAGTTGTAATACTTATCTAAGAAGTCTAAAAAGAAAGTCAATGAATAGCACCTTTCACTACAAGAAAATTATGAAATATAAACCAATTTTTAGATACCAAAATAATTAGTTGCAATAGTAATTAAATTAGAGACCATTTTAAAAACTAAAAAAAAAATGGTTTCTAAATTAGTTTCTATTATTGTTAAATAGTTTATAAATTGGTATCTAATTAGCAACCAAAGTTTTAACTACCAATTATTTAGTTTCTAAATTTGGTTTCTAAAACTTTGGTTGCTAATTAGATATCTATTTAGAAACTATTTAATAATAATAGAAACTAATTTATAAATCAAAATTTTTTTTAGTTTTTAAAATGGTCTCTAATTTAGTTATTATTGCAACTAATTATTTTGGTATCTAAAAATTGGTTTCTATTTCATGATTTTCGTGAATATTAAATTGTTGTTTCCTTAACTATGTCAAGGAAGAGTTTTAAGATATAATCTTACTTCATTGTTTATTTTCCTGACGAAAAACTATATATTAAATAGTTTTTTTTTATTTATTTCCTTTTTCATCTATACATTTGTTTTTTTTTTTATGTAAGTGAAAGCAAACTTAAACTATGAAAATATCATATAGGCATGTGCATATATGAGTGCGTGAACATTAGATTTTTTTGAAAAGTTTACCACATTGTTAGTAAATGTTCTTTATAATTTATATTTTTATTTCTTTTTTACTTTATATTAGTTTTTACCCAATTTATTTCACTTTATTTTTGTTCGTTTGAAGAAGAAATTCACAAGCTTGATAGAATTCATAAGGTTATTGATTGTTTCTTAAATTATTTTTTTTGACGAATCTTATTACAATTGGGTGTGAGTATACAAAAGTGCACACTAATACACTACAACCTCCTTTTGCAATGAATTTTTTGATAGAATAATTATCAATGATATAATTTTATCTCATTACAACTATTCACTAATCACTAGTGACACAATTTTACAATTTTGTTATGAGATGAACTTTTACACTATAAATCTAAATAATTGGTAGTTAAAATATTGGTAATTAATTAGATATTAATTTAAAAATTATTTAATAATAATAAAAATTAATTTAGAACCAAAATTTTTTTAGTCTGGTATCTAATTTAGTCACTATAACAATTAATTATTTTTGTCTCTAAAATTGATTTTTATTTCATGGTATATGTAGATATTTTTTAAAATATTTTAAGTAATTTTTTATAAAGATTAGAGCACCCTATATATTTTTTAATTGTTTATAATAGAAAAAAATTAGCATTTATCATAAATTTGTGATTTTTTTAAGATAACAATGTGATGAAGAATTAACATTGGGAAATGAATTTTCAACATAGTCATCTTTATGTCAATGTCAAGTATATTGATAGGATAATTGATCCTCACTCATTACCCAAAGTATGTAAAGTATATTAACTTAAATGAGTAAAGTAAATTTAATCAAATTCATGTCAAAAGCATTAATAATAAAATTAAGTATTTGACTATTCCTATATAAGGTAAGCAATTTCAATATAATATATTTATATATCTTCCATATACTTATATATTAATTCACAATAGTAATAAATTGTGCATTCACGATATACATACTATATACACACACTCGAATATGAAATCCTTATCATATTTATTTATTTTGTTTGTATTTGGTTTACAACTTTTGCTTCTTTTAAAGAACTTTACAAAAAAAACCTAATAAATTAAGAGGGATTAAAATAGAAAATAAAACATTAAATACTACGACAAAAAATTAATCATATATTATATAGATTACAAATTTATTTAAATCATTATAAATTAATGACTAATTAAGAAATAAAATAATGTCAATACATAATCAAGTATCCTTCTAGAAATTAATATAGTACTAATTAAGTAAATATATAATTTGTATATAGTTGCAACGATGAGTTCCAATAGATACATGCAATCTTATTCACCAAACTCTCATAACTCACAAGATACTACCATAAGATAATAACTAATGAATGAATGAGGCTTCAATGCAAAATTATAATTTACTAACAATAACATTAATTATATATTACTAAATTGTTTTTTAGAAGTTTAGTTTCTAAGCTTAACAAATTGAATTTATAAAAAAAAGTCAACCACATTGCTTAGAAGGAGTAGAAGAAAATTAATAATGAATATAATCATAGCATTTCACTAGCTTGGATTTGTGTACTTCGGAGCAACCATCGTTCTCCCTTACTAAATATTGTAGAATGTTCAAAATTTAAATTGAAATTTTTAATATTTTGAGAGAATATTTATTTTTATTTATTAAAAATAAAATTTTAAATTTAATTCAATCTTATAAAATCGGTTTATAAGATGTTACATTTATATATAAAATATTTATATATAAAATATTTTTATATAAAATATTTTTATATGTAAGTGTGAGAATTTCAACTATATTTTTCCTTACTTCAAAGAATAATAATTACTAAAATTGAATCAAATATAATAGATTAATTAAAGGACAATTTGTGAAATAAAAAAAAAACTTATTTATTTTCATGACTTGACTAACAAAAAGTTGTCAATCCATCATTAAAAGGATTTTTAAATTAAAATATTTTTTCTAGTGTAAGATTTTTATACTAATTTATATTTGTTTAAGCTCAATTTGAAAACTTACCACCTAAAACCGGAACCTAATTAGGTATAGTTGGGGGAATACAAATTTAACCATACTAATGGTTTAAACGAAAACATCAAAATGTAATGAAGTTGGGTTGACAAGGTTTGTAGATGGATCAATACCCATCTATAACCATATAGCTTACTAAGGTCACATGTTAATTAAAAGCAAATTCAATTAAATGAATAAATAGTAATAGATTTGCAATAAAAAAAATTAAAATGAGTTACCTCCTTCGATTTAACAATCAGGTGGCATTGTGCTTCAAGTAAATCTCTCACGTTTATTGAAGTTCCAAAGTCACCATTTTGCTCCATACGCAGTACTGTTCCAAAGTCTGTTTAAATTAGCAGAATGACTTTAAAATTGAGTAAAGTGAGCAAGCATCAAAATAAAGTTAAAGTAAATAAATTTGTGTAGGATAAATAAATTTGATAATTATATAGTGTTGGGATCCCTCCTTGATTTTATGGGAGATTATGACCAATGAATATTGTTAACACTATTGTGGGGAGTTGAATTATTGATACCCTCAATTAAGTCAATTAAGAAAGATAAATGTTGGGAATCTCTCCTTAATTTGATGGGAGATTAATCCATTGAATATATTCAATGATGGTCATTAAAAAGTATTTTGGGAATTGTAACTCTCTTGAAAATATAATGAGCATTAATCTCTTTCTGAATAAGTCTTTCTCTCATTCTATAAAGGGAACTTCTGAGGAAGAGAAAAAGAGATAGGAGATATCCACCATAGTGTGAGATTAGAAATCCTAGTGAGAGACTAGAAAGATTTTGTATTTCATCCTTGTGAGATTGAGTGTTATTCTCGTGAAACAAATATTATAATCTTACTTTTATAATAGAGACATTTTCTGAACTAGGTCCCGTAGATTTTTATTTTTTTTAATATTTTGAGTTTTTTTTGTTAGTACATAAACAAAATTTGTTTTTTTTAATGGTTTATCTAGATAACCTTCAAATAAATATGGTAAAATGATCGAAAAATTGTGAAAAACAGCTACCAATAAAATTATAAGTGTAATTCCTTCCTTAGATGAAGTAAAATTCCCTGAAAAAAAAATTAAGAAGTAATAAATTCACCATTTAAAACGATTACTAAAAAACAAGAAACTAGTATAAAAGATATTCAAAATATTCATAATCAGCTTAATTATACAAATCAATAATTATATCAAGTAGCAATAACCAAGAGAATGTGTAAAAAAACCTCACAGAAAATTCAAAAAACAGTATATAGTGGAATAGAAAATATTTAATAAAACATTTTAAGTTTTTGGAAAAAAAAATATGAGACTTACAAATAGGAAGGGATACTAATTCAACTTTAAAAGAAATAAATAGAAAAATTAGATTCTCTTAAAATATGAAAGATAAAAAAACCTGATTAAAAAACTGAATAGATAGATAGAGATTGCTCCATTGAGCAAGAGATCTATCAATTGTAGATCTTGTTGTATCTGCTGTGGATTACGACAATTAGCCCTTTCTTATATATCATTCACTCATAATCCAAAACCTAACAAATTAAAATTATAAGAAAAAACTGAAACTGATCAGAAAGAAGTAAAATTCATCTTACTCTTTTTTATCAGAATTGTGCATGGTATGCCCTTTTTCTTTGTTTCAGCTTTGATTGTTACTGTGATTGTTGATCGTCACACACATTTGCTTGTTGTTTTTCAATATTAAATATGTGCTTTTAATTTACATATAAACAAATTAAAAATATTTAATGTTTTCTTTAAGCAATTGAAACAGTTTCAAAATGGTTTATATTTATTTAATATATACTTTCTTTCTCAATCATGAATGTAATAATTTTATACTATTTTTTGTTTGTTTTAATATGTGTAATAAGGATATAATTAAATAATAATGAATATTTTTCTACTTTTTAAACAATAATCAAACAAATTTTGTTTTAAACGGTAAAAAAACTACGGGAAATGTTGTCATTTTCTCCATCTGTTCGATACATGCATATGCTAGTAAATAGATAACTAATAAGTTGTGGCAAGAGTAATGATATACAATGAATCTATTTACGAATTGCATATATATGGGACACAGTACAATCTGAACATTATATATAAATGGTTCTTAAAAAATACTTTCCAAAAAGTAAATTGATAATCACCTTACCCCTCTCTTCTTAAGAAGATGGAATAAAACTCTTTTTTTCATAATTTATAAAGAATATATTGGAAAAATATATAATTAGATATTATATAATAAACATTTTGTTACCTCTCTTATTAAGAAGATGGAATTATTTTTTCATAATTTATAAATAATATATTAGAATAAAATATAAATAAATATTATATATAACAAAAAAAAATATTTCTTATCGATAAAAAAAAAAAACATTCAAGGAATATCAATCCAATATAAAAAGCACATAAAAATATCTCCAGAGAGGCATGCTTGAAACAATAAAAACCCAAGAAAGCCCAAAAACAGAGCCCACACCCAATCTCTGGATACTATGTTGCGGGCTGCTTCTTCCTGCACCTCCATACCTTCTTGTGCCACCCCCATAAATTTTTCTTATTCCAAAAATACCCTTTTCAATATTCCGGATTACATAATCCGGAAGTCTTTTTCTAGATTCAGAAT
>Ga0123342_1007987_pt1 | contig 13634 bp, 7 predicted proteins | sample Turbeawhitnodule_FD_89960 | JGI IMG/M metagenome (GOLD analysis project Ga0123342, IMG submission 89960) | Root nodule microbial communities of legume samples collected from Mexico - Turtle bean Mexico white nodule | ecosystem: Host-associated > Plants > Roots > Nodule | place: Mexico: Nepantla...
CTTAACAACTGGCGACTACACGTGCCCCCCGACTTCCTTCCCTTCTGCCAACCTGGCGCCTTCTCAAACGCCTATACTGTAGCAGGATGCCACGTCATCACACCCGACCACCAGGGCGGTACAGTAAGCAAGACCATAAATTAATTAAACAACTTATGTCATATTGGGCGATCTAATGTTTTCATGCATGACCTACATCACAAATTATTTCTAGGTTTTTCGTTGGATAAACCTCTTCGCCTACTCAGTTTGAGGCTGGGGGGTTGTGTACCGGTAGCTAGTATGATCTTCTATAATGCAAGTTCAATAAAGAACTAATGTGAGTTGATTTTAGGATTGCACATTTTATGGGTTACTCTTTTGTTTATGAGTTTTTGAGATTAGCAATTATGGTGAGAAACCCAAAGAAGATTCCCACTGGACACGAACTTAACCAAGTGGTTAAGTAAATGTGAAGGTTCATTTCTAGAAGACAAAGAGAAAAACACAATACGGTGAAGATGATGAAGATAGCTTGTAGAAATAAATGAAAACAATCAAGAAGATAACAAGGTAAAGACCGAAATTAAAGGACATGAAAATATAAAGGGAGGATGAAAGTGGTGCAAAAGAAGAACACAAAAGAAAATCCATTAATATCTCATGATAACCATTCAATGCTTTTCTTAATGGTCTGAGTTCAACAAGACCTATAAATAGGTGATGAGTCCCTCAGTAAGAGGAAACTAAACTCTATTCTATACACTTACTCTTAGCTCTTTATTAAGAATTTATCACCATCTTTGTACTCCTACTAACTCAAGCATTAAAAAGTCTTTTGCAGGTGGACATCCCTCTCTCATCGGAGACCAACTAAAAGCTCGTTCCCCAAGGAACACGTCTTCCTCACCGAGTTGTGCTCCCCGAATTCATTTCTGGTAGGAATAACTAGACCAAGTGGTAATTGAAATTTGCGGACTATCACACTTAAATTAAGTTTTGTGCAAAATAAACACCACAGGTTAATTTATAAAGTAGGGATGGCAAAGCGGGGCGGGCCGTGCGGGCTGGCCCGTGGCCCGCTGATAAAAAACGCGGGGCAAGCTGACCTTTTCAACCCGCTAACCCGCATTAGCCCATCCCGCATAACCCACGGCCCATGCAGGCCAACAGCGGGGCGGGGCGAGTTGGCCCGCTAACCCGCAAAAAAATAAATTAATTGGCACTTGGCAGCAGGGGCAAGTTGGGCAACTTAATTAGATTTTCAAAAATATTCAAAGAAACACAATCACTCATATCACAGGGACTCAACTGCTGCTCCAAAATGCACACCACGGTCCACACACAATGCTCTCTCTTCTTGGCAACACTGTCGTTGCTCACTCCGCCAGCACTCCCGGTCGCGCCGCCTCTGCTGCGACTCCGCTCGCACCTACAACCGCTCACTCTGCCTGCGCAGCTGCCGCTCCGCTCGCACCATTGCCCTTCCACTTCCGCACCGCACCGTTACTGCAGTTGTTGCCACCACTCCTCCACCACATAAGGTAGTTTTTTTTTCTACAAATTAATTGGAGATTTGTGTGTATGTGGTTTGAAATTTTGATATAAATTGGGGATTTGTGTTTATTTAATTTGAAATTTTGATATAAATTGGGGATTTGTGTTTATTTGGTTTGAAATTTTGATATAAATTGGGTATTTGAGTTTATCTGCATATAAATTAGGGTTCTATATTTTCCAACAGGATCTCAATTTGCAAATTGATTGTAATGGATGAAGAATGTAACATGACTCTTTGTGAGTTTGAATTGGAGGAAGATGATAATACTGATAAATTTGTTGAGTATCCCGAACTTAGGACTTAGATAAACTACTTGTGTCCTGATGCAATTATGATTTCTAGAAACACTGTTAAGGCTGATAAAGTTGGAAGGTCACAACTTGACACTTATTTGGATGAACCAACTTTGGATTTTGACTATTTAGAGCAGATGGATGTGTTAGAGATTTGTTGAGCCTCCCTATAACCACAATTGCATCAGAATCTGCATTTAACATTGGTTATCAAATTCTTAACAAGTATAGGAATCGACTTTTTCCTGAAAACGTGGAAGCAATAATTTGTACTTCTAGTTGGAAGTATGAATTTTCTGAGGATAATTTAATTATTTTAATTTATCTTATTTTTATTGTATTATTTTTATGAAAAATTAATTAATTCATTGTCATTGTTTTACTGTATGCAGATTGATGAGGAAAAATATAATTATGAAAAAATGGATGAAAGTTTTTCTAAGGCGGCATCCAATGTTATTGAAATAGAAGAATATCAATAATGTTTATGTTTAATGTTTTTGAATTAATGTTTATGTTTAATGTTTTGAAATTAGGTCTTTTTAATGTTTTGGAAGTGGAAGAATATTGATATTTGATTTTTATCTTAATGTTTAATGTTTTGATGTTTGACTATGTTTGAAATGAAAAAAAAATAAAATTATGTTTGATAGTAACAAATATATAGGTTCAATTTGACAATTTTTTAAGAGCATAAAGTAAAAAAAAATTATTCAATTTAAAAAAAATAAAAAATAAAAAAATAACATGGGTAAGCTCTTATGCGGAGCGAGACAAAAATTCTAGCTCGCACTAACTTTGGGGGGCGAGTCAAGTGCGGGGCGGGTCTATGTGGGGCGGACTGACCCACTTTGTCACCCCTATTATAGAGTAATAATAAAAGTATCCCTATTTTTTTTTTAATTTCATTTTTTAAAATAAAAAAAAAAAGTTTTTCTAGCGTATAAATGCCAGGTAAAATAACTTCAATTATAGACCGTATCTTTGATGAAAGATTTGAGATGACCCCTTGTATTCCTTGACTGCATAAAAATATAAGAGAGAAATTTAAATTTATGAGAGGATTTTAAATAGATATTTTTATGTTAAATACAAAATTTAGGACATAAAATAGAAAAAGAACTTAGAAAGATCACACAGTCTGAAATAACCAAGCTTGCCATTTATTATATTACCATGATGTATAAGCATCAAGCTTATGTATACATATATACACTGAGAATTTTGTGATGTATGTCCCAATTTCTGTGTAATATAGGATATCATTTTCTGTGAAAAGGTATCCCTATCTCTATTCCTCTACCATTTTTTCTTCCTCTACAATTTAGAACAAATTGATTGGAGTCAACACGGAAAAAGCATGAAGGAAGGTTCCACCTGGACAATCTTCCTGCTCAAAAACTTGATTCTGTGTAACTTCTCATTACACCATATTAGCTGTTCTTTTTTCAATCTGGACATGTTTAACACCCTTGAAATCAATCTCAACCCCACCTGAGCAACCAATTGCTCATGATCAAGTTCATCTTCATGATGCTTTTGGAACTTCTTCACTATGCAATTCCCGGTTCTCACTATGTCCTTCAGCCTTCTCTCCTTCTGCAACATATAACCCAGCATTGTAAGCAAATGAGAACACTTGATTAAATTCTCACCTTAGTCCCTCTATACATTTTAATTTTCACACTACTAAAACATGATTTTAGTGTGTCTTAGGCTATGTTTGGATAAAGATTGAAAAATATTTATGCTAATCTTAATGCACCAAATGAAGAACAAAAAAAGTGTTGCTTCCAAGATATAAGTACATTTGAACATCTAACATAAACACAGGCTATACTTGAGAAAAAGAAATTAGTTTCTTCTATTAAGGTTAAGGACTAAGATGAGATTTAGTTACTAAAGAACATACTTTCTGTAGTTGTGCTTTAGTGTCCACCATAAGACCAGGAATCATAGGGTCTTTAAGATCAACTCTGTGGTGCTGAGAAGCTTTAAAGATAACATTCCCATAATCTTTATCTGCCCGAACAAATTCCCAGAACACCCGCATTGATTCCTTGATGATCTCTGCCAACCTTCCACTTGCAATAGCAGCATCCTCTTCCCCATCTCCTTTACCATCTTCTGCAAAACAATAACAACAGAAACTAAGCATCTCACTCAAGGTGGCACCTTTTGAAGGAATGAAATAATGCTTCATTTTGCTCACCTTTAATGCCTGGAACATGGAGCAAGTTGCGAATCACGCATCGATTCTTGACATAGTTCTGTAGCCTAGGGCCTTGGAATGGTTCATTCTCTATGAATCTTTGAACTAGTACTTGAAAAAGTTGAAACTCACCAGCAACATGATTATACCTATGGCTATGAGACCCTTGTGAATCATAATGCTGTAACTCAAGGGCTTTCTTGTGTTGCCAACACAGGATTTCCCAAGAGAGGCAAACCTGCCCAACATATACCAATTCCAAATCTCTATGCAGTTCATGCACCAACTTTATCAATGGGTCGGATGAGTTCTTTGATGCTTTGCGTGGCCACAAGTTCTGAGAGATTACAGGCTTTGCACCATGGATGGTGGATTTTGGTATTGAAATTAATTTGAGAGGGTCTTTTAGTTGAAGAAGACCTGCAATTGATGACAAAGAAAATTAATCAGTGCAGATGCAAACATGATCATTGCTAAATAAACAAGTTTTCTTTGCTTAGAGTATAATATTAGAAAGCATTAACTAAACAAAAGTTTCAAACATAGTCAAAACTCTAAAAGTAATATTGAAGGTTCCCTCAACTTTATTGAATGCTTTGTACAGTAGAAGAAGGAGAATCAATCTCATTCGCTTATATTTTAATGTATAAAGTGGACATCTAGGGAAAGTAGAGAAAAGATTGGTAGGGAATGGAATTGAAATTTATGATGCCGACTTCTCACTATCTCTGGCTTTATTATTGAAAAATAAACAAGACAGAGTAGCTTTATGCGCGCATAATTAGCAAATATGATGGGGTCAAGATATGCAATGGCCCACCATGTCATGATTGTATCCAGGAGCCTTCTTCAAAAATTTCTTCCCGCTGATTGATTGTGACCAAAATTCATGAAAAAATTATGTAATCATAAAAGATTATAAAAATGGCCAAGAACAAACTACAATATGCAGTCTTGGAAATAGAAGTTCTAATTGGGCACAAGGGATCATCAGTTGAAGATTGAAGATTTAAGACTCAAGACTTCATGTTTTTTATTTTTATCATACCTGATTCAAAATTTACTAAAAACATTGAAATTGTTCAAATCTGAAATGTTCTACAGCAAGAGTTTAACATAGAAGAAGTTAATTTAGTTCTCACCTAATGCATGCATGGTCTGGTAATTCAAGATATCAAGTTTCTTCATCTTCTCTTCATAGCTCTTGTAAACCTTTAGAATTTCATCCATTTGATCCTTGTATTCAAGCTTCTCTTCAAATTCCATTGGCTTTGGATCTTCAACACCTCTTGAGGATACTCTTTCCTCCTTCTCCTCCACCACCACCTCTTCCTCTTCATCTACCTCCTCCTCTTCTTCTAAAATTGTGGCAAGTCCTCCTTGTCTTGAATTTTTCAATTCCAATCTCAGTTGTTCCACCAAATCATCATGCTCCCATTCAAGGTCGCCCTCATCGGATTCTGAGTTACTCAATTCATCCTCCCACTTAGTTTCTTCACCTTTCTCCAACTCATTCCTGAATACCTCTTCTTTTTTATCTTTGACCACAACTTTGGCAGAGTCTTTACCACCAAAACCATGTGCGTTGAAGGGTTTCAAACCCTTCATGCAGGGTTCCATTTCCACATACCCATCTTCCGAATAAATGCCTTGAGCACTAAATTCTGAAATCTTTTCATCAAATGAAGATTGCTTTGCCTCCGCATCTCCCTCCCTTTCCTCTCTCATTATCAGCTTCAGAATCTCAGGTTCAAACCCTTCACCACCATTTTTACCACCCAGAAACTGGTACACAATTGAATCATCAATTTTGTTGCTGTTACCCCAGATTACACCACTTGAGCTTGACGACTCTGACTCTGAATCTGAAGTGAGCGAGTTTTCATTGTAAAGAAAATAATCTTCATCAGATGAATCGGATCCACCAAACATTTCACTCTCAAAGTGAAGTGGAATATGGGTGGAAGAGGCTGAAACCTGATCTTGAGCAGAGTTCTCTGTCTTTACTTGAGATACAGGGTCTTCCTCTGAACCAAACTCCGAAAATTCCTTGTCGGCAATAATTTCGGTGCTGGCATATGCATTGTCAGAAACGGTTAAAACATCTGGACCCATGTAAAATTCTCGAAAACTGAACCTCAACAATGTTGGTTCCTCCATGAACCCACTTATATCTTTTCCTGATAAGTACTCGCACTTGCTTGTGGTTGTTACAGAGTTATCCTTCAAAGACACAGACCCATATGCTTCTTCTTCTCTTTCTTCTCTCTCTGTATCATCACCATGAGCATTAGACTCTTGTTCCTTGAAAACAGAGCCCTCATTTTCTTCTTTTTTCTTCCCATCGCCACTTACAGTTTCTTCAGAGACATTCTCCTTTAAAACATCATTCCTTGTTTCATTTCCACCAATTTCCATCACTTCTTCATGAACAACAGGGTCAATCTCCCCATACGAAGGTTTTTCTATTTTCTCTTCTCTCTCCACACTTTCTTGATCGATATCAGTGCTATACTCTATGGAAACAGAGATCTCGAATTCATCATCACCAACCTTTTCAACATTTTGATGAACATCTAAGTTAGTCTCCAGGGAAACAAACTCCTCTGTTTCTCTTTTAGTTTCCGTGCTATCTTCATGAATAACAGAGTCGAGGGAGCTAATTTTCATAATAATATAACCCTCTTCTTCTATTCCCTTACTCATACCATCTTCACCAATGTCAAACTCAATTTCTTTTGAAACAAAGCTCTCCGCGGACACCTCTGTTTTCATCCCATCTTCATGAACATCACAGTGGGTGTCCACGAAAACCGAGCACTTATTTTCTCCATCTTTTTTCTCACTTTCACGAGCAATCTCCGTGGAAAAAACAGAGTTCTCAGTTTTTCCACCTCTTCTCTCACTTTCAGGAGCAACCTCCATGAAAAAGGTGGAGCACTCTGTTTCTCTCCATGTCTCTTGATGAAAATCATCACTCCAAAACAGAAAACTTGCCAGCTCCTCTCGGAACCCATCAATCTCAGAATCAGAATACTGGTTCCTCTCAACATGTGGTAGTTTCTGAACAACAGCGTCATCTTTTGCATCTCCCAGATGAAGAAACCTGAAGTGAAAAAAAAGTACTCATACTCATTTGCTCATCCCATAAAATACTTCAAAATAACAATAAAAGTTAGCCAAACCTGAAGATATATCCGAGCACCAATCCCAAAGCATAGAGCACATAATTGCAAAGGAACACCCGCAGAGAACAAAAGGCCCACATCATGTTCACACAAACAAAATCATTCACAACTCGTAGGTTGATGGAATCAATGTGGGTCTTAGCCATAAAGAGGCTCCTTGTTCCCATTCAATCCAAATAAATCAACCTTGGGAAATGAAAGGTCTTGTTTTCATGTCCAGGAAAATTCCAAACCAAATTACACCCTAAAGAATACTTTGGTCATGAAAATTTCCATTTCAAACATTCATTGTTGGAGAGTGGACTCTTCCCACTTGACGACAGGGAAATAAGTGGAAGAAGGAGATCTGGGCAGTGATGATTAGTTTTTGGACAAAAAGAGCGAGATTGTGGGAGAAGATTGTGCTCTCCTGTACACTGGACACTATTTTGTTCGAGTCTGATAAGACTTGTTATAAATATTATTCGAGAAAGATAAGATTATTATGAATAATGTTTGATTTATAACATGGGAATTTCTAGTAGACAACTAAAGAGAAATTGATTGCACTTGTTTTGGTTTGGTAGCAGTTAAAGTAGTTTCCATAACAGTTATGTGGGTTTTCATGGTGGTACGTGTTATTCTGCTTGACACGTGTGAGAGTTGAAGTGGACACTGGGTTTGCCTTTAAGGCAATTTTTTCTTTTCTGTATTTGTTCACTAACTTGGAATTAGTGGGTGGTGATTGGACTCAGTAGGTCAATGTCTTGCACGGTTAGCAACAATGAAAATTTTTCCTCTTTGAGTTGGCAGGGATAAGAGGACTCAGGGTGTGTTTTAGTTGTTAATTTATCTTAAATCCAAGTACATATTCTGATCCCACTGCCTCTGATTTGTGATCATGAAACCAAACCCACCTGCTAGAAGAAAAAAAAAATAACAGTGATGAATCCCGGTAAGAAGAAAGATCTCATGTCTATATGTCCACTTGTACTCGATCAGAGTGCTGAACTCAATGTTCGGTGATCCAACATCGGCACCTGTGTTAAGCAGGTCAACTCGGTGATCTGGTCGAGTTAATGGGCCACATAAGTAGACCTCATGTATGAATGCGTTGAGGTTCATTCATATACTCAACGTGTATAAGGCTTGGTAAGCAAAAAAGTGCGAGTGGTGTGTTTAGTACATTCAGGTTTAGCACAAGTAAAATATTCTCTAGAATGCATAAGCCCAAGAAAGCTAGTGTTTTGGGGATAAGCTGCATGCATGATACGTAAAAGGCTTGTACGCCTATCGTGGACAGATGGTCCCTAATGCTGAAACATAAGTTGGTACCCTGGCGGCCTTGCTGTTAAGATTATGCACTTCAAATGTGGAAAGATTATGTGCGGTTGTGGTACTAAGATTGTGTGCATTGTAACATACTCCTCCCATCAAACCTACTTTCGCTCGAGATAAGGTTTTCGTGAAAGAAGGGTTGTTACAGGAGGTAACCGAAAAGTAGTCTATAAAAGAAACTTAAGATTCTTGATAAAGGTACACCGTTTCTAAGACTGAAACTACTTGTTTACTTACTCATTGTTTCTATAAGCCTTGTACTGACTTGATCATCAAAGTGCAATCAACAGGTAGGACCTCCTCTGTTTCAAATGGAGCCGCGTTCCAACATTCAAAGGAAAGAGAAAATCCCAACAGAGACAGACGAAGTCACAATCTGTTCGTAGAGTCAACCGACGACAAGGTCAACCGACAAGAACACCACTCTTAACACTTTTTCAATTATATAAATGAAACGTGAAAGATTTAAATTTACTCATTGATAAACATGATTTGATTAATGAATCCACACTGTGCATGCAAATAAGATATGTGTGTAACATGTGATCATGGATTCAGTGACTAACCAGACTTAACAGTGTGAAGATTTGGAATCTAGCAGCGTGTCTACAAATAGGAAAAGGTTAGATAAACTTCATTATCAAAGTTGAAGTGTCCATTTATGAAATTGCATTATGTTTATTATTTCGAAATTCGTATATTTATAAAATTTGGGACGATTAAACAAAAGCAAAAGCAAAAGGCTATTAATTTTGGACGTGACTCTGAATAGTTTAAGAAGTGGTTGTTTGTGGCGTCACGAAGGAAGATGACACACAATGGCTTTCTGAAAAGCCTATTTCACCTGCAAAACAATATACACTTCAACTACGCTATATCTCTTGTTGTAAATGTTTGATCGTGAAGGAAAACTTTAAATGAAGGGTTCTTAATTGTAGATTCTTCTTTGGTGTGAATGTGATGGTGGAAACACAGCCACTTGGAAAAAAAAATAGGGTTTCTCGTCAATTTATGGCATAATTCATGCGTAGTGCATGCTGACTTCCGTCATCTTATTCTCCTCTTTGGACGGTGCGTGTTTTTGGCAGGTGGTGCATGTCATTTTCAATGCATCAACCTCTTCATTTTAACAATCATTTAATTTGTGAAACATGACAGTGGTTAAGAAAGTTTATGGGAAAAATATCAAAATACAAGGGGAGATGAACAAGTATGCAGAAGCTAACTGATTTAGAGTTTTCATTATTGTAAACTTTTTATGTTTATTAAATTCCTTATCAACCAAGTTAATCACTTCCTACTTTTCCTTACTTTATGATGAGACTTCCTTTTTTTCTTTGTTTCCACCCATTAAAATTTTTAATCAGAGACTGATACTTCAAAGTATTGAAGTCTACTCAAGAGGTCGACCTTTCTTAATACATGTTTCTTTGTACCTGGAGAGTAAATGTATCAGTATTAGCATTGAGTTTGCAATGAACTTGAGTTTATTATTGTTCGTTAAACATTAATTATTGTTTGGTTAAAGCAATGTAATTAAGAATTTGAACTACCAAAAGTGGATGACTAATGCTGCCGACTCCACTAATTAGCATGGCCTAATAAACCCAAATCTAAACGTGTTTTAGTGAGGGTTCATGGCTCCCATCAGACATGAAGTCAATGGAAGAATTTTAGTTGCACTTCCATATTACGACAGGGTTCGGCTGAACGCTCTTTAAAAGGAAAAATTGTTGCAATTAGAAGACTTTTTCTTTTACTTTTTCTTTAAATTGGAAAGAAAAAGTTTTTGGAACTCGTCAGAATTCAATTGATGAGGTCTTATTCATAAAAGGCGTAAAGAAAAAAAAAACATCTTCACTTCCTACCATTATAACCATCCTTTACTTTATTCAATTCTAAGTGGTTCTTCTTTCACAAAATGTAAAAGATTATGTAAAAGAAGATGTTTATCTTTATAAAAGACTAACATAAGAAGTTCTACCACTATGCTGAATTTGCATATGTGACCCATTACCTAGTTTAACTATTTCACTGTTAGTGTAGGATATTTTTGTGGAAAAAAAATAGTGTTATTATGTGATATGATGAGTGATTCCAGTATCCGGATACCACAAGGAATCAACAACAGAAGAGGGTGTCCCCAACAACGATTGTTCATTGCTCTTAGAATTTGTGGAAAAGAACTGAGAATTGTGAGTAGAAATATGATGATTGATTTATAATAAGTGCATCATGTTGTCAGAAGTAATAATTTGTCATTAAAGATGGATATCGAACCGAAAAGGAATAATTGAATAATCAAGTATAAGATTAACTAAATAGAAAAAAAAAATAAAGTTTGTTGGGAGTTTGTTATGATTGCAATGATTAAAATGAAAACAAGTCAAAGAATTTGTTAGTTCAATTGGGAAAATTGGGATTGGGGTTCATCCTTCTTACTCTTTTGTATTTTGATTAGCAAGGGAATTTTTCTATCTTTTGATTGATGTTGATGTCTGTATACAAGTCATTTATATCGATTCCTGCATACAAAATTATTAAGAGAGTCTCCTAAATATCAATTCCTCGCATATTTATAAAAATTTCTTATCATTACGATTAGATGTTAATAGCAATTAAAATTTCAAATCTATTTCTAACATTCAAATATGTTAAGCATTATCATTTGGGTCAGAAAATTAGAAGTACTTTCCAATCAAATCTAAGGATCTAGATCATAGAAACAAGCATTACAAATAAAATGACCATACTAATCATCAATCAAGAACAAAATATTATATTTAAATATCACCTTAATACATAAGAGTTTGAACATATTACTCTCAATCCCAAAGGGTAGAATTAGCCACTCATGTCGGCTACTACAAGCATGGAGAGCAAGAAAAGAAGATCTAGGATGTTTCTCCTTGACGACTACCTTCTATAGGGTTTCTAACACCTTCTATTCTTCTAATTAGATTCCATTGCACTCAATAATCTTTAGGGTTGTGCCTCAAGCCTCATATTTAACCTAGTTGGGCTTAGGCTAAGTGACTTCTAGTTTGGGCGTTATTGGGCTTGCCTAGGCGAGTTGCACGAAAAAAAAGGCTCAACGTCACTGGAGTGATCTCGCCTGGGAGAGATTGAGCTTACTTAGGTGAGATCCTCTGGGGGCATCTGGCTTGGGCGAGTTTGGGTAAGCTTGAGGGAGTGTGGTGTGTTCCAACTTTTCCTTTTTAGCTTTGTATATTCTCATTTTTCCCTTTCATCTTCATTCTTCCCTAAAATCCTGAAATTAACACAAATTTGGGAATAAATCGTTCTAATTCAAATTATAATCACAAAATATGTAAAAAGGTTTAATTTAAAAAATTAGGGGTTATATTATGATTATTTTATCAATTAATATCCATAAGTGTCTGTATTTTAATATGAAATATTGCTGAAATCTGACACTTATCAACTCCCCCCAACTTAAAATCTTGTTTGTCCTCAAGTAAAGTAAATGAATATATCTAAATCAGTTTTTAAACTTAAATATCAAAACAACTTAATTCACTAAACAACACAAATTAAATCATAAACCTATGATGCTTCCAAATTCAAATATAGCAAAATATAGATACAATCAACTTCCAAGATCAAATCAAAACAATAAAATGACAATTCATTAAGGAATTTATTCTCATACGCTCACATGTAAGTGTTTTTCTCTATTTTCACTGTATCATAACAAATCATAGTTGCTTTTTATTTCATCTTCATATCACAAACATATTATAAACATGATTCTTGAGGTCTTTTACAGGGTTATAATGAGGCTGGGCTTCCAAAAAGTATTGTTTTTTTAGATAACAAAATGCACATCTTAAAGAAGAAGAACATACCTACAATCCAATTATGCCTCATATGTGTTATGTAATCACCATTTTCTTTTGACTTCACACTTTTCCTTATTTTCTTTCTACTTATTCATGATTTCAACATGAATTTTCTTTCTCTTTTTTTTCATCAATAGGAATAGATTCTTCCTATTTCCAACTATTTGAGCTTTCAACAATTAGAACCAACCATTCCCTTTTCTATGTATATTGCATCTATGTTCTCCTTCCTTAAACATGCCAAAGGGTAGGAAAATATATCTTTAAAGGTTTACGGTGCAATAATAACAAAGATTTTTGGCTCAAAAGGGATATATATATATATATATATATATATATATATATATTTTAAATAAGATAAAGGTTGGCTATTTGATCCTAGGTTCCTAATTAACACATAGATTGAGATTCAATTCATATGATCACTTGAATTATTTGTTTGGAATTAAATCAACTTCTCTAAAACAATTTTCTAGTTGCTTTTAGTTCTTCCCAATTGAAAGAAAACTAAGTAGAAAGGTTTAAGGACTCCTAGAACACTAAGAACATAAGACTCAAGCACAGGAGGTAAGGAAAAAATCGACACAAATTCAAAAGCATAATTTAAAGTGCTTAATGAATAAAAAGAGGAATTGTAAATGTCAAGGAATTAAAAGGCAAAATTTAAAGGTGTTGAAAGTAAATCGAAATTTAAATTGTTGAAAGATAAAAGAAAAATTGAAATGTGTTGGAATTTTAAAGAAGAAAATCAACTCAAAAAAGATAAACACAATTAAAATCATGTTCTGATTACCACATGATGTGAGTTTATTTTAGATTGCACATTTTAAAGGTTTCACTTTTATTTATGATTTTTGGATTAGAAATTTAAGGTGAGAACCCTAAGAAGATTCCCACTGGACACGAACTCAACCAAGTGGTTAAGTAAGTGTGAATGTTCACTTCAGAAGGGCAAAGAGAAAAGGACAATTGTGAGGTGACAAATGATGCAAAGATGCGAAAATAAAGACAAGGAACAAATAAAGAAGTGATAAGTGCCAATGTGTAGTTTTTATGATTGATAAAATTGAACACTTTGGAACTTAATTGTTTCTTAACGTAAGAAAATTACCCTAATATGAGAATTATTGAATCTGATTATATATTTTGAACCAAGAAACAAATGAAGAAATTTAATCTCAATTTTTGTGTAAATTGTAGATGAATATGAAGCATTGAAAG
>Ga0123342_1007988_pt1 | contig 13634 bp, 5 predicted proteins | sample Turbeawhitnodule_FD_89960 | JGI IMG/M metagenome (GOLD analysis project Ga0123342, IMG submission 89960) | Root nodule microbial communities of legume samples collected from Mexico - Turtle bean Mexico white nodule | ecosystem: Host-associated > Plants > Roots > Nodule | place: Mexico: Nepantla...
AAAAAACACACACACACATATTTATAAATATAATATATATATATATATATATATATATATATATATATATATATATATATATATATATATATTACACAGTACTTAAATATTAAATATTTAGTTTCTAAAGAAATATTTATAGAAAGTTTAGGAAATAAAAACATCAATTTAATTTTGAGTAGTTCCTTCAGTATTATCTACAACACCATGTATTCCCTAACTATCTACTACATCATATATTCCCTAACTATATAGGGCCATCACACTTTCCACAAACATTCACGCGTGAGCTAATATTTTAAAATTATTCATACTACATGATACTTATATAATTATATAAATCAACGCAATAAAACTATATTTTACTTATTTCTTAATGTTAATTTTTACTATTTTTCTTTGGCTGTAAATAAATGTTTTTTCTTTCTCCTTATAATTTTCATTAATTTTATATTTTCATATACAAAATAATAATAATAATAATAAATAATAATAATAATAATAGTAAAATAAATATTTGACACTACAAGAAAAAATGGTTTTAGCGGAGGTTTATTTTTACATTATCCTAGATTAAAACATATATTAAGTCATTTACCCATGGTTGTAGTTCCCCCGCTAAACCATCATTGGGGATGTGTTCTCTAGAATTTTTTAAACCTCAAGAAAAGTCTTTTAGAACCCATGTTAAATACCATGGGTTTAAGAACCTCCGAAAATTAACATGGGTTTCAAAATATCCATAAAATATCATAGGTTTCAAAACCACCGTAAAATACCATGGGTTTCAAAACCTCCATTAAATACCATGGGTTTAAGAACCTTCGTAAAATACAATGAGTTTCAAAATTTCCGTAAAATGACTTGTCATTTGAAATAAACTTTCAATCCCATTTTCCACCATCTCTAGTGATCGTCCTGATTTCTCTCTTCCACCGTAGACACACTGCTCTCCGGTACAAGTTCAATGGCCGACAATGGCAGTCCTAGGAAGGAATCACAATTCATCTACACTTATGTATATTATATCTAAGGAGAAGAAACATTAAATAAGGTATTATCTTCTTCTTACTCCAATATTGCTTCTTCCATCACCTTATTACCCCAACTTGGGTCACAAGCCACTGTTACATAGCTCGATAACAACTGGTGTTTATCACTACTTTATATATCCTAAATAATTGCATTATCTATCAGTAGTGGGCTTCAAAGCCATGTGTATTCTTGGCTAAAGATTGCAAGAACATATTGTAAGGAGAAATTAACTTTATTACTTTTCACTTTCAGAGTGAATTAATTATTTTATGGATTTTATATAAAAGACCTTAATTTAAAATATTTCAAAATTATGATAATTAAATATTAATAATTATAATTAAAACTAAAGTTGGTCATAAAATATACATACATAAAAAGCTAAAACAAAGTGAGTTAGATTTTTTGAAGTATGAGCTCGTAACAAATAAAACTAGGAATTATATAAACCAACTACTATCAATCATAAAAACATGTGAATATTGTTGAGATACTTATTATCCAAGATTAGTTGTTGAAATAATTATTATCCAAAGTTATTTTGCTGAGTTTTTAAAATAAACTTTTGAAACTTTAGAAAATTTATTTGTAATGTAAAGTTACACTTTCAAAATTTTAAAGAATTTAGTTATAAAATATATTAAAACTATGTAGTTTTTAATTATTTATTTATAAATATATTTAATTATATTTATTTATTGAAGTTTGAAAAATCTAGAGTGTTTTATTGAGGTTTTACAATATATCTTTGGAATTTAAAGAAGGTTAAAAAAACCTCCATTATTTTGTAGAGATTTTAGAATAAACCTTTGAAACTTAACCAAGGTTAAAAAGACGTTTGTTAATTTGTTGAGGTTGTCGAATAAACATTTGGAACTTACTGAAAGTTAAAAATAAACCTTCGTTATTTTTCTGAAGGTACCTTTGGATTTTACGAAGGTTAAAAAACCTCCGTTATTTTGCCGAGGTTTTATAATAAACCATTAGAATTTAATGAAGGTTAAAAAAACCTCCGTTATTTTGCTGAGGTTTTAAATTAAACCTTTAAAATTTAACGAAGGTTAAAATAACCTCCATTTTTTGCTGGAGTTTTAAAATAAACCTTTAAAATTTAACGAAGGTTAAGAAAACCTCATTATTTTGTTGAGGTTTTAAAATAAACCTTTGATATTTAACGAAGGTTAAAAAAATCTCCGTTATTTTACTGAGGTTTTAGAATAACATTTGGAACTTAATGAAGGTTAAAAAAATCTTCGTTAATTAAATCAATTCCTAGGGTTATATTAACCATCGCTAAAAAACCTTTGTTAAAACCCTTTTTTCTTGTAGTGTGATAAAATTTTAGTTAGAGGTTTTAACTTGGGACTCACATGAGTATATAATATTCAAGACAAAATAATATTGTAGTATTAATCATGACAAGACTAGTCACTACAAAAATAAATCAAATTTTTAATATAAAATTAAATAAATTTTGTTAATGAAATTATAAGGGATATTTGTGTGTATGTGGGTGTATGTCTAAGCAAAGAAGAGCAAAGAAAACCAGAACATGTAATTATATCAAGATTTAAAATAGTACATTATCAAACACATAAAGATTATTTCTCATGAAGGTTACACAACAACGGTCATCTCCAGGAAGATTTATGTAAAGATAAAACTTTTAGAGAATATGATGATTAAGAACTACAATGCATGTTTTCTTAATTTCAATATATGTGTAATTAGTTTTGAGTGGAGTGTGTAAACACCTTTGTACTCTTACTTGTGAAGTTATCCATATGGGACAAAGTCATCTACATATTCTCTTTCTAAGAGTTTCTTCCTTTAACAAACATCGTTTTCTAGCCAAAAGTGGTAGTTAGAATACTTTAGATTTTAATGTTAGAGAGAGATTAAGAAGAGAAAATCACGACAAGTTTTTGTACTCATTATAACCAATAGTGATTTATACTCATTTGTAATCAAGTTTTTTTATAAATGGATCCTCTTAATTTTTCACTTAAGGAAGAATTAGGTGTAGCCCAAGAAATATGGATGAATTAGAAGTATTCCAAGAGTTATAGAATATCATGGATGTAATAAATTTTTCTCGCATATTTAAGTGTTGAGAAGCATAAGTACACACTTTATTTTCCTTCATTAGCATTCTTCCCAAACCCTAATAAGATATATCACAATAAATCTTAAAGGAATTAGAAAAAATAAGGAATAATCAATATTGGCGTGTTTGAAAAGTGCATTGTTCAAACATTGTTTCAACTATAAGAAATTATATTCATGCTTCTATGCAATCAAAAAGTTAATCCTTATGCAATCACGCTCCTATACAACTTACATATTTCTATTGAAGTATCATCATTGCTTATAATCTAAGCTAATAACATGTAACGTTATGCACAACTTTGTACATCCCATATAAACCAATTAGCCGAAATTATGTTAACTTTTTTAAGGCTAGAAAATATCAAATACTTTCAACAATCACTACAAAATATCATTTAATGACCAATTTTAGCGATCATAATAATTTGGTCACAAATAGTGACTGAAATGGCAACTGTTATGATTTTAGTCAGTAAATGAGTACAAATTAGCGAGCGATTTAAATTTTGGGTGTTAAAGCAGTGCAAAATAACAATTGATTTGATTTCGACCAGTAAATTCATATAAATTAATGATCGATTTGGTTTTGCTAGTTAAATACAAATAAATTTGTACAAATTAACGATCAATTAGATTTCAGACGCTATATCCCTACAAATTAGTGATTGTAGATTTTTAATTAAAAAAATATCATGCTTTTATCCAATTTCTAGATTTAATAAAATTTTAGTTAGTCTTCTAGAAAAGCACACAAGTTTTATACTTTTTTAATGTAAATGAAATTTCATAAAGTGTAAAAGAAAAAAAATATCTAAACCTTAACTTAATATAGTATTAAAGTTTAGTAAAACAAAAGACACTACGAATAACTTGAACTGTTTTGGAACAGTGTATTCCTTACAATAAAGCCTAATTAAGGATAAGATTTGATCCCTTAAACTTATTCTGAGTACAAATACTTTAGGTCAAATAACATGGGGTTGAGGGTCCTGTTAAAGATTAAAACAACCAAAGTGATCATGATACTGAATGATTGGTTCATTAGTATCACTTTGTGGTATAGTGGTTGCAAAAAGCTTTCTCTTAATTCTGCAAATAGTTAACATAACAGTAACCGTGTTGCTTGCTTTGGTATGCAAAAGTACAATAATCTTAGCATGCGCCAGTGAGCCATGCCCTTCTACTGAAAACGATGCTAGTGCCTGGTGATATAACTTTTCAATTGTATGGGCCTAATTCATGCCACTTTGATGTCAAAATATATAAAGCACATTGCCAATAACAAAAGCATAAAGCCAACATGTCATATTGACTCCAAAATCTCTATATATTGAACAAGTTTCCTTGGTACCTGGTCATTCATACGTAGCACAAAATGAAGACCTTTTTGTTGGGGTGTGTGGCCATTGTGGAGAAAAACAAACCTTATGTTGCAATGTTGTTTGTTCAGTTTGTGTATGCTGGAATGGCCTTATTGTCCAAGGCTGCAATCTCCAAGGGAATGAGCCCTTATGTGTTTGTTGTTTATAGACAAGCCTTTGCATCAGTTGCTGTATCTCCATTTGCTTTCTTTGACAGGTTCCAAACACTTCTATTACACTCATCACCTTCTTAATCCTCACCATAAAAATGCTTAAAAAAAATCACTTTGTTTGTTAACTTTAAGCATAATTGATTCTGCAGTAAGCAATCAGCACCTTTGTCATGCAATTTGTTGTGCAAATTGTTCCTTATTTCACTTGTTGGGTAAGGATATGTCTCTTTCCTTACCCCATTTCTTGTTTAACATTGTCAATTCAAGGATTTAAGTTTAAAACTATAAATTATTCTCCCTGACAGTGACATGACATTAAGTTTCTTTTTCTTTTGGTATGTGATGTACAGGTTAACTGCAAGTTCAAATCTTTTCTATGTTTCAATCAACTATACCACTGCAACATTTGCTGCAGCCTCCTCGAACACTATCCCTGCCATTACTTTTATCATGGCTCTTTTAATCGGGTAAAATTAACACAAACCATCCATTTTTTTTTTCTGATGAAGGGCCAAGAACTAGGGAAGTCAAAGTTTTGATATGGTGAAAAGTTGGTTTTGGAAATTTCAGGGTGGAAAGCCTTTCCATAAAACGTAGGCATGGATTAGCCAAGATTTTGGGGTCTATTCTAAGCCTTTCTGGGGCAATTACATTTGCTTTAGTGAAAGGACCTCCCCTGAGTTTTATGAAATGGTATCAAGAAAATCAGAACCATACTCCTTCAACAGTTGTTCACTACAAAGTTGATATCATTAGAGGCCCTCTTATGATGCTCTCAGCAAACATTATGTGGTCTTTGTGGCTTATCTTGCAGGTAGTACCTCTTTTCTCTGTCCCTCTTATTACAATATTACAATGAAGTACTAGATTATGATATGATTTATTTCCAACTTAATATATTCTTCTTCATACATGTACTTTTGAAACAATTTTTTCCCTTTTGATCACATTTCTCTTTCTTCTGTTACCCTTATTACTAAATTTAGAAAAAGGTTTGCAAAAAAGTTACAGAAACAAAAATTCTCCCTATTTCTTTTTCATAACAACTTGCTTAATTAATCGAAAATTTTCCACTAATATATATAAACTTGTTTTCAGGGATTTGTTGTGAAGCAGTACCCTGCAAAACTTCGCCTCACTGCTCTGCAATGCTTCTTCAGCTTCATGCAGTCTACTGTTGTGGCTGTTGCAGTTGAGAGGAATAATCCTTCGGCATGGAAGCTTGGATGGGATATTCATCTTCTTTCTGTGGCATACTGTGTACGTTTATAGTCTCCAATACTTTTTAGATGCATAGATCTCAACACTACCCCAGTTTAAATTTAAATAGATCATTATAAAAAAAATTACTGAATAAAAATCAATTTAAAAATAAAAAAAATAATTAATTATTATATTAATTAAATTATATATTATTTTATAAATTTAAAAAATCATTAGTATATAAAGTAAATAAACTTTTGATAGATAATTAGATATTAATTTAAATACTAATTTATAAATTTTATTAATAACAGAAACTATTTATGTACTAATTTTTTCTTTAAATTGGTTTTTAATGATATTTTTTAAAATTTATGAAGTCTACAAATGTTCACAAATCTGAATTCCAGTGATTAATGAATAGGTAAAGGTTCAAAAGTTTGTACAATGTGCCGAGTAGATGAAAAGCTTTGATTAAGGAAAAAGAATGACATGTTTCAAATCAAATACTTTGTCCCCTTATTTAGACACACAGAAAAGACCTTCATGTTTTTTTCTTTGTTTTACAACCAAATATATGTTTTTCTTTTCCACCTCTTTGATGTATTCTTTTACACCTTTATAATATATATGTATATATATACATCTATATATACATATATATATATACATATATATATATATATATATATATATCCCAAGGAAGCAAGAGAGAAAATTGTTAATATAATTAATAATGCTATGAGAAAAAATAGGGTGTGAAGAAAATTTAATTTTGAATTAGTTTATGTAAGGTCATACTTGAATAAAATTTCTTATACCTCGGTTTATAAAAAAATATGAGAGGTTTATAGAACTTAAGTGTAGAAATATATTATAATTCGCAACAAAAGTTTTATTTATTTTATTTCTTATAAACATGATTTAGAATATAAATAAAAATAAAACAATAATAGAAAAAAATCACAAGTCAGAAGAATTTAATAATTGAATAACGAAAGTTTCATAAGTTTATTTTATTTTTAATTAAAATTCACAGAAACATGGTCCGAATGAAAATGAAATATATAAATAATAATATAAGTGAATACAAATGAAACTTAAGAGCAATAGTTAATATAGCTCCTCAAATTTGTATTTCATTATCATATTGAGGGAAATATTAAATAAGTTTCTTAAATTTTGAATAGTTTCATTTATGTTTTTAAAATTTACTCTCTTTTCCTCATTTTAGTTTCTAATAAACATATGCTATCATTATTACCTAAGCCTCAAATTAGAAACTAGATAGCAAAAAATTAAACTAGTTCTAAAGACTCCAATAAAATCCCAAAAACTTTCATAAACCAATTTAAGTTTTTCATAATTTGAATGCAATGAGAAGGATTACTTGACCATTACTCCATATTGATAATACTTGGTCAATGAAAGTTTGATGCCCTAATGGAATTGAAGCATTATTTGTGCCCTAAAGTAATATTTCTTTATAGAAAACCTAGTTGTTTGTGTTGTTTTGATGTCCCGAAGGAAATAGAAAATGGCATTGAACTTTTGACGTGGAGAAGGATAATCATAGAATTTTGAAGTGCTCTAAGTATTCATCACGATGAATTTGAAAGTGCCCCATTTTAAGAAATAGATGGTAGTGGAAGTCTTGGTCTAAATGTGGTTGCATTTCTCTTGTAGGAGATAGGGAAATGTTGCATTCCTTACATCCCCGTCATATATTATGAGAACACCACGTATAACATTTTAATGGATTACACTTTGATTGCAATCCATTCTTGGTTTATCTTTAAAAGTTATGACCAACTATACTACTTATTTGTACAAGTAACCTTAAAAGGTTTAGGTTTAATTTTTTTTTAATTCTTATATTAAAGGAGTAAAAGTCAATTCAAATTTGAGATTTTTAAAGAGTTTAATATGATTCCAAATTTTGTTTAAACAAATCAATGTCTTCCATTAGATTGTCCTCATCAAAATCAATTTACATTAATGATTCTACCACACTACATATTGGATGGTTTTAAAAATGTTAGGATCATTATTATGAATTTCTTTTTAAAAAGTTGGAACCACATTAAAATTTTAAACCAAATTAAACTTTTTAAATAAGGTTTGGACAACATTAAACTTTTAAGAACTGATGATTGAAATTGATTTCTGAACCTTGATACGAGGACGCAAAAATAATTATGATAAAAATATTCTATTCAATTTTACTCTTTATTCTTATGAATATACCATGATAATTGAGAAAACTATTGATCATATAATAATTTCTAAAAGTTATATTGGTATTTGCTAAAGTTTAGAGTAAACTTTATATAGTATAGATATTAATGGATGTTTGTATATATAGTATCAACATTATTGGTTCAAAGTTAGATAAATTTGATGTTAATTATTACAAGTAATCATGAATATTAGAAACTGAGATGTTTTCAAATTAATTGGAATCTTTTGTGCTTATATAGAAATGTATATTTTTATTGGAAATATGGAGAAAAATATTCTGAATTAAATGAATAAGACAAAAACAAGGAGATGATTATGATATGAATCGGATATTTTTTACTTATCTTTTAACTTTATGCAACATCTTTCCACATACATTCCCACGTCATAATTTGTCAATCTTCTACAATGTGAATATATTTTTAAAAAGAAAACTTAGATATATAACAGTAGTACTTAAGTTTTCCATTAACTATTCTTAATTTAATATTTTCTTCCCGAGAGAACCTTTTCAAATCAAAGATAATGGGAAACATGTTAATTATAGCTTCTTTAGATGTTTTACGATAAAAAAAATTGAAAAATCGACAAGAAAATTTACCCAATAAAAAAAAAGTTAGTAAATAATTGATATTATAGTAATTTTTTGTTTAGTTGAATCAAACAAGTAAATTACTTTTTGTTTTAGTTTTCTGAGTTCATATTCTATGTTTGTAGTGATGACTAACAGTGTTTTGTTGGCAGGGTATAGTTGTAACAGGCATTTGTTATTGGCTGCAACTCTGCACAATAGAGATTCAAGGCCCAGTTTTCACAGCAATGTTCACTCCTCTTGCTCTCATAATCACAGCAATATTCTCAGCATTTTTGTGGAAAGAAACACTTTATTTGGGAAGGTTCATATTCTACTCTATCAATCTCAAAACAACCACAAAATGTAAAAAATAATTTTAAGTTATCACATACCTTTTTCTGTTTTATTTATGAAATCAAAAGAATATTTTTTTTTATAGTTTTAGACTTTTAATATTTTTTATAAAATATCAAAGCATTACCAAGAAAATCGAAGTTGTAGTACTCTCGCTTTTTTCTGAAAGCTTTTTTGTTTTTCCTATATATTTTAATACACTTTCTAAAACTTATGATTTTGTTGGTGGGGAGGAAGTTTAATTAAAAATGGTGTATTTTAAGGCAAGCATACAAGTTTAAATATATTTTATGAATTCATAAATATTTATTAATTTTATATTATTCTTATTCTTTCTCGTAATTAAAGTCTGTAAAAAGTATTAATTTAATCAAAATAATCAAAACTAATATTATACACTCCACTTTTCTAAAATGTAAACGTGTAATATTGCATCTTTTTATTATATATTCTTATCATACTTTTCAAATGTTTATAATTTAAATATAAGTAAATTTAATATTTTAAAATATAGTGTCCACTTCATAAATAATAGATTTTATAAAAACATATTATAAGAAGATTTAAAAGTATTCTGAAACACGAAAAACTAAAGAGACCTACACACCTTTTTGCACTTCTGTGAAATTACTCTTCCAAAAAATTACTCGTTTAATAGTTTAAACATGTTTTAAATTCTTTCAAAATTTATATTAAAATAATTATCCCCTATATTTAAAACTGATCCTATCCTTTTTGTACTTTGATATTTTAAAAAATACTTGTTTAAATTTATCTATATGTAAAATGTTCCGTATATATAAATAAATAAATAAGTATAAGGTATTTTACATGGTAAATTACCTCAATTTTAAATTTTTATAATCAAACACCTTATTATATGTTTCTTTTTTAAAATATTCATTTTGATAATATTTGGATAACAACCATTAATTAGGCTTGAAGATATTAAAACAATTTTTTAAAATTTCAGATATTAAAACAATTTTTAAAAATTTCAGATACTAAAAAGATTTGTTTTATTTAAAAGAGATAAAATAGTATTAACTTAAATTCTAGAAATTAAAAACATGTTTAACTCTGTTTGAATTTGTATATTATTCAGATAGTAACTAGGGTGGTTTTTGTTCTTTCCATTAATTATGGCAGTGTTGGTGGCACTATTTTACTAGTGGTTGGACTCTATAGTGTCCTATGGGGGAAGAGCAAGGAGAATGTAAAAGTTGAAAACTTAGAACCTCAGCAAACCAAAGAGGAAACAAGATTGGACTGCATTGTACAGCATTGATTTCACTAAAGTTCTGCAAAAGAATGTATGATCGCACTTAAAATTTGCCAAAAAGATGTCTTCCAAGTTGAATGTCTTTTCTATGATGTTTCTTTGTGTTATGTGTAGATATTTGGGTTATCTTTGATCATGTACTTTTCTTTTTCTTTTTCTTTAGGGAATATTAACAAATATCTTACTAAATATGTATATAATGATTTCTTTGTTAGCAGACTACTTTTAACCTTTTTAGCATATGATAGAGATTGCTAAAAGAAAAAAAAATACTTTGACAACCTTATAATGGTATATATATATATATAAAATAAAAGTAAGTTTGGAATTAAATAATATAAAAAAGTATTAAAATAATAATATTGAGAATTGTAATTTGGTTGTATAAGAAATGTGAGTTGTAAACATATCATTTTGTTAGAATAAATATTTTTTTCATTTCTTCAATATGTTATATGATTCAATTTAACTTCTAGATGCTCAATGTTATTGGTGTGGTATGTTGAATTGAATCTAGTTAAGGATATTTAGAAAATGGACTTTGAGTTTAAATGAGATGTGTAAGGCCTCTTTGTGTACCTTTTTTTTTACTATCTTTGAATTAGACCATTTGACAACATCATTTATACATGAAAATATTATTACCAAATATAAAATCTAGTTATTAGAATATTTGTTTAACTTTCATCTATTAATTCAATTGATACTGAAATTGAACAATAAAGCAAACACTAAAAGTTTCTAGTGGTTTTTGTGAGTGCATGGATAATACTTCAAGAAGGTTAATATGGATAGTAACTATTAATGAAGATTTGAGAATACAAGTTAAAAAGTTTGAGAACTTCTCTATTGAAAAAATAGAACCTTCTAATAGAGAAACTCTAAAAAAATGTTTCTAATTTGTATCCAACAATCTCTTAATAATAGTTAACTAAATGTTATTTGTTGAATGATCTTGACATAATTAAATAAATTATAACAATGTTACTGAATTTTAAACATCATAATTTAACTATCTCTGATTCACTATAAGAAAATATCTAATTAGATCAATCTAAAGGTTTGAAAATCAACGCTAAACATGAATATGCATCGACTTTACGTTGATCCATAAACAAACGCTTTACATGTGGAAGCTAACAGGTCTCAACTGCCACACAATATATTATTCAGTTAGTGTGAACTAGGCCAAAACAAAATGCTCACAAAATAATAAAATAATTAGTCATAAAGTTAGTCTAGCGAACACATGTCAGATACAGTGTTTATTTTAGTTAGTGTTAGCCTAGTCTTCGCACAATGCTGATTTTTTTTATTTAAATATATTTTTTATTCTAGCGTGGGTCTAATCATTGCATACCACAGGAAAAAAAGTTAGATGATATTTGTTGATTTTATAAATCTGATTGATGTAGAAATTCAATTTGTATGTAACAAACCACATTTTAAAGGTTATAAAATTCATAAATATAATACAAATTCATATGATATACAATAAATTTTTGGAATTAAAATATAAAATTAATAAAGAAAATTAAATCAATTTAATTGATGTTATAATGAGAAATTAATGAACCAAGAATGTGTGAATTGAAATAAATTTGTGATGAACATTCTCAATCATGCACAATGTTATGAGTTTTCAATAGTAAAGAATCTAATTAGAATTGGTAGTATCAAACAAATTGAATTGCAAGTCAAAATATAATGTCAAATATCAATCCAATTTGAAGAAGTTGAAATATGAATTCCATTTGAATGATAAGCATTAATGAAATTGAATGCCTAATCCAAATAAGATTTGAAAGTCTAAATGAAAATCTATTTTCAATTTGAACTGGAGAACTCTTGTGGAAGTAGAATTATACATCACAAAATGTTTCAGTTCATAGGATTAGCCATCAAAGCATCCACACCAATTTTTTTTTTTCAATTGGAGGCACCATCTTTTTCATTAAGAAGTCTAAGCATTCATGAACTCCTCCAAGGTGAAAATATCAACAGAAAAGATTTGGTCTCTTTTTGAATTTAGGTCCATTTGAGTTAAATTCGTTATAAGAACCCTTATGATTCTTAGGAACCCATTTTAAAATACCTCTGGGAACAAAAACTTTCCTCACTTTATTGAACCTGACAAAATGACCTTTTCTCATACAATAAAAGCAGGAAACAATCGGTTGTTTCGACTTTTCAATAAGTTGTTTTTCTGCAATGGTTGAAAAAGTTTTGAAATCCCATTGTTTTTGCTCTCTGGATTAAAACCAAGTCCATATTTTCCAAACACACACTTTTCAGATGCTAAAACATTCTCAAAGTTGGATTTTCCTTTTGAAAGTTTGTCCACAATTTTCACGAGATAATGAATCTTATTTTCAAGAGATTCACAGTTTTTACAAAAACTTGAGTCACACTCATAAGAAGAGTTTTTGTAAATTAGTTCAAGAGTTTTCAATATCATTTATGGAGTTTTCTAGCTCTTTTTCTAATGTTTTTACTCTATTTTCCAGCCAATTATTTAAGTTTTTCAACCTATTGCTCATGAGGGCCAAACTATTAGCTTAATAATGAGTTTATTTGAAAACTTCAAGAAGTTGGCTATAATTTTCAACATTAATGGAATAATTTGAACTTATAGTACTTGATTCATATTCTTCCTTTTGCTTCAAACACAAATTGACTTCTACATCTTGTGAGGAGGAGCTAGTGGAAGACACCTCATTGTCTTGCCAAGCTATGTATGCCTTCTTGGCTTTGCCTCTTTTCTCACTTTTCTTGATTTCTGATTTCTCTTTGTTCTCACTGTTGAGGCAATCTGCTTTGATGTGTCCCTGCTCACCACAAAAAAAACATGTATACTTGTTAGTGTTAAAATCATTTGACTTCTTGCTACTGTACCTATTAGAGGAGTGATTTTTGTTGTTGTTCTTCTTCAAGAATTTGCTGAATTTCTTAGACAGCAGACTGAAGGTATCTTCATCACTATCATCACTTGATTCTTGACACCTCCTATGACCAACAGTCTTTAGAGCAATGCTTCTAATATGTTTGTCTTCATTTTCTTGAACAAACAACTTGTTCATCTCCAACTCATGCTCTCTAAGCTTCCCAAATAATGAAGTTGTTGTTATGGAAGTCAAATCTCTGGATTCTGAGATTTGTGACCTTTGGCTGCCATGTTCTTGTTGAACCAAGTGGTGTTCAAGCTTTGAAGAATCCAAATCCTTTGAAGGATGTTGAAGCCTCTGCTGTGCTTGATGTTGCTGTGCTGGTTTAAGCTTTGTTCTGGGGTAGTTTATATGTTG
>Ga0123342_1007989_pt1 | contig 13633 bp, 15 predicted proteins | sample Turbeawhitnodule_FD_89960 | JGI IMG/M metagenome (GOLD analysis project Ga0123342, IMG submission 89960) | Root nodule microbial communities of legume samples collected from Mexico - Turtle bean Mexico white nodule | ecosystem: Host-associated > Plants > Roots > Nodule | place: Mexico: Nepantla...
CCTCGTGCTCCTTCAGAATGCCGATGATCTGTTCGTCTGTGAAACGATTGCGCTTCATTCCCTGGTCCTCTCAATGGGCCAGAGCTTACTTCAAAATGGATTATTTCAACGGGGCAAGGTCAGCACCATACTCGAAGCCAATCTTTTCTTCTCGCCGTTTAGTGAGCTACCAACGAAGGAAAACGGGATTGATATCGAGGGACTAGCTGTGGTCGATGGCCGTGTTTTCATCGGCCTGCGTGGGCCAGTGATCGGAGGTTTTGCCGTCGTAGCTGAACTGGCGATTGACAGTGCTTTTAGGATTCAATCAGTCCGGCCATTCTTCCTGAATCTCCAGGGTCTGGGTGTTCGAGAGTTGACCCGGGATGGAGCCGACATATTGATTACTGCAGGTCCGGTAGGCGAGGCCCAAGGGCCGTTCACACTTTACCGTTGGTCTCCCGAACCAGGATCCGCCCCTAGAAAAGTCTACTCTTGGGGAACCGCAATTGAGAAGCCAGAAGGACTGTGTTGGTGCGAGGTCGGCGGCGAGCGTGGCCTCTTGGTATTCTATGACGGTCCAGGCGCTATCCGTTTGCAGAACGGTGTGTATTCTGCGGATCTGCTCAAGAGGTTTCAGGTGTAGATCCAATTACCGCGGCGATTGTCCGAAGGTAGGGACGTGAGAAGAGGTAACAATTCCACGCACGCGTGGGCCAACAATGTTGGCGGTTCCATCCAACGATGAACCATCGCCTACTTCAATCACCGTGCCTCGTGGGAAATCATCGCGTCTTCGGCCGGCCGGACTCTAATCCATTCTGGAGGAAATTCTCAGTGGCAGGTCACTGGGCCAATCAACACGTCCAATGAAATTGACATCGAAGTGGAGGCGGAGATGCTTGATGTAACCTCACGACCGCTAATGAAGGCGTTTGGTGTTATCGGTATTGGTCTATTGGTGATTTGCTTACTATTAAGTTTGCCGCGGGCTAAGGGAAAGTTTTCTGATGAAGGTGGAGCTTCCAATCCCACCGATGTGCAGTGCAGATCCAATTTGAAGAAGGAAGCCCAGCCTTCGGACGGCGCGGGCATCCTTCATGTCATCGATGTGTGGCCCAGGCAAACCTCTATCAATCGACACGTGTGCGTTTCAGTGGCTGGTGTAGTTTCCGCCGTTGCCGAAAGACGCCTGGCTGAGGAAGTTGTTCGCGCGCAAAAGGCGAGGGACGACGCAGAGGTGGTTTATGAATCGGCCCCCGAGGTCGATAGAAACGCTGCCTGGGAGAAGTTCCAGAAAGCAGAAGCAGCTCTGGCGACTGCGCTCGCCGCTTCTGCCAATGTCCCGTCGCCTATAGAACTCTCCGTCTTCCTAAACGGAAAAACTGCACCCCAATTGAAAGTCAAGGCCTTCGCGATCGCTAAGCCGCAGGTTCTGCGGTTCAGTTTGGCGGTTCCCCCGAACGCCACCGATGAAGGAGTTAGCTTCTGGCGCGCTCTATTGAGCGGAGGCCCGAGTGAGACAGAGGAGCTTGGGGAAAAACAGGTCGCAATAGGATTGTCGCGCAGTGCGGCTACGATGCCAGAAACAGTGGTCGAAGACTTGTTGACGGTAGTTATCTATGATCCGGTCACCCTCACCGTTGGCGCGCTCTCGTTCTTCTTTTTTGTGCTATTTTTTTGTGGATTGGCACGGCACACGACTGTACTTCGAGACAATGCTCGCACGGGGCCGACCTCATCCTTGACCTCGGAGGCACTGGCCGTGGCCCGGACTGCAGAGGCAAACGCCAAGACGCAGCTAAAGTCGGCAGAAGAGGCTCTCAAGCAAGCGAGGGACGCTGTGGCTGGGGCGGAAACAGCCGGCAGCGTTTCCGATCCGGCAGCCAAGGATCAGGCGGACGCGAACCTGGAGCAGGCTAAGGTCGCGCTAAAGATCGCGGAAGCTTCAAAGAGCGCAGCGGCAACGGCGTTGGCCGCTGCGACTACCAACCTGAAGGCGGCAGCGGACAGTGCAGTCCAGGGAGCTGGATCAGGAAATGTTGAACAACCTTTAGGGCCCTATAGTTTAGCGAGAACACAAATGGCGTTTTGGCTGTTTCTGACCTTGGCTGGGTTCATTTTCCTCTGGTTGAGTATGGGCCTGTATCTCGGCCTCATCACCAGCGGAATTCTGGTCCTGTTGGGGATTAATGCAACAACTGGATTGTTCTCGATTAGAATGAATGATGAAAAAGATAAGCAAAGCACTTCCCGATCGTTTCTCTCCGACATCATAAGCGATGGCGAAGGTCCGACACTGCACCGCATTCAAGTTGTAGCATGGACACTCGTGCTTGGAATGATCTTTGTCTGGAATGTCTTCTGGAACTTCAATTTTGTGAACTTCGACACCAATCTCCTCTTACTCGTGGGAGTCGCACAGAGCATGTACCTCGGCTTCAAATGGCAAGAGGCCCCTCCAAAGTCCCAATGAGGGGTCACCTACGCAGGCAGAGCGAGACATAGGCGCGGTCGCCGAAAATGTCGGCCATCTTCCTCAGCTGCACGGCGCAGGCATCGTCCGGCATATCCGGGACCAAGATGCCGATCAGGCCTTCGCAATAGTGCGCTACATCCTCGAGATGCAGGATGCAGTTGGCTTTTCCACCGCGGCCCTTGCCCAAGGTCAAAAGCCGCGTCAGCCGCGAATAGGCGGCGCGGTGGGTGGGATAGACCAGGATCGACATGCCGTCAGCCAAATCGAGACGGCAACCGACGACGAGCCGCAGGCTGGTGGCGCGCGAGGCTTCTAGCGCCCGGACGATGCCGGCCAGGCTGTTGCGGTCGACGATGCCGAGCGCCTCGATGCCCATGAGCTTGGCGGTCGCAAAGAGTTCCTCCGCCGAGCTTGCGCCGCGGAGGAAAGAGAAATGTGTGGTGACCTGCAGTTCGGCGTAGCGCATCAGGCAAACACCCCATGCAGATACCACTTGTGCGATCCGGTGTCGGCGTCGACGCCATCGCCGGATCGGAAGATCCAGAAGCGCTCGCCGGCATCATCCTCGACGACGAAATAGTCACGCACCGCGACCCATTCGGAGCTGCGTTGCCACCATTCCCCGAAAATCCGTTCAGGGCCGTCGGCGCGCCTCACCCGGCGCCGCTTGCCGCGCCAGGTAAAGGAAACCGGCGGATGATCGGGCAACAGCGCAATCACCTCGATCGCTTCCGGGTGTGCCAAAAGCCGCGACGGCCGCGGCCAATGGAGCGGCCAGGTGGCGCCGATCTCGTCAGCCGTCGGTGCGATCCGCTGGACACTGCGCTCGGGCACGTCGCTTGCCACCGGCGCAACACGGAAAATCCGCTGGCCGCCGCGGTTTCCCAGCACGTCGATCAGCGGCGTGACATCGGTGACCTGCTCTTCGATCAGGGAGGAGGCTGACTGCGACTCAACGAGCGGCTCGGCGATGATGGCCGCGAGGCTCAGCTTCTCGATCCCGAAGCCAGGCTCGATCTTCTCGATCCGGTCGCGGAAGAGTTTCGTCAGCCAGGCAATGTCGCGAACCGGCTTGGCCGTTCCGGCCCGGAGCGACTGAAATGTGTTGTCGACGCGGTGGACGATGAGGTCGGCGCGCCGCACGCCAAGTCCTCGCTTCTCGAGCTCCAGACAGAGTTGCCGCACCAGGCGACTCACATATTTCTCGATGGTCTCCGGTGCGCCGATCGGTTCGGCAAAGGATTTGTGGACCTCGACGAGCTCGGCCGGCCGGATCGGATCGATGGGTTCGGCGAGCCGGCCGAACATCTGGTCGAGGCGCCGTCCTACCTCGGGTCCGAAACGCAGCGTCAGCGGCGCCTGCGGCGTCGCCGCTACATCACCGACAGTGGCGAAGCCGAGGGTTCTGAGGCTCCCGACGATCTCGGCCGGCAGCCGCAACGAGGACAGCGGCAATCGGCTTACCGCTTTGGCGGTCTCGCCGCGCAGGATGATGATTGTCTCGCGATCCGTTGACCGGGCAAGCGCATGCGCAGCGCCCAGGGTGTCTGCGATCGCCGCTCGCGCGGCGAGACCCCGCCCGCGGAAGCGGTTGACGAGACCGGAGAGCATCAGGTCCTCGCCGCCCTGCAGATGATCGGCGCCTTCGGTATCAATGACGATACCGTCAGGGGGATCCATGGCAACAACGGGAGAATATTGCGACAAAGCCCAAAGCGTCAGCCCTTCAAGTGTCGCGAGGTCGGCCACTGGGTCGGCATCGATCATCGTCAGTCCCTGGACCAACGCCTGTGCCTTGGCGGCCGGCATGCCGACGCGAAGCCCTAGTTTCGCAGCGGCCCGGTCGGCCGCCGCCACCCATCGCTTCGACCCGCTCCTGGCGATCACCACAAGCGGTGTGTCAGGATTGAGCGAAGGATCGGTGCGCCTGATCCGGTCGGTCGGCAGTGTCGGAAGAAAGACAGATACGACCCTGGCCATCACATGCTCCGATAATGAATTCTCCTCCCTTGCCTGCCCTCACCCGCATGAGCTCCGCCAGCCACCGCGCGCGCCCGATGCCTGGGACCGGAAGCGGCTCGGACGGCAGCACCGATATCCGCCAGCGGGTCGCGGCGGCCGTGGGCATGCCGAAATCGGAGGCTTCCGTCTGGCGCCGCCATCGGCGGATCACCAGCCCCAATGTGCCGGACTTTTCCGCCGCAAGCTGCAGCCGGCGCGATGCGTTCATCGGCAGGCGCACCAGTTCGGCAACCACAGCGCCGAGGCCGCCATAACGCAACGCCTCTTCGAAGCTTGCCAGCACCGTCTCTTCCTTGTCGCATTCGACGAAGATGACGCGATCGGGATGAAGCCCGACTTGGGCGAGCGCTGGAAAGAACAGATCGAAACGGGTGAGGCACCAGACCACCTTGCCGGTGGTACGCGCCGCGACGCCGCCGACGAAGAGGGCCGCGGCCGCACCATCGATCGCGCCGTTCCCGCCGCCGGCGACTTCGTGCAGGGCGCCAAAGCCCAGCCCGCCTCCCGGCAGCTGCGCATCGATCTCGCTCACTCCAAACGGCAGAACACTGCGGCGGCGCGTACCCGCTCCTTCGAGACTGGCGATTTTCTCGCGCAACTCGTCGAGACGGGCATTCGAAGTGGCGACTGATGTGGTCATGATCTCCTTACGGCTACTCGTCTTGACTTGCGAAAATGCGATATGTTCTTTATTTGTTCTCGAAGCAAAAACGAGTCAATGCGCGCCGGACGCGTTCAAGTTGAGCGGGGCGTGGACTTGACGGATTCCATAAACGGATTCAATTCGATGGCTGAATTGGGAATTTTTTCACATGGCCCGACCAGACGGGTTGAGTGATCTGAGACTGAAGGATTATCGTGAGCCGGTTATCGAATTCAGCTGTCAGCGATGTGACCGCCGTGGCGCGATCGAGCGCAAGCAGTTGGTGAAAGCGTTCGGCGCCGATGTGGCCTTCGCGGTACTCCGCCGGCGGATGGCGGCCCGCGAAGGGCTTCAGCCGCTGATCGAAAAGGTCTGGGGTTATTGCGAGGCCAATGGGATCGCCGCCAAGACGGTGACGCTCAAGGTCAAATATGCCGATTTCAACCAGATCACCCGCAGCAAGACTGTTCCCACTCCTCTTGGCGCGATCGCCGACATGGAGGAGATCGTCGGCCTGCTGCTGGCGCCAATCTTTCCGCCCCGAAAAGGCATCCGCCTACTCGGCGTCACCTTGTCATCGCTGGAGCCACGCGCGGTTATCACGGAACCGCAGTTGCGCCTGGCGCTTTAGACCGCCAGCATCGGCTGGGCAGGCGCACCGGTGTGGCGCTTGATCCTGAATGTCCCCGCCGGCAGCGGCCGCAGAATTTCCTCTTCGCGGACAAGACCGTCAAGCCAGTCCATGCGCTGATCTCGTGCCAGCACCGCCATCTGCCGGTCGTGGAATGACGCGATATCGGCGTTCGCCTGGATGGTCAGGATGGCATAGGCCTCCGGCCAATCCGCAGCCGCCGGCCGCCAGATCCCCGCGAAATAGAACCAGTCGCCATTGGCGAGCGAAAAGCTGAAGCTCTTGTGGCGAAACTCCGAAGCCGGGACCAGGCAGCGGTGGCTCGGGAATGTCCGCCCTTCCGATCGGACGACGTTAACGGCGCGCGGGCCACAGTCGCGAGGTCGCAGCCCCCATGGCAGCTCCACCATCTCCACATCGCCGTCATGGCGCCTGACGATGACACGGCGCTCGTCGAGCGGGGCATCGGACTGGAAAGCGGTCGCGTTCATAATGGACGGAACATATCAGGAACGCGCACATTAGACAAGGCCGATGGATAATCCTGTCCGGTTTGCTGAAAACTGCTAAACTCCGTGTATGCGCGCCGATGAGACCGAACTTCAGATGGTCATGCGACACGTTCGAGATGGGGCCGCCATCGTCGCGCGGCAAACTTTACTTATCAAAAGACTGGTCGCGCTCGGCCTGCCAACAAGGCAAGCCGAGGAACTCCTCGTCCTGCTGGAACGCATTCAATCCGAGCATATATTGCACCTGCATAGCCTCGGTGGTGCGGTAATGGAACCACCCTCGAAGGGAAGAGCAATGTGCAGTGACTATCGGCTGATGGTGGATGTCGCCTCGGTTGTCGAGGATTTCGCCGACCTCAAGATCAAGATCCGTTTCGGTGAAGGCGCCCCGAACCTTGAAGCGCGCGAGGACATCAAGATTACCGATATCGGCCCGATCGTCAGAACGATCGACGGGCTCCGCGAGGAGGCCGAGCTTGTGCAGCGGCGCTGGAGCTGGCCGGGACCGAATAAGCGGCCGGTCTATAATTTCCGCTCGGAAGGACGGGAGTTCACCTCCAATCGCTGTCTGATCATTTCCGATGGCTTTTACGAGTTCACCGATCCGAAGGACCCGAAAAAGAAGCGCAAGGACAAGTGGCTGTTCACCAAAAAGGACGAGCCGATCTTCTGCATTGCCGGCATCTGGCGCGACACGCCGGACGTCGGTCAGGCCTTCACCATGCTGACGATGGAACCGGGTCCAGACATCGCGCCCTACCACGATCGGCAGATTGTCGTCCTGGAACGCGGCTCCTGGGCCGACTGGCTCGATCCATCGGTTTCTGCGACGTCGCTGATCAGGCCGCTTTCCGCGGGCACCCTCACTGTAGAACAGGTCGGGTAATCCCGGCGCGGCAGCAATATTGCCTCGCTCCATCTCGCAGAAAACGGTTTGTTTGCCGTTTCGGCAAAGGCCGTGTGGATCAAGGTCCTGGCTCCGGCGATCCCGGTCTCGTCGCACCGGCATTGCGTGAGTAATCCCTCGCGATCACTCGACTGAAGGACTCGACTCTTCAGATCCACTCTGATGCACTGCCAGCATGACCAAGCCGCCAGGAAAGAAGACGCAACCGCTGTTGGGCGCTGCCGAAGCGCCGCTTCGAAGTCGCGCACGAAAACCGCGCGACCCAAAGCAGCCGGTATTGCCGTTCGATCCAATGCCAGATCGTGTCGAGCCATGCCTGGCGGGCCTCGTTCCGAATCCGCCCAAAGGCCCGCAATGGATTTACGAGGTGAAATGGGATGGGTATCGTCTCGCGATCCACGTCGAGCCAACGCGAGTCCGGGTCATTACTCGGGGCGGCCACGACTGGACGCATCGCTTCCCTTCGATCGCTCGCAGCGCGCCATCGCTTGGCGGAACAATGATCCTCGATGGTGAGGCCGTCGTGCTCGATGAACAGGGCCGCTCCGATTTCGGCGCCTTGCAACAGGCGCTCGGCGGCCGCGGCGGCAAACGAAGCGCCGGGGAAGCGATCTTCTTCGCCTTCGACATCATGTACCTCGACGGGCATGATCTCCGGGGAATGGCGTTCTCCGAGCGTCGGCAAATGCTTGAGAGCATCATCCCCAGGGACAGTTTCGGCGCCATAAGGCTTTCCGAAGCGATCGAAGCCGATGGTGATGAGCTGTTCGCGTCAGCCTGCGAGCACGGGCTCGAGGGGCTAATAGCCAAGAAGCTCGATGCGCCCTATCGATCGGGCCGCCTCGGTGACTGGCTCAAGATCAAATGCATCCAAAGCGACAGCTTTTTCATCATCGGCTATGAACCTTCGACGGTGGCGCTGGGCGGTATTGGCCGATTGCTGCTCGCCGCTTACCGCGATCACGATCTCGTCTATGTCGGGGGCGTAGGCACCGGTTTCAAAGAACGCGAGACAATCCGTCTCCGGCAGGATCTCGATAAGATCAAGACGGCGAAATCACCCGTGGAACTTAACCGCAAAGGCGCGATCTGGGTTCAGCCGACCCTTATCGCTGAAATCGAGTATCGGGCCTGGACGCATGATGGAAAGCTCCGGCACCCCTCATACAAAGGCCTGCGTGAAAGACAGGATAATGCGGCGGTCTATCGAATTGGCAGGGAATCGCCATGAAGGGCATTTTCGAAAACGTTAGTGATCCGGATAGCGCCGCAGAAGTTGCGGTCGAGTTGTTTAGCGCAAAAGCCGGCTGCGAGATTTGATGTTTTATGGGCGTTATCGTACTGATTTCGCATCTTCACGCTGCGCGTAAGCGATCCTAGAGGATTCCATTTCTCGGAGATGTTCTTGCGCCCAAGCGGAAAGTACGCCGAGCGGTTCAATCAGGGTTCGTCCAAGCGGTGTTAACTCATAGTCTACGCGTGGCGGGATCGTCGGGTACACGGTACGTGTAACGAGGCCGTCCTTCTCCAGATTTCGAAGAGTGAGCGTCAGCATACGCTGCGACACGCCCCCGATCTGCCGCACCATTGCATTAAAGCGCAACGGGCCGTTCGAGAGCACCCCTACCGCCATGATTGTCCATTTGTCGGCAATTCGGTCCAGCACGGTTCCGAGGGCCCGACAATGGTCGTGAGTGGGGTCATTGTCACGTGCTTTGGCAGTATCAAGCGTGTTCGCGACAGACAAACTTGTGCCTCCTTGTGGGGATTTTTGACGATGTTATCTCTGCATTAGTTACAAACCGTAACTGACAAACAAGGAGATACTATCATGAAAATTGGCGTAAGCGGAGCCAGCGGCAAGCTCGGCCAAGCAGTTTTAGCGGAACTTGCAGCACGCGGTGGTCACGAGGTCGTCGCCATCAGCCGCACCCCCTGATACCTCAGCCGGCGTCGAGGCTCGTCAGGGAGACTATGATCATCCCGAATCCCTCGTTTCCGCATATGCCGGACTTGACCGCGTGCTGCTGATCCCGTCGAGCGATCTGACGCCCGGCGCACGGTCGCGGCAGAACAAAGACGCTGTCGAGGCCGCCGTGGCAGCGGGGGTCAAACATATCGTCTATCTTTCCGCACTCGGGACCAAGGCAGCCAGCGACCCCGCTATGGAAGCGTCCTATTGGGTGGGCGAGCAGACGCTGATCGCCAAAGCGCCGGCATGGACGATCCTGCGGATGAACTACTACGCGGAAAGCCTCGCCGACGAGGTGCGCATGGCAGCTGGACCAGGCGCGCTGTTCGGGCTTGGTGAGAGCCGCGTCGCGTTCGTCTCCCGCAACGACATTGCCGCCGCCTCCGCCGGTGCGCTGACCGGTGACGGACATAACGGTGCAATCTACAATCTGACCGGCCCAAAGGCTCTGACCGGACAGGAACGCGCCGCCATCGCATCCCAGGTTACCGGTCAGACCATCGGATTCCAGGTCGTGCCTGAGGACGGAATGCGTGCCGGCCTCGCAGCGGCTGGCCTGCCCTCGGTCGTGGTGGATCTGATCATCGGCATTCAGTCCGGCTTCGTCAAAGGCAATTTCGACATCGTGACGGCTGACATCGAGAAGCTCTCCGGCAAGCCTGCTCGTCCTCTTGAAGTGACGCTCGCCGCAGCTCTCGGCCAGTAAGGCGATCCGATAAACTGATTGCGACGGCCTCTAAACTCCAACCGTACGGTCTTGCCTCAGCCGTGCGGTTTCACATTCCCAGAGGACGGCTTTGCAAGAATCGCGAACAGCGTTCCGCATGGAAATGCGAAGCTGGGCTGAAACGGCTGCGCTTATAGTGAGCCACTTCCAATCATCGTCTGCACGATGCCAGCGTCACGACGAGGCGGTTCGCCGAAAAGGCGCTTGTATTCTCTGCTGAATTGCGAGGTGCTGTTGTAACCCACGGCCAAAGAAACAGATGCGGCGTCCGCGGATTTGGATACCATACGGCGGCGGGCTTCCTGCAGCCGGATATGCTTTTGATACTGCAGCGGACTGAGGGCCGTGACCGCTTTGAAGCGCCGATGGAAGACAGACTCGCTCATACCCGCAATTGCCGCCATATCCTCGACGCTGAGTTGCTCCGCGTAATGCTCACGGATCCACGCCATAGCCCGCCGAATATGGGACAATCGGGAGTCGATACTGGCGATCTGGCGCAGCATTTCGGCGTGCGGGCTCAACATCAGCCGAAACATCAGTTCATGCTCCAAGTGCAGCGCCATCACCGGGATTTCCTCCGGCCGCTCACACACTGCCAGCAATCGTTGCCAGGCTCCGATCAGTTCGGCATTGGCCATGCTGAACGCGAAGCCCGGCTGCATCTGCAGTTCCGGGGTCGCCGACAGGTAGAGCACCACGTTCATGATCACGGCCGGATCGAGCGTGAGATTGATCGCCAGAAACGGCTTCTCTGGCGATGCCTCAACAATCTGTCCCATGACTGGGAGTTCGGCAGCGACGACCATGGTCTGACCGGAACCGTATTCGAACACCTGATCGCCAATGACAGAACGCTTGGTGCCCTGGAGCACGATAACTGCCGTGGGGTCACAGACCAGGGCATTCAGCTCGGTCGGTTTGGTGCTGCTGTAGATGCTTAGCCGTGACAAGCCGGGATACTTAACACCAGCATGACGGGCTGCCAGAGCGCGAATTTCATCAAGTTTGTCCATGGTTCATTAGATGGCAGTTGCCTGAAAAGATCAACCGCCCGGCGGGATCAGGCAATAATTTAGGACCATCAGGCATGGCAAAAACCATGCCGACGGCTCAAATTCCCCTCGCAAACTTGAAAGGTACGATCATGCAAAAGCGCAAACTGGGCACAAACGGCCCCGAGGTCTCAGCTATCGGATACGGCGCTATGGGCTTCCATCTGGCTTACGGCTCCGCCGATGAACAGGCCGGGCTGGCGACAATCCGTCATGCCTATGATCTCGGCGTGACGTTCTTCGACACGGCTGAGCTTTATGGCTGGGGTGAGAATGAGAAGTTCCTCGGTCGCGCTGTCAAAGGCTTCCGCGATGATGTGGTCCTGGCAACCAAGTTCGGCTTTACCCGCTCATGGCAAACCGACAGCCGGCCCGCGCATATTCGCGAAGTGACTGAGAATAGCCTGCGCTATCTCGGCGTCGACCATATCGATGTTCTCTATCAGCACCGCGTCGATCCCAACGTGCCCATCGAAGATGTCGCCGGTACGGTCAAAGACCTGATCGCCGAGGGCAAGGTCAAGTATTTCGGGCTGAGCGAAGCTGGCCCGCAGACGATCCGCAAGGCCCACGCCGTGCAGGAAGTCGCCATGCTTCAGACGGAATACTCGGTGTTTGAGCGCGACGTGGAAGTCCTGTTCCCGACGTTGCGCGAGCTTGGTATCGGCTTTGTCCCCTATTCTCCGCTCGGCCGTGGCTTTCTCACCGGGGCGGTTAAACCCGCAGCAGAACTTGAAGAGAGCGATATGCGCCGGGGCGATCCGCGCTGGCAGCCTGGGAATTTTGAACAGAATGTCGAAGCCGTCCGCCGATTAAAGGAGCTCGCTGCGTCGAAGGGTGCCACCGTTTCGCAGCTGGCGCTCGCGTGGTTGCTGGCTCAGGGCGACGACATCGTGCCGATCCCCGGCTCGCGCCATGCGGAGCGCGTTGCGGAGAACGTCGGCGCTGCCGATCTCTTGCTCGCGCCGGGAGATCTGGCCAAGATCCACGAGATCCTCCCGCAAGGTGGCTTCGGCGAGCGCTACGCCAAAGAATTCGCGCCGACCTGGATCTGATCCTGAACAACAAGGACGGGATCGATCAGACGATCACCTTGTACTTCTCCCTAAAAGGAATATCAGAATGCCTAACCCTACCGAGATTGTGTCTCAGTTTTGCAATGCCTTCGTTGAGGATGGTGGCCGGCCTGCCATCAGGCGGTGGTTTACCCCTGGGACGGTATGGACCAACGTCGGGATTTCATCCACGACAGGCATCGATGACGCCATAGGGATGATTGACGAGCTTGAAAGATCCATGGGCATCGCCACCGTGCGTATCGAGATGCTAGCAATTGCAGCCGACGGCAACCGCGTTCTCACGGAACGGCTGGACATTTTCGAGCGCGCCGACGGCAGCGAAATAGGTAGGGTGACACTGATGGGCATCTACGAAATCGAAAGCGATCACATCGTCGCTTGGCGGGACTACGTCGACGTCAACGCTGTCACCGCTATCGCGACAAGCTGAATGGAGTAGGTGGCGCCGTCAAGTTACGTCGTCGCCACCAATGTACGAAAAACGACCGTTTTCCGGACGTCGAAAACATCCAGGTTACGCTCGACCGATGCTCGAAGAGGACCGTCGGAAACTATGTGCGTAATTCAAATTTCCGGAAATCGGTAATGCTTTGCCGCGTCCTCCGCCTTGAGCGGAATCGAACCAACGGCCCCGCGAGTGCAACGATCACCAGCGAATTGGTGAGAATTCCAGGGCGGAAGCACCGGAGAAATCGTCGAGGGTTATGCTTCGCTCACCGCGCGCCTGGTGGAGCTTGCCGAGATCGGGCCGCGGCCCATCCCGCCAGGGGACGGCTGCGGACCCGGGATGACAGCGATCGACCCGGCCGGCAACAACCGTTTGGCGTGGCAAGGCCTTCCTTCAATCGTGCTCCTCTTGGGAACGAATAGCTGCGTCGGTCGTTTCGAGAGAGTTACCTGATCTGCCTTCGAGCGGCGATTTGGGTGCGTGCGGCCGCCGAAGGATAGCAGGTTCAGAATGTCGAATATCGAGGAATTCCCTGTCGCTGCGCGAAAGCTGAGCGAATACGACGCGTTAGTCGCGGCGGCGCCCAGCGTTCTCGATGCCATACCGGGCGCAGTCTATCTCTGCGACCATGAAGGCTGGCTCGTCCGATATAATGCGGAGGCAGCTCAACTTTGGGGGCGATCCCTGTCGCTTGAGGAGAAGGCTGAACGCTTCTGCGGCTCGCATGCCCTTTTTCTTTCTGACGGCACCCCGCTTCCACACGAAGCCTGTCCGATGGCGACAGCCATTTTCACGGGGACGCCCACTCGCAACGCCGAAGTAATCATCGAGAGGCCTGACGGTTCACGATTCGTCGCCCTCCTAAATATCCGTGCGCTGAAAGACCAAGACGGCAGGATTCAGGGGGCGATAAACTGCTTCCAGGACATTTCTGCGCGCAAGGCCACAGAAGAGGAAGCCCGTCGAAAAGGTGCTGACCTTGAGGATTTTTTCGACAACAGTGCCATTGCCCTCCACATCGTGAGCGGCGACGGGATTGTTCAACGTGCGAACAACGCGGAACTTGCCCTTCTTGGTTATGACGCCGAGGAATATATCGGCCGGCACATCGCGGAGTTTCACACGGACGCGCCTGTTATCGGCGACATCCTTCATAAGCTGTCCTGCGGCCAGAAGCTC
>Ga0123342_1007991_pt1 | contig 13631 bp, 4 predicted proteins | sample Turbeawhitnodule_FD_89960 | JGI IMG/M metagenome (GOLD analysis project Ga0123342, IMG submission 89960) | Root nodule microbial communities of legume samples collected from Mexico - Turtle bean Mexico white nodule | ecosystem: Host-associated > Plants > Roots > Nodule | place: Mexico: Nepantla...
GGGGGGGGGGGGGGGTTCCTACGAATTACACTCTGATGCTTAAGTCCTGATTTAGGTGTATTCTAGCAGAATGTAAAAACGTACCTTATAACTCAACAAAGAGTTCTATTTATAGTATTGGTTCATGGATCCTCACTCTGATGGGTCGAATATCAGTTATTAACTAGCACGCATTGATCCCTTAATACTAGGAACATGTATCTTTCAGTTAGTCAGTTTTATCTGTTATGTTGGAGATAGTCAGTTTTATCTGTTATGTTGGAGATATTTCTAGTATATTTTGGGATGTTATTTGACACATTCAACGTTATCATAACTACTGTTGCTCGTCTATTTATTCTGTCATTTTACGTTATTTGACTCGGACAACCGATCACCGAGACCGAGATAGACTCGTCCGATATCGACCGAGATAGACTCGTCCGATATCGACCGATACAGAAACAAAATCCAACAATAATCATACCCTCTCCTCCTTTGTAAATTTATCCTATGTCATTCTTGCACTTTTATACCCACAGGATAAATTGACACATCCATCTTTTTAACAAAATGATTCTCCATCGCGCCCATTTCCCGAATTGCCCCTAGGACAAATGATAAGGAATCAAACTAAGCTGAACATGAGAGACTTTGGAAAATTCCTCTTTTCAAAACTTTTCCAATGACTTCTTTGTGGTTTTCCTTATGCCTTTTACTTTAGCTAGCCCTCCCCTCTCATGTTTTTTTTTTAAACTATATTATTCAACTCTAAAAAAGAAGGAACTATATATATTTTAATACTTTTACTAAGGACTATGAGCAAATTCTAAAAATGTATTATTTACCTTGAAACTTTCATCAAGATTTGTTAAGCAAATTTTCTTAAGTGATACCTCCAAAATTTAGAGCTCTAGTTTCACTCAACAAATCTAACTATCTAGTGAAAAATTCCTTCTAACAAAAATATTTTCTCTTGGTCCAATTGTTGTTAAGCGAATTAAATACACTGAATGAATTGTCAAAAAGTGTTGGGTTGCTCTTTGCTCTTTGCTCTCTTCACTCTAAAAATACTTGGGATCCATACACCAAAACTATTACTATTTCAATATTTGACCTATTTTTCCATATTTACAAATTACCATATAACAAGGCCTCAAAGTTTAAGGAAGTTAATTAATTGCGAGAAAAAAAATAAATGGTTTAACAAATAAGTTAGAAATTAATAACAAACCTACTTTATTGTTTGAAAGGTGGAAAGGTTAGTAAACACATAATTCCACATTGGATCAGGGTTGTACAACCTTATGCCATGGTAGAGACTCTTCATTTAATCTAATCAAAGGAACATTTACATCCATGGATTAGAATTTTTGTATGTTTAATTAATGGTTTAGGTAGGGTGAAGTGCTTTAGTGAAAACAGTCTTAGGGTTTCACGATTTGTTTGGTTAACTTTCTCCATTAACATTTTTAAAACAAAAAAAAAAAAATGAAATAAATTTTTCCATAGATTAAAATAAGTAAATTTTATAAAAGTTTCCTCATAAAATTTCTTTGTTTTTTTTTAATTTTGTACAAGCTGCATTTAGCTTATGACAAAACTCGTTTCATTTTTTCTTATATTTTTCTGTAATTTTTTACCGAGAAGTCGACGCATATCTACCTTTATTATATCAGTTTAGCTATTTCATAAGGTGGTTCTTTTATTCCGGTGTGTCTCTCAATTATTTTAGAAATAATTTTTATTTCTTTTTTCAAAAGTAATGCTTTGATGAGAAAAACGACAGAATATGAATTGGTTCATGAAACTTGCTTCATCAAACTTCATTATAGATGACTAAAGAGAGCAATAGTTTTGAATTTTAACATGGAGTTAAATAACTTAGAAAAGAATAAAATGACATCTTTGTTGGAAGATTATGGAGGGGCTAATCATCATAGTCATGCTCGAGACATTGTAAAAGAATGATTTCTTCTACAATTGTCCATCAAATGTTATGGCTGTTAGTTATGTAGATGCAGCAGTTTCAAAATTCTTGAATACCAAGTTACCTATTGAAAAAGTAAATATGTGTTGTTCACGAGGATGGAGATCTTTCAAGATAAGTCATAAGTTTTTATATGGTTTATATTCTGTTGGTAATTCTTGACTTGGCTTGATCACTCTTGTGAATTTCGTTGTATTGCTTTTTGTCTGCTGAAAGATTTCTGTGATGCGTGTTGGAGATTTATTGTACTTCTGATATGGCTAAAATTTTAAAGCATATAATTAGCACCATTTCTAGTTATTATTGTCTTGTCAGACCTATTGATCGCCTATTAGCACACCATTATAACACAAATGTTAATCCTGCCAACTTTACATTCAAGTCGTTCTTCAACTTGAGAGGATGCTGGAGATCATTTAAAATATGACCAAATTAAAGTATTTAAATGAGAAACTACCCTTCTGTGAGGTAGAGTTATGTCTATTCCAAAATCTAAGTATGGAAAAGGTCTTGTCAATAGGTAAATGTTTTTCATCTGAAGCCACATATGGTTGAATATGGCATTTTAATTATTACTCCTAAGCTGAATTTCTATTGTCTTCATGCATGCATTATTCTTTACCTCTGAATCTTCAGATTATTGGAAATTTATTGCTATTTTGCAACTTAATGCATGGCTGATTTGACTATCTTCGTGAAAAGAAAGAACAATAATTATAGTGATATTAATATATTATTGAACTTGTGTAACTACTTGTTTGCACGTAGATGTAGATATCCAAACCAAGAAGAATTTGGTCTGGGATAAAGAGGTCAAGTGAATCATCTGGTGGTAGGCCAATCAAGAGGGGTTCTATAAATTTGTTGAAAGTGACACCTTGATTGCTAATCTTATAGACTGATTTGACTCTGTAACAGGAAAATGTGACTTAAACACCAAACATTTGATGTTTCATATGATTTGATTGAATGAAAAAAAAATAATTATGCATTAGAAGTATTTCTTTTAATCAGATGACATGCATTCCTAACTAATATGTTCTTCATACTTCTACATCTGATGCAGTAGGAGCAACAAAGTGTTTTTGAAGATTTTCTACATGCTAGTATAAAAGGGCTTATTGGAGACATTTTGGAGTTAAGATTAGGCCATGCCATTATTCTGTATATGGTCCGTTAAGTGCTAACTTGGTGTTTTATCAGGCTGAAAAGGCTACTGTGATTCAAGTATGATCAGTGTTTGGAAGTGTTATTGTATTCCGCCTTGACTGTATGTTGTAACATTTGTTTATTGGTTTATTTTACAATGATTTTGGATTTTATACTCACAAAGTTCCATCATTATGTAGTCACATTGTAGATTTGAATCTGTTTTTCTGCTTAGGAAGGGAATATTTCTGAGATATTAGTTTGGTTTTGTGGAAATTGGTTTTTACAGAACACGGTTCAATCTCACCTAGATCACGTGAAAGTCTTTCCTATTTCAGAATAAAATTTTACACCCGTTCTATCTTCTATTAGAATTTAAATTTTACATAAGAGGAGAGAATTAGTAAACTTACCATTATTTAATTATGAAGACTAATCAAAATTTAAAAATAAGGTGATGACACCAAAGAGAGGAATATAATCTCCTAAAATGATAGAATAATTAAGCCTCGTCCCAAGATGAATGAGGATTAAGCTTGTGACTTGTTGGATGTGATAGTCTATCTTATCTTGCATGATTAGCTCCTTGGGATTAATCCTGAATACTATAATATTAAAAGAACATGTAAGTAGGAGGAATAACTGACCAACCCTGTGAATTAACTGGTATGAGGTTATTTCAGCTTAATTAATAAGTGATTTTGAGTTTGAATCTTGGATTTGTTAAGTGTGTTAAATATTTAAAAGGAAAACACATTATCTATGGTGATCTGATATAACTTTTGAACGGTTGTCGAACAGGATTGGAGTCTAAACAAGGATTGAAACTGCTCCTCTGTTTTCTTGGTCGGTCGGTTTGCACTTAGGTTTCTCTCCAAACAAGTTCCTTCCTCCCCTCTACTCGTTTCACTCCTCGGTCTTCACGTAGTCCCGACTCGGATGGTACTTATAGAAGATACTCCGACGCTCTAGTCAGATTTAGTATTCGATACTCGTATTCTGAGTACTGTATAATGACTGGTTCTTGGAATTTGTGTTATTTATATTATTTTGGTGGGTCTTTCTTATTGGGTCAGATTAGAGAGCTTGGGTCATATTTAGAAGTGTATTACCTAACTCTTGATTGATGATTAGCCTCTCTAACTCTGCTTCAGAGTAATTGGATTTGTGGTGTCAGTCGGTGTAATGACCGAGGTCTTGGTGGTGCAGGCTTTACCAGTACATGAACAAAACAGTCTCTCATCAATTATACATGTGACTTTGTAAAACACAATGAATAGGCAGAAGCTTACAACAGAATCAAAACTCTTGTCAAAGTGTACTTCCACAAATAACACAGTCCAAATAAGCTTTTATTTGCCTCCCAATTGTGTGTGTTGGATTTGTACAGAAACTAAAATCCAATTAAACACGATCCTATCAGAATATTTAGTCCAGTGTGCTACAGACTGGCACTTCCATGTGCTTCTTGAACTGTCTCAGTAGTTTCATTAGTCATTAAAGAGTGCACACAATAGCCAAATGGACCCTAATCCCCCAGCTTTCTCTGAAGAAGGAAGGTCCACAAACTCTTGTTAATTCATCCACAAATAGCCTCTCTAGCAAGTTAGGTTCAGCTTGTAATTGGCACACACATTTTTAAAAGACATTTTCTAACTATATATGTATGTGATCTACGATACTGTATGTATTTTATAGCATAGCAGGCTTGAACGTGACATTAAATTTAGACATTTCGAAATACTGTTGCAGCATTATGTTTACTGTGACTGCATTAATTCTGCAGTTATCGCACTCCACATGATTGTTTCTTATGGTGCATTGCGACCTATTCACCCTTTTCATCATATTGTTTCTCTCTTATCATCATACATTTATCAAGATTACTTCCAACCAAAACTGAAAACCCTGATAAATTCCATGCCTATCGCTGGGAAAATGCTACTGCTTCTTGGAGTGGTGATTCCTTTGATGTCACATATCATGTTTAAAACAAACCAACATATATACTTACATTGTAGTTTTCATTTTCACAACTTCATGCTAGGAATGGTTTCTCGTTTTATACAATTTGATTTTTTATGCAGATAACATAGTGCAATTAACCCTTATAAAATTTTCTTTAACAAAAACAAACGAATAAATAACACATCTACTCGTACAAAAAAACTGTTCATCATTTATCCCAGCGAACAGGGGACTGATTTGTTTTCTCCCTCGTACTAGATGTTGAATTTTGAACATTTGAAACATCAACAAAGGCATGGAGACTCTGGAAGTTGATTCTTTGGTACAAAGGCCTGGAGGTCAAGGGAGCCTCATATCTTTACATCACCATCTACATGTAAATATATAGGATGTCTTTGTTTATCCATTGCCTCAATTGCAATCCAGTGCCTTTACTTTCCCATAAACTAATGCTAAGTCATCAAAATGGAGGAATGACTCTGTATATAAATGCTAGCTCTGCTGCTGTGATCCAAGTCTTTGCTTGTGCTTTTTCTATAAGACAGTTTGTCTTATTTCCTATTAAATTGAATGCATTCTGTTGCCTTGGTTGATAAAAGTCCCTACCAATTTACTTGAGTAAGACCCCTCATCGTAAGATTTGGATCATGTTAACTTGTTATGTCATATGTACATTTTCTACCATTAAGGCATATTTATCTTGGTTTAGACATGTTTGTCAGCCTTCTAGCTGGACTTGCGTGCAAATAAATGATACAACAACAATATAACATTACTGCTCTATTGAAAATCAATGCACCTTGTGATCCCATGTGCTATATGTCTGTGTCCTACATGTTCCATACCCATTCCATATTCATACTGACACAAACGATATATGTAAAAGTAAAACCTTTAGGAAAAAACGTCACAAAACGGATAACAAGATTAGAACAAACTTGTAAAAAAACTCTCAAAACAAGATAATGTGCTAACTAGATTTCAGGAGTGACCCAATAACAGTAGTTATGATTTGTATATATCAAAATAACAAAATATACATAAACTGTAATTTTTTTATCAGCCACAATCAGATTTTATTTCTATCATAATTTTGTGTTTTGAAAACACAATGGGCACCAATACAGAATAATCAAAAGGGAGAACTTTGTCCCTCTCTCTTTCAAGCTTTCTCCTTAGATGGAACTGTCCCATCTGTTCCTGCAAGCATGGCATATTTGCTCTTCCTTGTCAAATTGGTGCACTCAAATCCCAAAGTCCCTGCAAGAACCCTTTGAATGTAGTTTGCAACTTCAATTGCGGATTTACCTCCACTGCAGGTCAGTTCTTTGGGAAGCTGGTTCAAGAAAGTGATTTCATATGTGGGCATGGGATTCATGAACACAAAGTATGGGTCCAGCAACTTGTGCCCACGAGCAGTTGTCCCATAAAACACACTTTGCTTTGTGTTAATAGCAACTGGGACAATCCTATCAGTGAGTTCAGCAAAAAGTGCACTGAACCTCAAGAGGAAAGGCTCTCTGCAAGTTGTACCTTCAGGGCAGATCACCAAGTCCCCTTCTTCAAGAAGTCTCTTGATATTGGCTGCATCTTTCTCTCTTTCCCTTGATAGGGCCACAGCTTTAATTGGTGATATTATTTCAGTGAACTTGCTTATACTATATGTGACACAGCTAATCTTTCTTCCAAGTGCAACTGCAGTAACCACTGGATCTAAAACTGTGCGGTGGTTACAAACAAATAGGACTCCACTTTGACCCTTCTTTGGGGGTGGTGGAGGGGTACCCTTCACAATAACTCTTATTCCTAATAGCTTGTAGTTGTACCAAGCAATTCTTTCAGGCAAAGGGATGTTAAGATAGACCCTCAGGATGGAGAGTATGATGCCAATTGGCAACCATAGGAAAGTCAAGAGGGCAGCAAGAGGAGTTGGCCTCTGAACAAACCTACCCTCGTGAAAAATAATTGGACTTAAAAGCTTGTTTCTTGGTAGTGGTTCACACTTAGTCCTCGGCACCATGTACCCTTCCTGCAGGGAAAAATATAGTTAATGACTTGATTGAACACATGTGAAATGATGATAAGTAGCAACATATTTTGAGTTGAGACACAATGATTTGGGTGACCAAAATATTATTATTTTTTCACTCCCTCAAGGTTTATACACTCTGGGAACGAGATGAAGAAGACAAAAAGAGAATTGATAAAAAATAACATATGTGGTAAAAAAAGATAAGGTAGAAAAAGACAGAACAGAAACATAGCTGTAAAAATTGAGAGATGAAATTTATGGTTGCTTGGTTAATGTCACGTGTGTCCCACTAAGAAAAAGCGTGTGGACCTGAGTTTTTCTTATTGGACTCCACATGAAATCTTCCAACCGTATATGTGAAAAAAAAAGTGTGTTGATGACATTGCTCTTTGATACATATACTGAAAGTAATCGTCAGTTCTGTTTCCATAAAATTATGTTTATGATGATGGCTTGCTAACTCTTGAAATTATCACCAATTGATCTAGGACGCTGGATATCTTTGTACTTCCAAGAGTTCACAATACCTCTTTGCTAAAATTACTAAAGGGTTAAAATGATTCCCATGAACCCCGGATTTAAAGTGGAATAAATCAGAAAGTACAGCTGAGATTTTTTAGATTAAGTTGAGGGGAATGTCACAAGGATATTGCTCACTAAATTATTGATGATTTTCTATGCAGGGATTTGCTTTAAATCTCTTCATTGCTTCTGCATGAGCCATAACCAACAGGGCGCAGATTTTGTGTTTAAAGTGGGCTGTGCATATGAAACTCATGGTAATCTATTTTCCTAAATTTGGAAATGAAATTTGGTTTGGGAAGGCAAAATAACTAATGGGGGAAACTTATAATTATTAGTCTTTAAAAGTAGTTAAGGGTTATGACTAATGATAAAAGAACCAATGAACTGAAAATAAATAAAAAACTGAGGCATGGACAGCTCAAACTGAAGCTGTTACAAGTTGTATCTATAAATTGGCCTATAGAATGTAGAGGGACCACTTGGACATTAGTAAATGAATGAATAAAAATAAGAGGAATAAGACCAAATGAGAGAGATTGCAGCCAGAGACAGATACAGGAAAACAGGAACAACAAGAAGAAAGGCTCGTTACTAGTGATAGCAACATGTTCTTCTCATTAAGGCTCTCACCCAACTCAAGTTCAATATTAAATAGAATATATTACCATTTTACCTTACTCCAATTGGAAGAAGAAGAAAAACTAAAAAGATATGTCTTCCAAACAGTAAAATTGAACATAGGGACATGAAAACAACATATACAGAGTTGATATTTATGCAATCATGATTTCTCATTCTCTCATATTTCCTTCACACTTTGCCAAATCCTTTCTTTCCTCGAGTTTCCCACACTACTTCTTTATACTGTATCACTACGTTTTCATGTCTTCAGACATTCTTTATCTGCAAACTATCTTCTATAGAGTAAAATTAACTTATGTCTTTTAGATTGTACAGAAGTTATCATTCAACTGATTTTAGTTACTTTTCTTACAAGTTAACAAACAGCATATACTTTTTTTTTTGTTATATTTTTTTATAAACACTCAGAGAGTTTATCCATATTAACATAATAAGCAAAGTTAAAATCTATTCTAAACATGTAACATAAAGAAAAAAAACAGTATTATCAATTGACCAACCTTGCAAATTGACATGAACTGATGATCACTTTTACTATCTCCTAGTCCCAAGTCAGGTGAATTACCCTGAAACTCCTTCAAAACAGCAAGTTTCTTGTGCTCCCCAACAAGCACACCAGGCTCCTTAACAAAGCCAGTAAACCTCCCTGATTTGGTGACCTGAAGTTCAGTCCCAAGCACCTTATCAGCCCCAAGAAACGCCTTGACAAAGGGTTCCACCATCACCCTGGGGCTGGCAGTGACAATGTAACGCTTTCCAAAGGAGTTAAACACTCTCCAGGTGTCGGGGTGGACATCTTCAGCATAAAACTTGGGAAGTACCGAGGTTGCAACCATCTCAACATCTTTAACCTTGAGGCCTCCAAAGGCCATTAAGATGAGAAACTTGATGGCTGCAACCTCTGAGAGAAAGATGTAGGTGAAATAGACGAAGGGGACGGAGATGAGGAGGAGGAGGGCACGGAGGAAGCTGCCGGCTTCGATGGCCACAAGCATGTAGTAAGGGAAGGCACTGGGGGAGAGGAGGAGGGTGCCATCCAAGTCTGAGGCGACAGTTTGGTGTGATCGGTGTTCTGTGGTGCATTTGGAGATTGGTTGGAAGTGGCGAAAGGCTCCCATGACCATGAGAGGTAGAGGAGAAGGTTAAGGGAGGGAGGGAAGTGATGAGGTGTGGCTTGTTTGATGGTGGAGAAGAAGAGGGTAGCCAGCTTTGAAATATTATGAGGAGAGAAGGAGGGAGAAGAGGGGGTTTTAAAAGGAGAGGAGGTGCTGTTGTTCAACCATTTTTTGCATGAATTATAATCAATATTGTATGGGCTACAGTGATTATACTTTATATAGTCTTAAAAACGGAAGTTGAATCAGGGAGGATTGTAGTTACAACACTTTTATGTTTTCTTTCTCTATTATTTCATCCACAAAAATTAATGCTATTAATTTATTATCAAACTTATTATATATATATATAAAATTTATTATCAAACTTATTATCAGTTTACATAATTTTTTTCTTATTTTAATTATAGGTATCAACTTGGATCTCAAGTGTATTATTGTGTTTAAGACTCCAAAAGGAATATAGGTAGTTCATATTGAAAAGAAAATATTTTATTAACAATAGTGATAAAATAGAAAGTTACTCTAAATGTTATGAATCATGTGTCAATGAGTGTGATATGCATAGTGAATACTCATTAAATAATGGTTGAGTTTCTAAACATAATAAATAGTATTGTTTTTTGTAATTTTGTGATAAAATAATTTTAGGAAAAAATAAATTTAGTTGGGGGGCTTTTAAAGATCTATACACTGGGAAATTGGTGTGTATAGTATACCCAATTAAGGTATTGGTGTAGAAAACAGTTATTAAGGCTATTAAGAAAGAGAGTGTTCTTCCCTCCCAACATGATTAAAAGACACAAGACACCAATGTTGGTTACAGAAATTAAGGTTAATAATACTTATAAAAATACCTTGTTTACAAAAAGTTCTCTATATTTTGGTCAAGTATTATGAAATTTTTTAATAAAATAAATACACATGTAAACGCTTTTATTAATTTTACAAAATAATATCTTTATATGCTGTCATATAATTGGAAAAAACATTAATATATAAAGAACTCCATCTAAATTGTGTATAAAACAATACAAAAACAGAGTTTTAATGAGAAACAATAGTAAGTGTACAAAATCGTAAAAATGGTTAAAATGGGGTGAGGGAGTTAAAGTAATGATAACTTTTTACAAAGAAGTGGTTGAAAATGAGAAATAGAAACATGAAGTACAAAATAATAATAAAATATTTATGGGAAGAAGTGGGGAAAGAAAAACATTGATTTTAGGAAGTTAATCTGATAAAATCTTAATACTGAAAATGGAAAGGATTAAATTTCCAAAGGACACCATTGAATGAAAACTATGAAAAAGGAAGATAATATTATTTTGTAGTGGATGAATGTTAAAATAGGAGAGGCATTTAAGAAAAGGGATCGTAAAAAGGTTGTTGTTGTTGTGTAGAAGTAGGTTTAGTGAAAAGGGTATCGTGAGATATAAGTTAAGAAAGGAAGAAGATGATAAAAAAGAGAGAGAGAAAGGTATGGTTAAGAAGGTGGTTGTGAGAGTGAGTGGTTGGAAGTGGATACCAACAGCTGCTTCCTTACATTGAATTAACCTACTTTTTAGATTATTAACGCCGCCGTTGCTTCCTCAAACAACCCTACCTTAGCTAAATGCTTAGCCGAGCCTCGGCTTCCACTACTCTCAATCAAGCCTTAATAATTTTCCACACCACTTTTTTACCTACCAAAACCTTTCTCTTTAACTTAAACCATCTTTTCTTTACACTCTCTTTTCAATCTACTTCATACCCTCTTTCATATCATTTTCTTTTAACCTTTTAATCATATCTTAATATTCTATATGTATATTTAATTATGTCCTTTTCTTCAATAATATATATTTTATAAGAAGTAGATTTTAAGTCTACATATATATATTATAAAGTGTAACTAAACAAGAAATTTACGAATTTTGATTCTTTCTTAGTTCCCTAATCGTAAAGCAAAAACCCAAAACATAAAAGAGTATAATAATCTAGGAAAAGAAATTTATTCCAAATAGAGGATCTTATCTTTTTAACTCTAGACATAACTAACTCGTATAAACAAAAAATATTTTTTTATAGAAATTTAATGGTGTTAATTTATACCACTCTCACGAATATATCTCGATAGGTTGTATTAGTGACAAATCACAATATAAATCATAGTTTTTTTATTGAATACACGAATACGCACAATTAATGCAAATACAAACAACAAAATTTGTAAGAGAAGACGGCGATGATGATGAATGGAAATGGGAGTATGGAACCACAGTAGAATATTCTGTTCAAATTGGATACAACAAACTTTTAAAAATGGGCATACTATGTTTCAATTTTTTGAACTTAGGTGGTGACTTTTTTTTCACGACAAGTATAGGAAGTAATAATGTGTTTATAAGGATGGATATCGAACTTATAAGGAACCGTTATATTTAAAATATTGAACGTAACATTCATTAAATATAAGAATATGTACAATAATTTGATTTGAGAGATATTAACATAAGTTTATGTGAAAATTAAATGAAAACAAACTTAATGAGTAAAACAATTTAATTAAAAAAATTGGGAATGAGGTTAATCCTTCTTATATAAAATTTCATCTTAATTAACATGGATGCACATATATAAAAATCATTCATACCGATCTCTCGCATACAAAATTATTAAGAGAGTCTCCTAAATATCGATTTCTCGCACATATAAAACTCCTTTCCTTATCATTACGAACAAATATTATAAAGCAATTAACATTTTAAATTTATTCCTAGCATTCAAATATGTTAAGCATTATCATTTAAGTCAGATGCTTATAAGTACTTTCTAGTCAAATCTACAAGATTAAAATCATGAATAGTTTCAAGTTTTTGAGAATAAAGTGATAATACCAATCTTCAATCAAGAATTGAATACTATATATAAATATCACCTCAATACATAAGAGTTTGAATATATTACTCTCAATCCCAAAGAAAAGAATTAGTCATTCATGGAGGCTATTACAAGCATCGACAACAAGAAAAGAAGGTCCATAGCATTTCTCCTTGACGGCTGCCTCCTTTAGGAGTTTAGGGATTCCTTCCTTTGGTTCCTCCCAATTATCCTAATAATTTATAGGGTTATGCCTCTCACACCTTCTATTTAACCTAATTGGATTAGAGTTAGGTGACATATTTATTCATAATATATCATTTTACTTCATTTCTCCTTCAATTCTTGAAAATAACACAAAATTGGGAATAAATCGTTCTTATTCATCTCATAATCCAAAAATATATAAAAAGGTTCAAATTCCTAATTTAGAGGTTGAATATTTCATCAATTAAAATTCATAAGTGTTTATCTTTTTGTATGAAATATTACTGAATTAAGACACTTATCATTAAGCATCTCCCATTTACACATTTTTTTTAGTTTGGGGAGTGTTAGAAGATAAGGTGGGTACAAAAGACAAGTTACTTAGAAGGGGAATTTCCATAGATAGTGATTTATACGTGATGTGTGACCAGCTTAAGGAAATAAATATTCATCTTTTCTTTGAATGTAGGGTAGCCTGGCTTGTATGGAATAAATGTAATAGGTGGATGAATGAGTTATATGTTCAACACATTAATCCAAAACTACATTTTCAACTGTTTAGGTCACACATAATAAAAAATTATGGAAATAAGGTTTAAGGTTGTATTTGGATTGCAATTATTGGGAGATTTGGGTTCAAAGAAATAATGTGGTGTTTAAAAATGCTATAGTAGATGCAACTAAATTTTTTTCAATGGCACAACTAAGGGTTTGGACTTGGATTACTTCCAAAGAGCACTCAACTAGTTTCACTTACTCACAATGGTGTATTGATCCTTTATTTTGTCTGACTTTATGTAGCAAATAATTTTTGTTGTCTTACATGTAATACACACAATTCTTGATAATGCTATATCTTTAGTTTTGAAGTGTTTCAAAAAGGTATGTGTAGAGAAGATGAATAGAGGCATGAATAGGAACAACGGTCTCCACAAAGATCATCACAGTTTTTTTTTTTTTTGAAGGTTTGGACTTGAATGAGATCTCCTAGGTTCAGGTCTATGGGGGAGGAATTGGGGTCTTTTTTTTTTTTTTTTTTTTTTTTGGGGGGGTTTAAAGGTGGGTTTTTTGGGGGGGGTGGGGTTTTTTTTTTGGGGTTTTGGTTGGGTGGGGAAAATTTTTTTTTGGGTTTGGAAATTTGTTTGCTATTGGGTTTACTTTA
>Ga0123342_1007992_pt1 | contig 13629 bp, 5 predicted proteins | sample Turbeawhitnodule_FD_89960 | JGI IMG/M metagenome (GOLD analysis project Ga0123342, IMG submission 89960) | Root nodule microbial communities of legume samples collected from Mexico - Turtle bean Mexico white nodule | ecosystem: Host-associated > Plants > Roots > Nodule | place: Mexico: Nepantla...
TAATACATGCTGTATCGAGGGTTTCTAAACTATCTCGTAAATATACATAATTATTTAAGAAATTACTATATTTTTTTGTTTTTTTTTTTTTTTTTTTTATTTTATTATTTTAATCCCATTTTTTTTTTATAAAATTAAATTTTTTCCCATTATTAGTATCTTATTTCTTTAAAATAAGACAACATATATAATTTTTATAATTTTAATAAAAAAAAAAACTTATAATAAAAAAAATATAAAATAAAAAAAAAAAAAAAGAAAAAAAAAAAAAAAAAAAAAAAAAAAAAAAAAAAAAACAAAAAAAAAGTAAATACAAAAAAAAAAATATAGGGAGACTAGACCAAAACTCATATGTTAACAAAAACAATACATAAGTAGACTATATATTTTCATAAAGAATTCTAAGAACAAACTAGATGGAAACTTATTATACTAATAAAATGATTCTCTATGAATAAATCATAAATTAGCGAACTTATCAGCACATGTTTTCCCTTCACGAGAAATATGAGTAATCCTAAACCTAACCCACAATAATTAAGATAAGTATTTCATCGATTACTACGAAACATCTACGGAACATTAGTCCTAGCAGTAAATGGAGCACAAACCAAGACAAAATCACATGCAAGCCATACATTAGTAAGCATCATCTTTTGAGCTTCCTCCATTGCATGTATAACTCCATAAAACTCAGCAACCATAGCTGTCCAAACTTCAAGAAACACAGAGAAAACACCAATAAACTCTCCCATATTGAAGGAATTCCATGGTAGAATGCAAATTCCAAGACAGTCATGCAATTTCTTCAAAAGAATATTTTCTGCAGGTTTGGTACTCCTATAAGTGATGGTGGTTATGATTTTTGTAATACCTAGTTAAAAAAGGTTTTAGAACATTAGAGGGTTAGTTATAAGGTGGCTTCAACCTATCACCCACAAACAAATGGACAAGCAGAAGTTTTTAATAGAAAAATAAAGAAAATATTAGAGAAAACAGTGGCCTCGTCTAGAAAAGATTGGTCAATCAAGCTTGACGAAGCTCTGTGAGCCTATAAGACTGCATCTAAAACTTCTACTGCTCTTTCTCCATTTCAGTTGATCTATGGGAAAGCATGCCATCTTCCAGTGGAATTAGAATACAAAGCATATTGGGCATTAAAGACGTTAAACTTAGATGCTAAAGCAATTTGAGAAAAGAAAAAATTACAAACCCAGGAACTTAAAGAGATGAAATTAAATGTCTATAGTTCTTCAAATCTCTATAAAGAAGGCACAAAGAAATATCACAACAAGAAGATAATGGAAATAAATTTTCATATTGGTCAATCTGTGTTGTTATTCAACTCCAGATTGAGACGTTTTCATGGAAAGTTAAAATCTAAGTGGTCAGACCCTTATATTGTGAAAAAGGTAAAGCCTTATGGAGCAATAGAGTTGGAAGACCCAATATAATATAGAAGTTTGGTAGTAAATGGTCAAAGGGTAAAACCATACTTGGGTAATGAGAAGGAGAACTTTACTATGATAATTCTTTTAAATGACCCCTAGAGAATCAGGCATCAAGCTATATGACGTTAAACAAGCGCTCACTGTGAGGAAACCCAGTACACATTTAAGTTTTATGATGATTTGTTATTTGTTTGACTTTTACTCCTTAAAAAACCATGTTTTTCTATAGAGAAACTCGCCAAGGCATCATATGTCTCGCTTGGGCGAGTTTGATGATGTAAAAGTTCAATTTTTGTATAGGGAACCTCGCCCAAGCGTAGTAAATATCGCCTCGACGAGGTTGACGATGTCAAATCAGTATTTCTTACAGGGATCCTTGCCCAGGCGTGGTATATCTTGCCTAGGTGAGTTAGACGGATAAACAAGAGGTGCTCTTTGGAGTCATCTAGCCCAAGCGAGATAAATCTTGCTTAGGTGAAATTCCACTTATATAATGTGCCTGAGCAACACATCTAATTCACTTGAGCGAGTTTGAAGGTCTCAAAGTAAGAAACTAAAGGCAACCCAATCCCTATTCGCCTCTCGATAAATTTGCAGCCTATGTAGCGTAGCCTAGGGATAAGTTTTATTATTCAGGTGGCAGATCCAGCAAATGAAGCAGGGCCATCTACAGCTGTAGATGAAGACTTTAACACAGAGCTGGATGACTCCTTATGAAGAGAGGATTGAACAAAAATATGATTTTATTTTTGGATTTTTTTTTCCAGTTATTTAAATTTTTATTTATTTATTTATTTATGTTTATTTTCTTATTTGCTGATTTTGTTTTTTTATTTGCTTATTTTCTTATTTTGTTTTAAATGGCTTGAATTGATATTCTTGAATAATTTTTGGCTTATTTGCTTATTATGTTATTTTTATGTTTTGAATTATTTTTCTTGAATCATTTTTATTTTAATTTAATTGTTGAGTAGTTTTCTAGTTTTATTTTTCTTAAATAAATAAGAACTCCAATATTAAATTTGAATAGTGGAAAAAAGGACTTTGTGTTTAAATATTAAATAGTGAAATAAATTAGACACGGGTTAGAAAAGAAAATATTATTGAATCCCTACTCAAATATAGTTGAAATTGTGATACATGAAAGTTTAACAGGATGATTGATTAGAACATAGAATGACAAAACAATAAAGAATGAGTAAACCAAGTGAGTGTGTGAACCTTAAACAATTTTAAGAGTTTTAATGATGAATTGATAGTTGTGGTTGCTTAATTTTTAATTTTGTTTTTGTTACATCATAAAAGAGCATGAAGATGATTGAGGCAATTAGGTTAATTACGAACCTAGGGCCAAATAACCAACCTTTATCTTATTAGAATTCAATTTTTTATATATCCCCTTTGAGTCAAGATTTTTTGTTATTATTGCACCCTAAACCTTTAATGATATATTTTCCTACCCTTTGGCATGTTTAAGGAAGGAGAATGTTGACTTTTTTTTACGAAAAATGCACCGCATTGTCAGAAGTAGTAATGTGTCCCTAAGGATAGATATCGAACCCACAAGGGACAGTAGAATAAATAAGTAAAATATTCACTAAATATAAAATAGAATAGTAAAAATGCGTTGAAAGTTGTTGTGATGGCAATGATTAATCAGAAAACAAGGGAAATAATTTGTTGCTTCAAGTTGGTAAAATAGAGATTGGCTTTCATCTTTCTCACTTTTATGTATTTTGATTAGCATGGGAACATTATGTCCTTTAATATATATTGATGTCCGTATAACATTCATTTATATCGATTTCTCGCATATAAAATTATTAAGATGTTTCCTAAAAATCAATTCCTCACATATTTATAAAAACAACTTAGAATCCAACTCAGATGTTGATAGCAATTAACATTTCAAGTCTATTCCTAGTATTCAAATATGTTAAGTATTATTTTTTAAGTCAGAACCATAAAAATACTTTCTAGTGAGATTAAAGATTCTAGATCAAGACTTAGAAGCAAAACAATAATACGAATAATCAATCAAGAACAAAATATTATATTCAAATATCACCTCAATAATAAGAGTTTGAACAGAGTACTATCAATCACAAAGGGTAGAATTAGTCACTCATGATAACTATTACACGCAAGGATGACATGGAAAGAAGATCTAGGATGTTTCTCCTTGACGATTGTCTTCTTTAATGTTTCACACACCTCTTATTCACTTAATTGGGTTACAAGTCACTCAATGGTGTTTTCCTCTCAATTTGGCACACTAGGGTTGTGCCTCAAGCCTCCTATTTAACCTAATTTGTTTGGACTTAAGTGACTTCTCGCTTGGGCGCTAATGGGCTCGCTTGGGTGAGTAAAACGTAAAAAGGCCCAACGTTATTGGCACTATCTCACTTGAGCGAGATCCACTGGTAGCATCTTGGCTTTTTGCGAATTTGGACAGCTTTGGTGAGTGTTGATACATTCCAACTTTCTCTTTTTAGCTTTGTATATTTCCCTTTTGCCTAATTATCTCCATTCTCCCTAGAATCCTGAAATTAAAACAAATTTGGGAATAAATCGTTATTATTGAAATTAAAATCATAAAATATGTAAAAATGTATAAATTAGAGATTATTTTATACTTATTTTAGAAATTAATATTCATAAGTATTTATATTTTAATATGAAATATTACTGAAATTTGGCACTTATCAAAGAGCATAAATGCAATATATACAGAAAAGAGAATGGTTGGTTCTAATTGATGAAAGTTCAAAATAATTGAAAATAGGAAGAATCTATTCCTATTGATGAAAAAAAAAGAGAAAGAGAATTCATGTGAAGATCATGAAAAAGTAAAAGTAAAATGAGGAAAACTGTGAAGTAAAAAGAAAATGTTGATTAGATAACACATATGTGCTATAATTAGATTATAGGTATGTTCTTCTTCTTTAAAATATGCATTTTGTTATTTGAAAAACCAATACTTTTTGGCAGCCCAACCTCGTTATAACCTTGTAAAAGACCTTAAGATTCATGTTTCTAATATGTTTGTGATATGAAGACGAAATGAAAAGCAACTATAATTTGTTATGATTTAGTGAAAATAGAGAGAAACACTTACCTGTGAGCATATGAGAAGAAATCCCTTGATGAATTGTCATTTTATTGTTTTGATTTGATCTTGAAAGTTGATTGTATCTATATTTTGCTATATTTAAATTTTGGAAGCATCATAAGTTTCTAATTCAATATGTTGTTTAGTGAATTAAGTTGTCTTGATATTTAAATTTAAATATGATTTAGTGATATTTAGTTACTTTGCTTGAGATCAAGCAAGATTCTAAGTATGAGAGAGTTGATAAGTGTCAGATTTCAATAATATTTCATATTAAAGTACAGGCACTTATGGATATTAATTGATAAAATAACTATAACATAACCATAATTTATGAATTTAAACCTTTTTACATATTTTGTGATTTTAATTTGAATAAGAATGATTTATTCCCAAATTTGTGTTAATTTTAGGATTTTATGGAAGAATGGAGATGAAAGGGCAAAAGGATAACATACAAAGCTGAAAAGGAAAAGCTGGAATGCACCAGTACTCACCCAAGCTCGCCCAAACTCACTGAAACCAGAAGCTCCTAGAGGATCTCACTCAGGAAAGATCACTCCAGTGACGTTGGGCATGTTTTCGTCCAACTCGCCCAAGTGAGCCCAACTTCCCCAAGTGAGAAGTCACTTAGCCAAGCCCAACAAGGTTAAATAAGAGATTTGAGGCACAACCTTAGAAATCATTGAGCGGATTGGAAATCAATTGGGAGAATAAAAGGCGTTAGAAACCCTAGAGGAGGCATTCGTCAAGGAGAAACACATGATCTTCTTTTCTTACTCTCCATTCTTGTAATAGCCAACATGAGTGGCTAATTCTACCCTTTGGGATTAAGAGTAATCTTTTCAAACTCTTATGTATTGAGGTGATATTTATATATAATATTTTGTTCTTGATTGATGATTGATATTTTCATTTTAAGTGTAATGCTTGTTTACCATGATCAAGATTCTCAGATTTGACTGGAAAGTACTTCTAAGTTTCTGACCGAAATGACAAAGCTTAACATATTTGAATGGTAGGAATAAATTTTAAATGTTAGATGTTATCAACATCTAATCATAATGATAAGTTTTTATAAATATGCGAGTAATCGATATTTAGGAGACTTTCTTAATAATTTTATATGCGAGGAATCGATATAAATGACTTTTATATCTCCACAACATCAATCAAAAGATAGAATATTACCATGCTATTCAAAATACAAAAAGAGTGAGAAGGATGGCCCCAATCCCAATTTTCTCAATTGAACCAACAAACTCTTTGACTTAATATTTTTTTTTGATTATTGCAATCATAACAAATTCCCAACAAACTTTATTATTTTGTTTTCTATTTAGTGAATCTTATACTTTTTTTTTATCAGCAAAGAATGAAATTAAATTGAGGGGATACAAAAGGGGTATCCCAACCCTTTTACACTTACCAGATCACATAAGGAAACAAACAAAATAAAAAGCATCCCACATAAGAAGAAGGTACAATGCTGATTACTATAGAAGACTAGGAGCCTTACACTTAGCTCCATCGAGTTGCTAAAAGGGAAAGCATACAGTAGCATGAAAGACCTCCATAGCTCCCTGATAGTACCTTCCTCTGCTATTTCCTATACTCCATGTTGGACATTGGTTCCACCCTATAAAGTCTTGCTTACATTCACTTCAACAAACACAAAACTAATGACCTTAATAAAGTGTATGCACCTAGGATTTGCACGGCCAATTCCAATGTTTCACACATCACAATAAAATGTAGCAGCAACTCCCTGCTTCTGTTGTTCAACACAAAGCATTATAGAACACTCACCACCAACCTACTAATCTAGAACACTACAAATACCAATTACTACCTTAGTTGCGAATTAGTCAAATGGAAATCGACCGAAAAGAATTCCAGCGCCATATACAATCAACCAGCTTACCATGATCATTGTGTCACTTTGTTCTTTTATTTATCTGCATTCCTTCTCGGCATGTTATTGCCTCATCCAGCTCCCCTGCCCAACCCAAAGTTGGCATCACTCCATAGACACCCTCCGTATAACCATGCTTCTACCTCATATCCACTAAATGTGGTAGGGCCCATGTATGCAACATAGGCAGCCACCCTACATCATCCAGTAAGCACACCAACCATAGTAAACAAGCAAGCTAATAAGCCACCCACCATCAGTAACCCAGATCCTGTTCAAGTACCAACAAAACAGCCCCTGCACGATTCAGTGTTGCCAAAACAGGGTTGGTAATTCAGTGAATCTTATACTTGATAATTCAAATGTTCTTTGTGGGTTCGATATTCATCGTTAGGGACAAATTATTACTTTTGACAACGTGGTGCACTCATTACAATAAAAGTATTTTTATTAGGGTTTTATTTTTACATTATCCAGGGTTAAAACCTTTATTAAGTCATTTACCCAAGGTTGCAGTTTCCCTCGCTAAACCATCCATGGGGAACGTGTTCCCCCGGCTTTTTTAAACTGCATGAAAGTCTATCAGAACCCTTGTTAAATACCATGAGTTTAAGAACCTCCGTAAAATACAATGGGTTTAAGAATCTTCGTAAAATACCACGAGTTTCAAAATTCCCGTAAAATGACTTGTCATTTGAAATAATCTTCAACCCCATTTTTTACCATCTCTAATGATCCTTTTGACTTATCTCTTCTACCGTAGTCACTAGTCTCCGACACAGGCTCAATGGCCGTGGAAAGTAGTCCTAGCAAGGAATCACAATTTAGTCACACTTATGTCTATTATATATAAGGAGAACAAACAATAAATAAGACACTATCTTCTTCTTACTCCAATACTGCTTCTGCCATCACCTTACTGTGCCAACATGGGTCACAAGCCACTATTACCTAGCTCGACAAAAACTAATGTTTATCACTGCTTTATATTTCCTAAATAATTGCATTATCTATCTGATGTGGGCTTCAAAGCCATTTGTGTTATGGGATAAAGATTGCAAGAACATATTGCAAGGAGAAATTAACTTTATTACTTCTCACTTTCACATTGAATTAATTATTAGAGGCATTTTAAAATAAAGACCTTAATTTAAAATATTTCAAAATTATGAGAATTAAATATTAACAATTATAACTAAAACAAAAATTGCACACAAAATATGTACATCAAAAGCTAAAACAAAATTAGTCAGATTTTTTGAAGTATGGGCTCGTAAAAAAAAACTAGGAATTATATAAACCAACTACCATCAATCATAAGAAATATGCAAATATTGTTGAAATACTTATTATCCAAGATTAGTTGTTGAAATGTTTATTATTCAAGGTTATTTTGCTGATTTTTTAAAATAAATTTTTGAAACTTTAGAAAATTTATTTGTAATGTAAAGTTACACTTTCAAAATTTAGAGAAATTAATTATAAAATATATAAAATATATTAAAATTTTATAGTTTTTAGTTATTTATTTATAAATAGATTTAATTATATTTATTTATTAAATTTTGAAAAATATGGAATGTGTTATTGAGGCTCTACAATAAATCTTTGGAATTTAACGAAGGTTAAAAAAAACCTTTGTTATTTTGTTGAGATTTTAAAATAAACCTTTGAAACTTAACAAAGGTTAAAAAGACTTTTGTTAAGTTGCTGAGGTTGAGGTTTTAGAATAAATCTTTGAAATTTAACGAAGGTTAAAAAACCTTTGTTATTTTGCTAAGGTTTTAAAATAAACTTTTGAGATTTCACAAGGGTTAAACAACCTCCATTGTTTTGATGAGATTTTAGAATAACCTTTGCAACTTAACGAAGGTTAAAAAACCTCCTTTAATTAAAACAATTTCTAGGGTTATATTAATATCCGCTAAATAACCTCCGTTAAACTTTTTTCTTTTAGTGACTTGCGGTAAAATAGTCATCAGTCATCTCTTAAATTTTTTTCTTCTCTTGGGTCCCTAGTACTACCATGTACACTAGATGAATGATGAAAATGATCACTCATTTTTGAATAAAAAAACTTATTTTCACAAAAGAGATTTTGATTCAATAAAGAGTGATAAATTTTTTTACAAAAGGTTTTAAAGTTGGAAGTTTCCTACAAGATCAAAAAGTCAAAATTTCTCTATGTTCACTCCCAGAAAAGATAGGTGTCTCACTAGGACAAGCTTGAAAATCAAATCTTTCTTAGCCAGAGATTCCTTAGACAGTTTTCACAAATTTTCCTTGAAAAAAACTTCAAAACATTTTTTTTTGTAATTGTTGTGTGCAAAAAGTTCTAAATGACCAAAGGAAGGTCAACAAATTGATTTGATTTAAGATAAAGTTTCCTATTTATCGCGAAGACTAAAAATCAATAAAACAATGAAGAAAGTAAAGAGAAAAAGTTGCAAAATTGATATCTCAAAGAAAGCAATAAAGTAGACGATTTTTCCTAAGTGCTTGTGAGACTTGAAGCCTTCTAACACACTTTCACCACTAAATGCGCTTTAATATTACAATGTTTTAGTAGGATTGCTCCTAAGGCATTTTTCCAAACACTTAAGCAAAGAAAACAAAGCAAAAAATTAAAGGAAATATAAAGGTTTTGTGACAATTGTTTAAAAGTAATGGTTGTGAGCTATATAGATCAAAATTATACTTCTCCTTTGTTTTTGCTTATTTTTTATTTCCTTTCCTTTTGGTATGTGAAATTTAGTCCAACTCTCTTTTCCTCATGTGTTTGCACTCCAAATTTCCATGCCTTCCAAAGTCTTAGACACAAGAGTGATCTTTCCACTAGTTCTTCACTAACACACCTAATATGCCACCTTATGGAGAGGTGAGTTCAAACCAAAACTTAAGGAAAAACAAGGTGTTAAGTCTAATGACTTCAAAAGGACTACAAAGCAATTCAAATAAAAAAATTCTCAACTTAGGAGGCTAAACATCAATTGATAGATTGCATGAGAAAACTGAAAGGAGATAGAAGAAAAGGAAAAGCACTCAAAATGAACCTAATGAAAGTTACTAAAGTAGGATTTCAAAATCAACAAAAGTATTGAATCAAATCAATCAATATGTCTTATCACATGTGCAATTTACATCATTCAAAATTGAAAAAATTCAAGTTCAACTCAAATACAAAATCTCAACAATGATCACTAGTACACTTGAATTGCTCTGTTTCTTTGACTTTTGTGTAAGATATGATTGACCTTTTACTTTGTTCTTTTTGTTCTTAGTATTTTTTTTTTCTTTTTCAGCTCTCAAGGTCACGGTCTAATAGATTACAATGCAAAAAATTCAAAAATTCAAGAGCAACTCAATCCATACACCATATTTCACCATAGTGTAGAAGATGAAATATGATTCAAGAATGGTTCAATTGAGGAAAATTCTTTAGTAATGTCCTAGGAGGCTTTCGACCAACACATACAAGTCTACGAAAATGATTTTGATTTTTGCTAATGACTAATAGAAAAAAATAAACTCAAACACAAGAGAATAAATCCTAAACAATTCGACAACACTAATTAGAAAGCATGCCAAATTTTGAAAAAAAAAATTAAGGCCTACTTTTAAAGATTTTCATGACATAGTAAGGACTAAACGAAACTCTAAACATAAAAGGATGATTCATAAATTTAAAGCTAAGTAATGGAGTTATACAATCTAGAAAAATTTGACATGAACACAAAACTAACACATGCAATAGGAAGCCTAAAACAATATTGATTCAAGACTAGAACAAGTAAATTGAATAAAAAAACACACATCCATTTGACACAAAATTCAAACTATCCTAAAACTCAAACAATGATCATACATGAAACATCAAACATATAAGACAAAACTTTTAAAATGAAAAAGAAAACTTAGCTCTTATAGCCTTCCAATTGACCTAGCTCTAATACCAATTGATCGAACCATCCCTCCAAGCGTGAGAGGAAGAATTAGCAAAAACTATACAACTTTTTCCCAAGTTTTAAGAATATTAACTTGCGAGGAACTCTTCCAAGAAAAGTCTCTTGGTATGAGAACCTAAGAGAAAATTACTCTCATTTTTAAGACTTTCAAATGAACAAGAAGACAAGCTCTTGACAAGTTCAATTCTTATTCAAAGCAAAAGTAGTACAAAGAGGGAAAATGGGGGAGGGGGGAGGGGAATAGGCCTCTTATTTATAGATGGAGGAGCTATACCCACTCAAGGAACAACATGATGTGGGAAAACATTAGGAGAAATGCAGTTGCATAAAATTTTTGGGGCCTATAGTAGAGTGGAAATCTCATATTGCTTGATTTCTATATTCTTGAAGGGTTTATAAGGCTTTGTGCTTCTTTGTAGCTTGCCTAGGTTGTGTAGATGGGTGTATGGTCATGTATATTCTCTTCATGCCTCTCTAATTAGGCTTTTTGATATCTCTAATGAAGAGAGTTGAACATTAACTCTTAAATTGGGCTTTGACTTCTCTAATCAAACCCAATTTTAGCCCACTTATGTGTTTATTTTTTTACACTTAAGTCCAATACATTTTTCTACTCTATTTTATTTACTTTTATACATATTTACAAGGTTAAGAAAATTGAACAAGAAAATCAAATGTTACTCCACACAAACAAAAGGATAGTCTTTTAAGACCTTCTTTCTTCTCATTTTGAGGCCTTCTTTCTTCTCCAATCTTTGTTAGAGGCCTAATATGACTCTTTCTGAGATGGTCTCCATCAAAATATGTCACTGAACTTCGATTATTTGAAAGGTATAACGCAGTTTTACCGAGATCGATTGTGGTCGCAAAAAAATGTTCTATATGAATTGTTACATAACAATAGGTATTTTTAGGTATCCTTAAATGATCCATTCATGGTAGTTTATGAGAGAAGAAGTAGTTTTTCATTCCCTTTTTTTTGTGTAGTGGTACTTAGCATACAAGGTAGTATCATGTATCCAGGGTTTCGTGCCCTTAATTATCATTATGCATATAGGTCCCGCAATAAGAGGCACTCTTTTGGGATCAATTACTGTTTTGGGTGGAAGAAGTCGAGTCATGAACAAGTAATAGGTATCATAGAAATGCCATTTGGGTATTACCAAGATCTCGTGGACTTACGTTTGACACATTTTGACTACCTCAAGGATTGTATCAACCTTAGGGCCGAGTCATGAGTAGAAAGTGTTAAGTACAGCTGAAGATTTGTAGAAAAGTTAGAAAACAAAATGAAAAGAAGACCGGGGAGTGCAATTGCGCAAATTATTGACACTAGAGAGTCAAACCACATGGGACATGGACTTGAAAAGTATGCATGATTTGCATAGTATTCAAAGTGTCAGCTATGAATCATATTCTATGAAGAACCACTGAGATTAGTTCAGGGTAGAAACAGATTCTGGCATTTCTAGAGTAAGTGTACTATTTGGTTGAGCAAAGTCATGACAAATGATCTCTTTTTGTGCCGTTGAAAATTGCAGTAGAGTGAGAAACGACATAAACAAAATGGTATAATGGCATAGGGAACAAGAGCCTCTGAAACTTTGATATTCATAGCTCTTTCTTTGCACTTATATAAACTATAAACCGTTTGGTGAAGGCACTACAAAAAATCGTGTAAAAAGTGGCGGTTTTAATATGACGGTTATTAATAACCGCCACAAATTTCAATATAATACGTCATTTGATTAACTGTCACAATTATCTTTCAAAATATGTTATTTTCAACTGTCACAATTATCCTTCAGAATAAAAACAATTTTTCCTTTCCTCATTATTCTCAATTATTTTTAAAAAAATTTTTGGTAATCGAAATTAGTTTACTGTTAATTATTTTTGAAAATCTGGTTTAACTATTGGGAAACAAAAATTTCTTTCCTCTATCTGCCTAATCACTCAAACCTCTCACTTTGCCTAAACATGAAACCCTAAACGCTCTTCACGAACCCTCGTAGTCAAACCCTAAACGTTCAAACCTCTCTTTGCCTAAACACGGAGCCCACACCGCGAAACCCACACCTCGAAGCCCTTATTGTGAAGCCCTCACTGCGAAGCCCTTATGAACCCTCCTCACGAAGCTGTCACCGAGCTATACGAAATCCTTTTGTGATTATCCGAAATCGCCACCATCTGCACCTCCGCGGAAGGATTTGTTCATTATCCAAAAACGACTTCCATTTCTACACTTTTTTGCATTTCAATCTAACCAATCCTATTTCATGTGGTGGCGCTGGAGGTAGTTGAATTTTTTATTGATCTTCTTTTCTATTATACTTTTGATTATAATGTATTGCGTCAAATATCAATGATATTTTACTTTTAACTATGAATGTAATTCTGTTTTTTTTTATTAGCGAATTCCTACATACTATCTCATTTTTGTAAGATATATAATATTGTGCACATATTTCAGGCATGTAGTTTTCTTGTTTCAAGCCGTGGTGTTGTTGTTTCAGAAGAGCGAGAATTGGAGGAGAATGTTTTCTCAAATGGAAACTAGGTTGAGACACCATTTTTGTTTGAACAGGTTCCTTATTACTGTTTATAGTTTTCTACTCTATAAAGTGTAAATTCTGTTACTAGTTTCTTTTTTATTTTTCAATTTATTCTAAATGGTTTATTTCACAAGAAATTACGCCTGCACCATCAAATCAATCTGGTTTAAGATTTATCAGTGGGATAATTTGTAAATCCAAGGTTCTTAGATTTGAAATGATGTTGTTTCGAGAGGGAATATGTTTTTCAATCAGGCACCAACTGATCCTATTTCAACTTAGATGATTATCTTCCTTATCAATTTAAAGAATATTGATCATTAGGCTGTAGTTTTGTTAATTTGTATTTAACATGCTATTACTTTCACCAATCCCTTTCCCAGTTTGTTTATTTCCTAATAATTTATTATTGCTCTTCCTGATGACCGATTCCTGTTTTTATTTTCAGGTTGAGAAAACTGTCTTTGTTGTGTTCTTCTATGGGGAGCTTCTTTGGAGAGCTTCTCTAGGGAGCAAGCAAGAATAAAGATCCTGAAAATTTGTGATGCATTTGGTGCAAACTGTTACCCTATCCCTGAAGATAAAAGTAAGCAGAGGCAAATAACATCAGAGGTATGTATGTCCAGATTAA
>Ga0123342_1007993_pt1 | contig 13624 bp, 11 predicted proteins | sample Turbeawhitnodule_FD_89960 | JGI IMG/M metagenome (GOLD analysis project Ga0123342, IMG submission 89960) | Root nodule microbial communities of legume samples collected from Mexico - Turtle bean Mexico white nodule | ecosystem: Host-associated > Plants > Roots > Nodule | place: Mexico: Nepantla...
CTTCTTTAGAGAAGTGGTAAGACTTCATGGGTTACCTAGAAGCATAGTATCGGATAGAGATCCAAAATTCATAAGTCATTTTTTGAGAACCATTTGGCAAAAACTTGGCACTAAACTCCAATTTTCAACGTCTTATCATCCTCAAACGGATGGACAAACGAAAGTAGTCAATAGATCTCTTTCTACTATGCTTAGGGCGGTCATGAAGGGTAGCCATAGATCTTGGGATGAGTGCCTTCCCCATATTGAGTTTTCATACAATAGGGTAGTTCACAAGACTACTAATATTTCACCATTTGAAGTTGTATATGAGTTTAATCCTCTTACTCCTTTAGATTTGTTACCCCTTCCTAATCCACATACTTTTGTGCATAAGGAAGGAGTTACAAAAGCTGAATTTGTTAAGAAAATGCATGAGAGGGTTAAAGAACAAATACAACAACAAACTGAGAAATATATAAAACATAACAATAAGGGGAAGAGAGAAATAATCTTTGAGGAAGAAGACCTAGTTTGGCTTCATCTTAGTAATGATAGATTTCCAACTAAGAGAAAGTCTAAACTTAGTCCCCGAGGTGATGGACCTTTCCAAGTCCTCAAGAAAATCAATAACAATGCATATAAACTTGATTACCTGCGTTATATAGTACATGATACTTTTAATGTCATTGATTTCACTCTTTTTGTAGGTAATAACGAATAAGAAGAAGCATTGGATTTGAGGACAAATACTTTTCAAGAGGGAGGGGATGATGGAAGAGGCCCAAGCACCAACTCAAATGCAAGCCCACCAAAGTGTAGAATTGGGCCAACCACTAAAGCCATGGCTAAGAAGCTTAAGAAGATTGGGATGCTGCCACTGATGGCAGAGAAACCTTCTTATACATGTTCAAGAAGCCATAAAATCTAGTGTAGAATAGAATTTATTTTTGTCAAAAGTAGAATAGGAATTTTACTTGTATTTTTGCTCAATTGTAATTAGGTTGAATTTAGGCATCTAAAAACCAACCTAGGTTAAATTAGGGTTTCCAGAAACACCTAATCTAACCATGGTCGGTCATTTAGACCTAATTGAAGCACATGGAGTACACCTAGTCACACTTCCCATGTGAGCTACAATTAGGCGCCAAGATTCAAACCTTTAGCTTTCAAATTTCCCTCCATTTGTTTTGGCCAAATTCGGTCCTCCTTTGCTATAAAAGGAGGAGCCTACCTCATGTATTTTCAAGATTAATCTAATTGTGAATTGCTGCCAATTTTGTGCCAATCTCACTAGCCTTCTCCTACCTCTCTAGGTTAGACAATTGATCTTCAAACTTTCATTCTACCAAAGTGAGATGACCTCACCACTCACATTCCATACCTAACTTGCACCTCCAAGGCAACCATCATCTCCTAGGAGAGCCTTGACCGTGAGCATCCATTGATCTTCCGCAAACTCCACCAACAATTCTCCAAAGGATTAAGGCACTTTTCCATCAAGAATTCAACATGGTCAATTGCAAAGACACATTTTTCAATATTAGCATACAAAAATCAATTTCTAAGGGTTTCTAGTACTTTCCTAACATGCATTTTATGGTCTTTTATGTTCAAGTTGTATATCAAGATATCATCAAAATAGACTACTAAAAAATTTCCCATAAAAGGTCTTAAGACATGATGCATAAGTCGCATGAAGGTACTCGGAGCATTGGTTAAGCCAAAGGGCATGACTAACCACTCATACAATCCAAACTAGGTCTTGAAAGCGGTTTTCCATTCATCTCCAGGTTTAATTCAAATTAGATTATACCCGCTTTTAAGATCAATTTTGGTAAATACTTGTTTATGCCGCGACAGTTTGTACACATACGCCAACTCCCTTCCTTTTAGGGATAAGAATGATAGGCATGGCACAAGGACTCATGTTTCCTTGGACCCAACCCTTTTCTAATAACCCCTTGACTTGTTTTTGGATCTCCTTGGTTTCATTCGGATTGGTTTTGTATGCAGATCAATTTAGTAAAGAAGCTCCAAGAATAAAATAAATTTGATGTTCAATACCTCTTAGGGGTGGTAAACCTTTAGAAGGATCTTGGAACATATCTTGGAATTCCTTTAATAAAGACTCCAAACATTTAGAACTATCTAGAGAAGAATTTAACTTGAAACATTTTTTTGGATAAACTATAAATATTTCCTTTCGAGGCATCCTTACCTTTTTTACTTCCTTGGGAGAGATGGGAAGGCTCATTTTGATAACATTATTTTCTCTCATTTCTTTTCATTTTCTCTCTTTTGTTTCATTTTTAGTTGGTCTTCATTTACCTCTTTCGAAGAGAGAGATTTTAGTATGACCTTATGCCCTTGGAAGTGGAAAGAGATTTTGTTAGTAAGACCATCATGTAAACTTTTTCTATCATATTGTCAAGGCTTTCCTAAGATAACATGTGTTGCTTCCATGGGCACAAAATCATATAATACCTCATCTTTATATTTTTCAATGGAGAAAGCTATAAGGACTTGTTTATTAACAATCAATTCACCATCTTCACTAAGCCATTGTAATTTATAGGGCTTTGTATGAGAGATGGTGGGTAATCCAAGTTTCTCCACTATTCTTGTTCTTGCCACATTAACACAACTACCCCCATCAACTATCATGGAACATAAGTTGTTATTGACAAGGCACCGGGTATGAAAAATATTTTCCCTTTTATTTTCATCCAAAAAAGGTTTTTGAAGTTGACCCAACATGTGCCTTACCATTAACAAGTCACCTTCACATGGTATTTCACATTTTTCCTCACTTGGGTATTTTGAAGAGGAAAGGGAGCTAGATCTAGAGGATTGGGAACTATGGTCACTCACCATTACCCCATTTTACCATCATGGTTCTTTTAGTAGGGAAATTTGCAACAATGTGCCCAAAACCTATACATTTAAAACATTTTCTACTTGAGGTTTTGGTGGGTGATTTAGGAGTAGAATTAGAAGGGGAGTCTTTAAAATTCTATTTTGTGAGGTGGGTTCTTTTGAGAAATTGGAAGGAAAAGTTTTGTTTTGAAATTTATTTTTGTCCTTCCAAGATGATTTGTAAAAGCCATCATTATGAGTATTTTTAAAAGAATTATACTCATAAAGTTCTACAATATCTTGTATTTCTCTCCTTAACCCACTTACAAACCTAGTAATCTTTGACTCGTCACTTTCATGCATATTAACCTTAGTCAAAGTAATTTCTAAATCTTAAAAATACTCATCTCACTCATATTTCCTTGATGAAGTTGTTGGAGATTCAATAAGAGTTCCTTCCTATAATAAGGAGAAACAAACCGCGCGCACATGCATACTTTTAAATCGTTCCAAGAGACCACGTTTGGCCTCTTGTTTAGCCCAAGGTCCATTAACAATAATAGAAACTAATTTAGAAACCAAAATTTTTTTAGTCTCTAAAATGGCCTCTAATTTATTCACTATAGTAACTAATTATTTTTTGTCTCTAAAAATTGGTTTCTATTTCATGATTTTCTTGTAGTGTTATGAACACAATTTGCCACACAAATAGAATCCTTTTTAGCAACTTGAATTTTGCAATGTTAATGCACTAAATTTTCTTTGTTTCTATGGATTCAAATTTTCCATATTCTTTTCATGCATATTTTTTATTCACTTTCAAATTCTGAAATGAAATTTGGATTCAGATTCAATTTATATGAACCCTTGCATTCTATGTAAGGAACCACTACTTAAGACAACTTCTATGATGATTAGACTCAGAATTAAACATGACAATAAAGAATGAATTGAAAGAGAATAGACGGAATAATGAAAGGAAAAAATGAAAAAAAGGAAAAGAAGCCTTATGCAAATTATGGAATCATGGAGATGGAAAGGTGGAATGAGTCATGTCACTTAGAGGAGGAGAGCTCCAAGATGGGTGAGGAAAGGAGTCTCCACTTGCAACATTCTCTGCCTAGATAACACTCAAAGGGAATTTAGAACACTCAATAATCACTTAAGCAGTTTCTTTATTATCCTTCAATGTGATTTATAAGGGGTAAGACACTCTATTTATCGCCTAAGGTGCCTGGGGGAGCAAGAGAGTATGAAGGGGCGACACATGAAAAAAGCCTTCTAGAATCTAGGTTAGAATAGTGTCACACACGTAGAAGGCTTTCTAGAAGCTAGGTCAAAAAGAGTGGAGCACAAGGGTAGCGTATTCTAGAAGCTAGGTTAAAATGTGGGCTTTTGGTACAAGCTCAATTCATGTTAATTAAATTCTATTCTACTGAAATACAAAGCAGGGAAAATAGTTGGTGCTCGGGTTCAATAATTTGGGCTCTGCTCTTGATAATCCTCTGAGGCATAATAGGCTCTGAGTCACTGGCTATGGAATGAGGTGACCTAACCCTGGGTCTTGTGTCATGCTCGTGGTCATCCTTCTGGAAGGTTGGGCTAGCACAGTGGATGCTCTATCAGTCAGTGTTTCATCAATATCTAACATTAGTTATCAAAGTTTTAACTACTAAATATTTTAGATTCTAAATTAGTCAATATTATAATATAAAATTGTTAGTAGTTAAAACCTTGATAGTTAATGTTAGATAACAATTTAGAAATTAGTTTATATTTTTTTATTAATAACAAAAACTATTTTAGATATAAAAAAAAATTTAGTTTATAAAATAGTATTTAATTTAGTCAATATAATGAATAATAAATTTTTATTTTTAAATTAGTTTATATTTAATTATTTTTGTAGTATAGCTACAAAAGTTTAAATTGTTTTACAATTGAGAAATGACATGTTAACAAACAGCATTACTTGGCTGAAAGTTGGTGTATAGGATATAAGTTTTTAGATGTTGAGAAAGAAAATATAAACGAATGCCAAATGAAAGCCAATGAACCAAGTAGTAAGTGCCATAGAGAAATGGGAAACTGAGAATACCCACTATTTAAAAGCAATAAATACTGGAAGAAGGATATATGTTGTGCCTTCCTATATTAAGTCGAGAATTGAAATTAAACAAGTTTCTCAACTATTAATTATTTGTAGCAGTGGCAGCACGTTACTTTCATTGTCTACTTTTCTGTCTCTCCATTAGCATCAATGAAGAAACAACTAGAGCCAGTTCAAGAGTTGAGGGTGGACTTTGGGAGACGCATGAAAGTTGCCTATTTTTGGGGTAGTATATTTGAATTTGGACTCTTAATTATGTATATGGATTAATCTTTCTAATTCAAGAGTGGGAAATAAAGGAGAGAGCAAAAATGTTGTATGAGAAATTAAATCAATGTACTTTTCTTACTACGAATCATTAAAGCGTTAATTTCATAAATTATACTCTTTTCAACTGTTGTTTTCTTCCCTATATGTCAAAGTTTTCGGATTACGCTATATAACTGTAAGAAAATGTTTTGCAAAATAATATAAAGTTGCTTTTGAATAACTAATTCGTTCTAACACTCCTAATATGAAACATTATCAAATGAGTATTGTTGTGAATTTATTTATGTTGAGATAACATTGTTAAAACAATTACCACATGTATTGATTACTTTGAAGTTCAAAATTCTCTCAAGAATTTATCTTTAAAACTCGTCTTGGAAGGTTAAGGGGAGAACGTGTATTTAAGTTATTTTTTACCTTAATTCTTAAAGCGATGTGACATTATTGGGTGTATCGAAATAAATGCTCCAGACGATGTATAACAGAAATAATGATTCATCTTTAAAACAACTTTTACATTCCTCCAAGTTGAGGGTTAAGGGAGTGAAAATTTGTCTTCGGAACAACTTTTTCATTTCACACAGATGACGCCATTGTTCTAATCCCAAGTTCATTGAGATAATATCATAGGGTCAATCACTGCACCAAGGTATTGTTCGTTTTGGAGCTTAGAGCTCTATAATGGTTTTATCCTTAAAAATCGTATCACAAGATTAAGGGTTTGTTTGCTCATGTGGATGTACGGTTCACAGGCAAAGAAGTGAGAGAATATCTGTTATTTGGATCCAGGATTTTGTGATATAGAAGGAAAGTTAAGTCAACATGTGTTATTTTCGAATTTACTCTCATTTATTTTATTTTACTGTTTGTAGTATTTTTTATTTTCCACTACTGTAAGGTTTTTTAATATTAAAAAATAGTATTTTTTATTTATATAAGATGTAATTTATTTTTCAATTTTATAGTATTTGTTTAATATTTTAAAAAATTACTTGATGTTTTGTTTTTATTTAATTTGTTGTTGTGTTTATATTAATATATTTTTTTTGTATAATTATTATGTTTATGAGTTATAATTTATTTGATAATAATGTGTTATGAAAATCTTTTCTATTGTTAATTACAATATATTTTTGTTGTAGTATTTTTTATTTTTCATTATTATATATTTTTTAATATTAAATAATAATATTTTTTTATTTATATAAGATTTGATTTATTTTCTGATTTATTTTCCAATTTTATAGTACATGTTTAATATTTTAATAAATTACTTGAAGTTTTGTTTTTATTTAATTTATTGAATACATATTTTTTTATAATTATAATTTTTAAATTATATCTATTTACATTTAATACATATTTATTTTTTAGTTATAATTTTTAAATCTATGAATATGCGAAAGTTGTTTATTTTTAAACAAAAATAACTCATTTCATTATTAAATTTTTTTAATAGGCAAGGGTAAATTTGTAAAATAGCATTTTACACCTTTAAAAAAAAGTAAAATTCTCTCACACTGATCACATCACTCATAAAATCCCATAAATTTCCCTCACGCATCCACTCTAACAAACCAATCTCACTTTCTTCTCACATCCTCACACATTTACTCCCTCAAATCCTCACACGTTCCCTCCCCAATCCAAACACACCCTAAGGGGGAAAACATATTTAAATTACCCTTGACCTAAAAATTTAAGCAATATGAGACTATTGGACATATCGCAACAAATAAATTACAATATTTTTTATATTTGAAAATAATTAAATTATAATATAATATTTGAAATTTGTTTTTTTATATTTCTGAATAAGCATTTGGAAGTTTTATGTATAAAATTTGTAGTTTGGATGAGTTTTTTTTTATATACAATAAAACAATAATAAATAGGAGTATTAGGGATACTTCAATTCATATAAAAAAACCTATAATATAAAAAGGCATATTACATGTAAAACCCTTCACGCCACCTGCCAATAACTTTAATAGTTTGGATAGTTGATTAAGATTATATGTCATTATGTCATTATATTCACCTTTCAAAGTAAAGCTTAAAATAGATGAGTGCTTGATCATTTTAATTAGATAAGGATATTTGGAAGAGTCTACAAAGGTAATTTAAATTTATTTTATCACAATTTTTAAGTAGGTATCTTTAAAAAGTTTATAGAATTTACTTTTGATTTTTTTTGAATTTTTTATTTAGTATATCATTTACAAAATTTTCTATAATTGACAATAATAAGCCTCTTGGATAAATTGGTCACAATTCATTGTTAAAACTTAGATCTTAAACCCTAAAAAATGTTTATTTTTATGACTTTAAACTTTTTTTTAATTTAAATAAGTATGATAAGCTTCATAAAATAAATTTATTTAATTGTCAGTAAATAATCGAATAAAATAAATTAAAATATTTAAGAGATATTTCAACCTTTAAAATAAATATATTAGGTTATGTAACCCTATATTTTAACATTTCAGAAACTTTAAATTACAATGCCATGTACCATAAAAAAACATTAAAAAAAAACACATCCTAAACTTCTTCCTTCACACAAACAGTCCCAAAAATCACCATGATTTGCAATAACCTGTGCATCATGCTCCCAGTGCAAAAATGATGTAGATATCTTCTTTGGATTGTAAGGGTATAAAGAAGTCTTGTGTATAACAATGACTACAAAATGCTTAGCAGGACTTAAAGAAGGATGGGTAGCATCACTACATAATTCAATACTTGTATCCAGAAAGACAAATAATCTTAAGCTTCATATATGCATTGTACTTGTCAACAAACTTGGACGTACAACTTGTTACTGATTCTCAACATCTGAATCAGTAGGTCCTTCCATTTCCTCCATCTATGCAACAAAAAATAATGGCATGTCCTTTTTACAACTATGAAGGTATTCCATTTCTTTGAAATACCTAACAAATGATAGTTCTCTATATACTCTGGATCTTATATCTGAACTCCATGTCCCTTTAAAAATAAGAATACAATCTACATCCCACAGTTGGTAACAATAAAAGAGCAGCACATAATTGATCCAATTCATGACTTCACCTCACACCGGACAAACATAACTAAACCATTCCAGGAACAATAGTGACCAGAGTAAAAGCTAGATCATAGAAAGGAACAATGACACTAGGTGAGATTTACGTACCTTATTACACCTATCCCAACATTTTCATACATTCATTTAGGTTTAGGACCAATTTGAGTATGTGACTGAGATTTTTTGTGTTTATTCCTATCCATGCCTAGATTTTTAGTTGTGTTACATTGAAAATATTTTTTGCATCTACTTTTGCATTGTTAAATATTACCCTATTCCTTTGTGTCTAGATATTCCAAATCACTACAACACAGACCCCTTTCCGAACTCGGTTCCCTTTTTCATTAAGTAAATCAGTTCTAAACTAATAGAAATGATCTTTAGGTTGATTATGTATTACATTAAAAATACCAAACCATCTATTGCAGACCAAACATGCGATTTTGCACTCATAAAATAGATAACTAAGAGACTCAAATTGGGATGTGCACAATGGACACCTCAGATAACCTTGTAATATTCCTCTCCTACCCAAATTAACTTTTATTGTTACCTTCCACTTAAGTACACACCAAGCAAAGAATTTGGCACTAGGAAGAGCCTTAGAGTTCCACAAATATGAGAATATCTTTCCTAACCTTACCCTCAATACCTTTATAATGTATATCATAGGCTAACTAAACTAAGAACGCTTTGTTTTTGCTAAGATTCCACACCCAACAAATCTACCTTATCAAGTTGAATGTCCTGTAGCCTACTGTCCATTAGTCCTTCAACCAAAGGCTTCTCTCACTCAAACCACTCTTTTCTACATGCTAAGGGCCAATTCCAAAGATCATTCTCTCAAAACCTTGCTTTCAATATTTTTGTGTATTTATGCACTGCGTTAACATACACTCTAGGTATGCTCTCCTTAAGCGGAATTTCCCTTAGCCACTTGTCTTCCAAAAAATTTATTTTTTTCTCAATTACCCACCACACCCACCTTTTACTCTCATCAAACCAACTTCCATTTTAAGATTTGCATAACTCTTTAACATTCATCCACCACTTAAATACCACTAAAAGTGTTTACTATTGTTTCTATCCTTCATACTTTTCCACCCACCTTTGACTCAAGTATTTCTTTCTAAAGTTCCTTTCCCTCTAGGCCCAACCTCCATATCCACTTAGCTAGTAGAGTTGAATTAAAATCTTTCAAACCTCTGAGCCCGAGTCCCCTTCCCTTCTCTTGCCACATATATGATTGCTTCTTCCTGCACATCCATGACTTCTTACGCCACCCCATACTAAAAGCGATTTTATCATTATACCCTTCAATAAAAAATATTTAAAAACTTAAAATATAACCTAATTTAACTTTAACCTACTTTTACTTTCTCACGTTGCCCTAGCGGCAACTCCCACCCCCTCTCCCACCTCCTTCAAAGCTTTCCTCCTTCTCTCAAATCTCTCATCCCTTCTAAACCTCTCATTCTCCACCATTCACCACTGCCCTCTTCATCCACAGGTTAGTAATTTCATTGGTTTTCATTTTTAATTGCAATCTGGCGGAAGCATTTGAAAGGACATAGTGTAATCCAGTATTTTTTATGGTTAAATAGGTTCCAAATTACGTAATCTGTTGAGTGTTTAGTTAGGTTTCAGATTACATAATTCGATAGGGTTAAATGTTTCAAGAAGTTTTGGATTACGTAATCTGGTAGGATTTAGGGTTGCAATAAATTCTGGATTACGTAATCCAGTATTGGTAGTTGTTTAGTAAGGTTCTCGATTACGTAATCTGGTAGGTTTGTCCAATTAGGTTCCAGGTTACGTAATTGGGAAGTTACAATTTTTGTGTTCTGGATTATGTAATCCTTAGCGTTGATTTTTTGTGTTCGAGGTTCCAACCACTTCTGTAAAACCATTTTTTATATTTTATATTATGTACACAACTTGATGATTATATTATTCATTATCTTATTTGTAAATAATTAAAATTCACATTGTGTTGTGGACAAATATGGCTAAAACAAGAGGTGTTGGATCTCAGGGTCATGATCGCAGAAGACCAACGACAACCGTCCGTAGAAGAGACCGAGGTGATGTTGAAGAAATGATTGATGTTCATATTGATAATGACAATAAACAAGGATTACGGGATGATGACGAAGTAGACCAAGGAGAAGGGTTTCCTGGAGCACCTTTTGATATGTCTTTACTGGTAAATTTTGTTGACCATGTTGTTGTTAAGCTCTGCGAGGGTGAGGTAAGAACCAAAAAACCTTCAATTAAATTGTTTGTGTTAATTATTATTTAAATTGATTTAATTATATTGAATATATACAATTGGTATCCCACGAGGAGAACTTAAATTGGTATCCCACGATAGGAAATTACATAAATTTGGGATGCCTCGTGCTGATATTGAGCTTCTTGTACAAAATTCTGGATTGTTTAGTTTTTGAAATATATAAGTTATGAGGTGGGGGACAAGGGGTTGATTTCAGCCTTTGTCAAAAGGTTGCATAGGGAGACGAACTCCTTCCATCTTCCAGTAGGTGAGATGACCATCACACTTGATGATGTGTCATCTTTTTCACCCCTCCCCAATTCGGGTCAATTCCCTACATATGTGACCTTAGAGTACAATGAAGCTGCGATAATTTTAGTTGAGTTACTAGGGGTGGGAGAGGCTCGTGGAAAGGCTGAGATGAAGCAATGTCAAGGCAGTCACGTACGATTGAGCTGGCTCCGAGATATATACGAGGGATGTTGCGCTCAGGAGTCTTGAGAGTGTGCTGTCAAGGCTTACTTGTTGCCTCTAGTTGGATGCACTATTTTTGCATATAAAAGTGTCACCTTTGTTTCTATTTCGTACTTGTTGTTATTCAAAAATCTACATATGTGTCGTGGATACGCATGGGGAGCAACAACACTTACACATCTATATGAGCAGTTGGGGATGCATGCTATTTTAAGACGAAACAGTTGGGCAGTTATGCAACACTAGTTCAGGTATGAAACCATACAAATAAATTAGCAATCACATGTTACATTATTCCATAATGTTTTGTATTAAATAGTTTACAATTAATATGATCGAATTACGCATGCATGGATTTATGAGCACTTCTCGGGCATGAGAAGAAAGGATATTAATCCCTCATATGACGAGGTATACCTGCGGGAAACACGATACAGTTTTGCCCATCAGATTTGTGTTGTTGGTGATGTGCAGGTGTTGTTGGATGGACTCACACACGATGACGTCATCTGGACTCCATATGAGGACCACAGGTTGAGTAGACCATTTGAGACCATTTATTTATTCTCAAGTCACCTGCGATTGGGCAACTTATTAAGAGACATATGCCCGATCGTGTGTTGCACCAATTTTCTTATGAGCAGAGCATTCCATCATCACCGATGTCGGCTGAGGGTCTTGGTGCACATGTCATTAATCAAAGGTGGTTGTAGTATGATCACCACTTGGTGACAAGTTTGACAGTTGCTTCTAGTCCATCTGCATGTGTTTCTGAGTACATGTCTTGGTTTAGGATGGTGTCACACCCATACATTTGTAGAGGTGAGGTTGGAGATCAACCCAGTGTTGTACCACATCGTCACCTTCGTAGTCCAAATGTTGAGCAAGCAGGTCCCTCGTCTTAAGATGAGTATGCACATTCGATAAGATTTTTTATTGTTATGTTATTAAATAATATATTTGATAAGTTTAATTTATTTTGAAGTTGATGCAGGATATATTTAGGTGCATTGTTAGTATCCTTTAGTGCACGATAGATTGTCGTTAGGTCACTGAAGGCACTGACGCATATGAGAGTACGGAGGCAGCGTTGCAGTTATCCTAACGGGGCGATGTACACTAGACGATCATGTAATGTTCGTGGACGTTGTTGATAGCATCCCAACACGAGCACAAGTCTCTCATGCTATTTTGTAATATTCATTTCAAAGGTCAATGAGTTGATTCAACCCTGTATAAGTATAAAACATAAAAAAATTAGATGTTATACACGTTCTAAACAAAGTAAAAGCATATTTTGATATACCTGTTTGATGTTGTATTTTCCAAATGCATTAACGAATTTGTCCAACACTTCACAAACTTTTCTATGTGTGGAATAATCCACGTGTTCTTCACATATTCATCAATTAATGGCCACAATCAACAAATAGTTTCAAAATTTTAACAAACCCATCAAATTTAGAAATCTTTGTAAAATCAATGATAGTCCTCCATGAATCCATCACAACTTGTCAAGTCTCGACAGAATCTACCAACATTTTACACTTTTCTTTAATATTCTTATTGATGTGGAACCAACAAAGAAGATTTGTTGCTTTAGGAAACACAATATTGATGGCATTCATCAAAACAAGATCTCTATCACAAACAATGACTTCAGGCCTCACATGCGATGTCAAAAGTGACCCTTTAAATTTTTGTAGTGTCCATATGACGTTCTCTTCTTTCTCGCTAGATAAGAACGCAAAACCAACAGAAAAAGACAAACTTGTACAAGTCACACCAACAATCTCAAGCAAAGGCAGTCCATATTTGTTTGTTTTGTAAGTCGTATCCATCAAGAATACAATGTTAAATGCATTCAAAGGTTTTACAGCATCAGGATGAGTCCAAAAAATATCACTAACAATATTGGAAGACTCATGACACGTACTCCATTGAAGATAGTTGTCACAGTCTAACAACATCATTAACGGTTGTAATTCAGTTCTTGGTCCTCTGACTAATCCCGTGTACGAGTATCTTACATTGTATGCTTGTTTTATTGTTTTCATATTATCCTCATTATTCTCCTTCAAAGTACGTAGTATGTTACCTGGCTTATCATTCACTTTTAATCTTCCTGCATATGGATGACTAACTAATGTATCATACAAATCATGATTATGAGTACCAAAAATTACCTTAAGTACCCAACCTTGACCCTTTCCAATAGGTTTACCTTGCAATTTAAAGGGACATTGAGATTTTCGAGTATCAATTACACTAACCTCCAAACTATCCTTGTACTTTATGTAACTACCCCCCCCCCCTCCTTCCCAGCCTAACAAGACATGTTTTTCTCCCTTGTTTTCCATTTGTTATGTCAGACCTAATAATGACAATAACAAAACCAAGTCCATAACCAACCCTACAAACCCATTCAATTAAGTCTTCTCGCGAAGAAAACACCTCATCTGTTGTTGATAAGTGTCTAATTTCAGTAATATTTCATATTAAAATATAGGCACTTATGAGAATTTATTGCTAATTTACATATAAAATAATCCCTAATTTATGAATTTATACCTTTTTACATTTTTTA
>Ga0123342_1007994_pt1 | contig 13624 bp, 2 predicted proteins | sample Turbeawhitnodule_FD_89960 | JGI IMG/M metagenome (GOLD analysis project Ga0123342, IMG submission 89960) | Root nodule microbial communities of legume samples collected from Mexico - Turtle bean Mexico white nodule | ecosystem: Host-associated > Plants > Roots > Nodule | place: Mexico: Nepantla...
ACACAAATAAAATATGTAAAAATGATTAAAAATTAAAAAAAAAAATAAAAAAAAAATATATATATAAATATATATATATATATATATATATATATATATATATATATATATATAAGTGTCAACCACATTAAATCTAAATTGATAGTTGATTAAATTGTCCAAATTTTTAAAAATAAACGACCAAAACGATTTTTAACAGCTAAATAAATATTTTCTTAGTAAATTCAAGATAATTATTCTTCATATTATTTTTTTTCTTTTTAAAATAAGTATTTCATGTTATACCATTAAATTGCCAAAAAATAAAGAATAAAAATATTTATTTTTTTATCAGCAAAGAATAAAAATATAAAATAACTCTAAAATTTATTTTTTTCACTCTGAAAAAATAAGGAAAAAAATATTTTTGAATATAAAATATGAAATGAAAAGAAAGTGATATATGATATTTCATTTATTCTCCCACTTCCACCAAACATACCTAATTCTCTGGAACTTTCCGAACACAAATAATTTGAAAATAAAATAGACAGGTTAGGACAAGAAGAAGTGGTGTCTGAATTTGGCCCATTGCGACTAAAACTTCATCAGTGCGTGGCATCCCAATAAAATAAGCACTTCACAAGCTCAGTTATCACATGTCCATGGTGCACATATACCCTTTTTTTTTACACATAACACTATCCTATAATTTATGTATCCATCATCTTTTACCTAAAGATTCTCTTTATTTCTTTAACCCTCCCACCTCCTAAACATAAATACCTTTCATAGACAAACATTTACACATATATACATGCAGATAAAGGCAACAACTTTACGTTTTACTCAGTGGTGAGAAAAGGAGGTAACTTGAATATCAACTTACTTTAATCATGCAAAGCTCCTTGATACGAAAGATCTCTTCTTTCACGCTAACTGTAATTCACTGTAGCTAATTAATGAGAGTTTCATACAAAAGCCAAAGTGCCAAACACTGTGTATATTATTAGTATTTGCTGGTTTGATTTCAAAAACATGGTTGTGTTCACGTGCTTATAAAGCCAAATCATATGTTTAAAGTGTGTTTAGTTAGGTTCATGAGTCCTTTATTTGAGATTAGTAAATGACATGACAACTGAACTAGTGTAATAGTAGAATATGCAGTGAGAAACATAAGAAGATGTGTGATTATTATGGAGTGAGAAAAATGCATATATATGATAGGGCAGAGTTGGGGAGAAGTGAGGTGTGGGACCCTTTTTGGTGGATTCTGGTTTACACCTGAAAGTGAAGGCCATCTCATAAATTCTGATGATGTTTAGTCTTCTCTTCCAGTGCAGGAATAGGCAATGTTTCTGATCCTGCTGCTCATTCTAATTCAGAAAAGTCCCAAACAATTGCCATCAAATGCAGATCTGCTTTCTAACATTGACATAAAATGAGGTGAATCCAGGAAGGCAACCCATCAATCTAGAACTTCAAGTGGGGCCCACAAAATATTGTGCTCATGTGATATGCCAAACTTTTTCAAACTACCAAGCTTTCCAAAATTAATATATATCAGATCAGTATTTATTCAAATACCACCATTCACTGTTCACATAATTTAGTTTTGGAAGAATCCAATTTTTATCTTCATTTTCTCACATTATTGACAAAATATGTTAAAATTTGATTTTGGAAAACTCAATTCTGAACTATTTTTTCAAATTTAAAACAAAATTGAAATTATGAGAAATTTTAAAAACAAAAAACACAATAATAAAACTAATATTTTAATTTTTTTTAATAAATTAAATAATTTTTTTTTAAAAAATTAAAATATTTGATAATAAAATTAAAATATTAATTTAAATTAATGATTTGAGAGTATTTATAATTAAATGTATATATTAACTATAAAATATGAAATAATATATACATATTTAGGAAATTAAATTTATTGCATTATCTTATTTTTATAAATGATGTAAGATATACACTTTTGTTAAGTGTAATAAATATTTTAAAATTGAATAAATATATTTAGTTTGAGTTTAATGACATTTGTAAAGTTAATTGTATTGAAATAAAATAATAAAAGAGTATTAAAACAAAGAAAAAAAATTGTTCTAAAATGAGAAATAAGAATACATTACTTAAAATTTTACAAATTTATTAAATATTGTGATAATTTTATTAAATTGAGTGAATTAATTATATAATATATGAAATGATATATTAAATTAAATTGCGATGCGGTTATTAATAAAATAACATGTTAGAATTTTTATTTTTTAATTTTTTTAAGTAGTATAGTATTTTGGAAAAAAATACTTTTGATAATGAAACTCGATTTAAATGAATAATATTTTAAATTGTTTAATGATGATAAAACTATTTGATAATAAAAATTAAAAATATAATTGCTAATTTAAAAAAATTATTTAAGTTAATATTGCAAATGTATAATATATATATATATATAAATGTATTAGAAATTTTATTTTCGGCCCTGAAATAATTTAAATTGAAATTTAAAGTGAAATTTAAAAGTACGTTATATTTTAATGCTATTTTGGGAACAAAAATGTTTTATATTATATGCATTATTTAATTTAATTATATTTGAGGTGATATATATATTCCATTTTATTTTCTTCCCTCTCCACGACCTTTGGTAGGTGAAGTGTGATGTCTTGAAGTGCTACTAGTTGTTCACTCAAGTCAATAATTACTTTTCATCTTTCACTTTTCACCATAACTTGTAGGCACTGCTAACCAACTATATTATTTATGCCTACCTATAGCCTCCTACCTCTAGATACTTTGCCCCTTCTACAACAATTTCACTTCAATACTTTATTCATCACTGTCACCCCATCTTTTCACCCCCTTTTTTTTATAAACAAAATGGACACTTTTATTGAATATTAGGTTTAGGTTTAGGTTTCATTCACCTTTTAAAGCTCACTGTACCCCAGATAAGAAAAGAAAAAATTGCTCATTTACACTCATAAGTTTCTAATTTTTTTACCTTCCATTACGTTATTAAATTATGAATAATTCTAACAAAATAAAGAGGATTTTTTTTTTACATTTTAATATAATAAATACCTTTTCTGTTTTAATATTGACAAGAACAATTTCTGAAATGCAAATTTTTAGGTGGAAAGCACCAGACCTGAGCTTTTGTGATTTCCACCAATTTTTTATTTATTTATTAAACTTTCAACCAATTACAATCAAACAAGTTATTTCAAATACTTGAGTTCGTATTCTGTTTACATTTTAAAAGAAAAAAAAAACTATCATCTTTTCATCAAATTATAAAACTATGAGCCTTTTTCATAATGTCAACCACGTCTTCTTTGTATTAACAGTGTTCAAAACTAAACTAAACTATTTTAAACAGATAAAAGGATATAAAAATGTTGACCACGACATTGATATTACATGACTGTCAACTTTAAAATGTTTTATTTTTAGATTTAATCACCTTTTTAATGTTATTTATTTAATTCCATTCCAGTATTAATAAATAATTCGTTTTTATTTTTATTTTTAAAATCTTTTGGATTTTACTCCTCCATTCAAATTAATTTAATAAAATATTAAAATTTACAATTAGCGAAGGTTTTAACCGTCATTGATCACAGACATTCACTGTTCAATTTTAATTATTAAATAATTATTTGTAATTATCATTAGTTAGTGATGGTTTAAAACGCTCACATATAATAACGACGTAAGCTAGTTATGATGAAAAGAATCAAATTGTCTCCGGTTAAAAAAAGGGACAAAATCGCACTGATTTGAAAATAAAAAAATTAAATTGAATAATTTATTAATAAAAATAAAAATAACAATGAAACCATGAAATGTAGAAATTTAAGTACAAGTTAAATAATATCATTTTAGGCTTAAAAATGTAAACTTCTTCAACTTTAATTCTTAAGAAATAAAATTTAAGTCTAATTCAACTTTACAAAATTAATTTAAATAAGATTTGCACTTACTTATATATTATGAATTAGTTTTATTTTTAGTTGAATATGAAATCTTTAACACATTTGTCACACATCAAAGTTGTCAACTCGTGCATGATCTCATAATAGAGATTTATGGATGGTCTGACAGCAATCCGCACAATAAGTTTAATAGACTCTCGCTAGGATAGACTCTATGTAACTCTGATATTGAGGAGGAATGTGTTAGATGGTAATGTAGTTTTAAAATTGAAGGAACAATATCACTAACAGGTGTAGGCACAACAATATCATTATCAAAAATAGAAGGAAGAAAGAGCATAAACTTAAACGGATCAAGTTTGTCCAACTTGGTATCAATTTTGTCCTTATAGAAAAAGAAAATGGGTTTCATAAAAAATAACATCTCGTGTCACAAAAATATTTTTCTGATTCATATAAAAAAAGAGTAAAATTTTTTACCTCATCTTTGTAACATAGAAAAATACATTTTTTTGGCTCTGGAACTAAGCTTTGTTCATTGAACACCACTAGTACTAGCGGAAGGCTAACAAGCAAAAAGTTTTATGAGAAAAATATGACATTACATTATAAATCATTTTTATATGGTGATTTATTATGTAAAAGAGGAAAAATAAATAGGCCACTGAGATTGAAAAATTAATGCATGAGTTACATTATTCTGTTGAAGTATTTCCACACAACTAGTGAGTATATATGTGAACAATCTTGGGAAAGATCTTTGACAAACTGTGATGAGTTCTAATATACTTGAAGGAACTGAGGATATTGAAATTATCTTCAAGGGTGATTCACAACGTGCTCCAACAAGGTTCTCATATTTTGACTATGTCGTAGACTTGAATGTTGGAAGGTCCATTATTGCTTATGCGATCACAATTGGAGGCATTAGTTAGTTGGAAAGTTATTCTCAGACCAATAGTAGACTTATCTACTACTAAAGTGGGTTAGTACAAATAACTAAGAATGGTATATGATTGAAGGGTTTGATAGTTGATTTAAGATTTACTCAAGGGAAAATGGTCATCTTTTGCAGTAGCCTGAATGAACATGTACAACATGGTAGGAAAACATATATTGAGTCACATATTACTTTCTTTGTGCTAAGGAGCAGATATATGTGAAAAATATCAACACTAAAAAGAATACAATAATTGTCTTCATCAAACCAATTCTCAAGAACAAGTTCATGCATTGTATAATCTTGTTGAATCTAGATTTCGTAGTAGTTCCAGGTGAAGGAGATCATAAATCAAGTTGGAAGTTTGTAGATCTTGATGTACTAAACTCTTTATAAAATAGATTGTCTAATTGTAGATATTTATGGAGTAATTAGTTTAATGATTGAGCAATACACCATCTCAAGGTGGAAGTTTGTAGATCTTGATGTACTAAACTCTTTATAAAATAGATTGTCTAATTGTAGATATTTATGAAATAATTAGTTTAATGATAATACAATATCTCGTAACTAATAATCATTGGATAAATTTTAGTTAATTAAGATTACTTTCGTAGTTTTAACTAACTCAAAATTAAATTGTGCTTCATTTTCAATCAATTTTAGAGACAAAAAATAATTAGCCGCTATATTGACTAAATTAGATATTATTTTAGAAACTAAAAAACTATTGGTATCTAAATTAATTTTTATTATTGATAAATAGTTTATAAATTGGTATCTAATTAGCTACCAATTATTTAGCGAGAATGGGCGAGTCCTTGGTAAGTTTTCTTCAAAGAGCAACTTTGTCTCTAGAGTGATCTCGCTTAGGCGAGTTCTGGGCGAGTTTGCTCCAGAGAGCAAATTTGCCTTTGTAGTTATTTTGCTTGAACGAGTCTGGGTGAGTTTTGAATGCCCCAACTTTGTCTTTTCTCCTCGTCTCTAACTTTTACATTCCTCCTCTAGCCCTTTATCTCCATCTTCCCCTAGATTCATGAAATTAACACAAATTTAATCCATTTCCATCTATTGACCCTATCTCTATGAAGATGAATTGTTTCTATATTGTCTATAAATTTTTTTACCATTGGTTTTTCCCACTCGAACCAATGCTTTCTTTAGTTCAACTTCCACACTCATATTCCATTAACCCACGCACCTATAGATTTGACTTTTGCATTTGAGAGGCCATGTTTCAGATAAAGCTTTGTCCCGTAACCACCTATCATTCCATAACTGAATAACTTCTCGATTTTCAACTACTCAAGATGTATTATCCCAAAACCAATTTTCAAAAGATCTGGTTGCTATATCCTTAATGTCTCTCCACCACCTAGATTAATTACTAACATGACTCTCCCCCTCTATCCCCATATTTAGACCCTACCTCCAAAAGAAATTTAATTGAATTTTCCTAATGTTTTTTTAATCCCTACCGAGATTTGAGATTTAAAAAAAAAAGAGATAATAAAATGGAATAGTTGTGAGCACAAACTTAATTAGCAAAATGATAGAAATTTTCCTTTCCAAAAAGTCAACTTATTAAATTGTTTTTAATTAATGATGTCAAATTAAAATCTAAATACTTGGAGAAAGGTGTTTGTTGTTCTGATTAAGTATAGTTTTCTAAATTGAAGAATTGTGATGATCTAGTCTAACTTTTATCTAACTTTAAAGGAATTTTTAAATATAATTCACTATAATTTTATTTAAATTTGAAATTAATAAATTCCATTTCATGATTTATTTCCAATCAGAAATAAAGTCAATCCATAATTTTCTTCTTGACACTCTTATTTTAGGAAAAAAAATTATAATTATAATTTTTAAAATGGAATTATTGACGGTATTTTATAAATAATATATGTATTTATAAAAGCTACATATATTATATTCTATATTGTGTACTAATTGAAAATGACGCATTATTGAGCTACATTTTACTTATATATATATATATAATTTCTTTGAAACCTTTTATTCTAAAAGCAAACTTATGTTTCCCACTATTCAGAGTCCCACTACTTCAAAGTTTCCCATTTATTCTTAGATACAACAATATCGTTGCGATGCTATTGGAAAAAGACAGAAATGATTTAAGTATAAATGAGATTAGTCGAAAATCGTTTTATTCTTTCTTAATTAGAATTGAAAACTTACAATGAAAATAGCAAGTGTAACAGCTTTCATAATTTACACTGAAAATATGTGATAGAAAATATATATCTATATTAGGATTAATAGTATTAAAAATGAAGTAAAATTGAAAATAAAATAGTTGGAAGAATTAGGATAAAAATGAGAAAACAATTTTGAAGAAAAAAAAAAGATTAGGTATTGATTGGTGAGAAGAGGAAAGAAACAAGATTATTGGAGGTGGAGCCAAAAACCGATTGGGGTTTGATTAGAAATAAAAGTTGATATGACTTTAGGTATGTGAAAGCATTTTCCATGCGAATGCGACCCCAATTGAGCTAGCTAGGTGGATCATGAGTGACTCGACTATCACATTACTTATTTCTTTAAAAAACTTCAAAGACAATTATTAGTATTTGACGTAGTGAGCATAAAAAGAGTATAGCAGTTTCAAGTGCTTTGTTTAATGATTTTATATCCTTGAGTAGCACCAATTACTTCTCTTTTTCTTCATAATTATGTTTAGATGTTGTCTCCCTCTTCTTCTCATACCTCTTAGACTATTCTCAACTACCTCATTTTAGCCTATGGTGAAAACTCAACATGCTTTACCCAAGAAGGAAATTAATTAATGTGTAACACTAAATTAATCAAGTTTAATTTCCATTTTCTCCTTCCTCGTTATGTCTCCCAATCACACTCAAAGCTTTAACACATTATTAATTAGTTCAAGAATTAGAATCCAAACCAACCTTGAGCTATTAGTCATTCTCATCAAGCTAAGTTTTGAATACTAGCTATAGCTAGCTTATTATTCCTTGGTTGAGGTTTTTTTATTTCTTGGGTCACTTTCAAGGGATCTTAGGTGAATTTGCTTGCTGTACAAACCAATCACATAGGACAGGAATCCAAGTAAATAAATTGAAGGGTTGCTACTAATTAAACTAATGAGTATTTTCAAAATCCAATGCGTTGAGAAACATTTATTCTCTTAGTTGGTAAAACAAATCCCCATTGATTAAGTCACATGAATACTTTAATTTTCTTTCCTTCCATGGATTAAGGTGTAGATTGATGCATGATCCATTTTTAATTCAATTGGGAGAGGTGAGACAAAGAAGAAAGGAAAAACAAGATTAAAGTTCAATCAAAACACACATGTACGAGCGACATACATTGAATCATTGATAAAACTCTTTGTAAATTAGGCTTGACAGTTTATTTATAATGGTCGCTTCTTCGTACAAAAATATTATATAGTTATCCAAAATGACAACTCAAAAACAAGATTTGTCCTTTTTGCTAAAAAAAACCATTGTCTTGTTCTCGTACTAAAAAAATCAAGGTTGAAAAACTACGTATTGTTGGATATTATGCAAATCCTTTCCTTGTGAAGTGATATAACCAATAAATTTCCATATTAAAGTTAGCTTGTATATAATTAAATTACAATTTAAAAAATTTAAGTATACATTATAATGAAAATCAATAAATAAAAACTAATTTTTAGATAAAAAATAATTAATTATTATATTGATCAAATTAGATACTTTTATTTTAAAGTCTAAAAAAATTATTGGTATTGTTATGATCTCAAGTCCGAGAGATAGCATCTCAATCACTACATCCAAGATATTTTCTAGTTTGGAAGTCGGTGCTCCATCACAGTTTTATCTTTTAAAGGTGACTTGATGTGTTGGAGGAGGAAGAAGTATATAAACTAGCTTAGGCCTTGACTCCTGAGCGATATGAGACTATATTCGTACCAGAACCTCGACTTCTGAGCGATATGAGACTATATTCGTACCGAAACAAATTAGCGGAATTGATTCCTGCTAGCTACCAACTAATTTAGATAATAAAATTAGTAGTAAAAACATTGATAATAAATTAGATACCAATTATTATTTAAATTGTCAATATTTGTAATTATTGTTCTATTGAATGCATACTCTTACGATTGAGTAAACACAAAGCTATAAGCGAAAAGTATTGTAATTTTTTTATAACTTGTCTACCATGTAAAATTGAAATATGAATAATTAATCAATTAAGTTTAATATATAATTAATTATATGAAATTAAAATGTAAGGACCGAGAAAATTAGTCTTAGAGTAGAAGTGGTACAATTTAAAATGACACTTGCATATTTTATTACAAAGTGAAAAAACTACATAAATATAAATTCAGTTATTCAGGTTTCATTTTAAAAGAACCATCATCTCTCTAAAAACTTTTTTTCTTTTCATCTGCCCTCTTTCTAAGATTCTAAACTCCTCGTTCATCAGGTTAACGATCGGAGTCTGCCATTGGACTCCTCACGGTGAACTCTACAAGATTGCCTAATCAAAATCTCATATAGAGTAAGTTCATTTTGACTCCTTTTCGTTTGAGTTAGTTTTGATCTAGTTAGGTTTGCCTTTAGTTTAAGCTTGCATGTGATGCTTTTATCTTTAGAATCAGTATCTGTTAGCTCAGAGTCCTAGTGATATAGTTAGATTTTGGATAAGGACTATGTGGTGTAGGTTAAGATACCCTTGAGCTTTTAGTAGGTTTGGAGCTCTTAGTGAGCATTTGCTCAAGTTCAGGTAAGGGAAGCTAGCCTTAATTTCAAATAGAACTCTAGGTTAGAAGATCTAGATGTGGAGGTGACGTGGTTATCAGTCCCAAATCTTGTTTGCATGATTTATTATTTATGATTAATGTAGGGTACTGTTTGAAATAAAATGTGAAAATGTTGATTTTGTTATGAATAAATTATGGTAGAGGTCTTTGTTTGAATCTAAAAATTTGATTGATTTTTATAATTGATATAATGTAAGTTGCTCTTGAAGTGAATGAGTTGTTGAAATTGTTTTTTTGTTTGACTTTGAATGATGGAATTAGGCAGAGTTATGTAGACTTTTCTGAATATCTTGCTCAAGCGAGAATAGAATGAAAAGACGAGGTGCTTTCGGGTCCATTTTTGCCTAAGCGAGAAGAAATCTGGCTCAGGCGAGACCTGAGATAAAATTCTAGGTGCTTTTTGCTCAAGTGAGATGATTTTTGCTCTAGCTAGACTTTGTAAAAAAAAAAAATACTTAAAAGCGAATTTTTTATCTATGCTTTTAAAAGGTTAATTTATTTCTATTTTATAGTTTTACTTATAAATTATGTAAAATTTTGTTTTATGTATATTCAATTGAAAAATCTTGTAATTAGATATTTATGTGATTATTGGATGAATTTTTGTGTGGTTTGAAATTCTAAGCTTTGGTATGATTTAATTGTGTGATTTTGGATATTGTGAGATGTGGAATATGAATCTTAATCAAGACATAGTATTTTCTGAAAATAAAATATTGTGTTAAGATTGTTTAGGATGTGAATTGATTAGGGATTCGTTTAGAAGAAGATATCCTGACTCTCTTGATATATTGGAGTCATATAGATGAAGATTATTATGTGTTGGGAGTCGAAGGAGGTTCATATGATTTTGTTTGCCATGTGAATTAAAATCTGGTCTTTCAGTTCATATGAATTAACCTTGTCATAATAGGTGATATGATATTGAGATTATTTATGTGCATAAATGTGTGGATTCACACTAAGATAGTATGACAAGTGAAGATCTCTGAGTCTAAGTCAATGCACGAGTCTTCCATAAGTAGAGTCAAGTGTCTATCTGTTGTGAGTCAGTAGAAGTCTGACATAGGAAAAATAAATTATGATTTATGATAGACACTTGATGATTTGCGAAAATGTATGAGAATTGATGACTTTATGTTAATATTTAAAGTTATAATTATATGAGAAGTTTTAAAAATAGTTAGCTTACCTTGTTCTTTGTTTTGTGTTTGCTTTCTTAAATATGTGATGATTGTGTATTTACATAGAAGCAGATGATGTTTACTGATGATAGAACTCCTCAGTGAGAAGCTGAATGATAGAAATGTTTATTTTATTTTGAATATTTTGTTTTAATCTTATGTAAATATTTAAAATCCATATAAAAATGAATATATTTTGAAACATTGTATGAAAGAGTTATATATTTTGCAGATTATGGTTATTATATACTTCGAACTGAGAGAACTTTATTGTATGTAATAAGAAATTGTTAAAGAACATTTTGATTTGAAAGATTGCTTAAGATTAAATTGTAGGTTGAGTTATTGTGTAATTTATCACTGATCCGGTGATATGCTTCTCTCTTGTAATTTGAATTTATTTTTTATCGCACCAGTGTTTGGTGAGTACAGTAGATAATTGAGAGTTTCCATTACGTATTTCAAATCTCTTCAAAAGATGTTTCAAGGAGTGATTGTTTTTGTCTTGATCTAATTATATAGGTGTTTCTTGTAATTTGATATTTTAATATTGTAGTGAAAAAAATAGTTTGAATTGTTTAGATTAATGGATGTATATTCTAGAAGAATCAAACTAGTATAAAATTCTTTTGTGTTCTTGTGATTTTAGTTTTATTCATTTTCTAAAAGTTTTAGTGTTTTTGGTGTTCATAAACAATCCTACTGAAAGTTTTTTTTTATCAATAATTTTGAGAAAAAAATTTCCTTGAAAATTTTAAAGAACATTTTTCAATCAATTCACCCTCACTTAGTTGTGTTTTTAGCTATGATTTGTTTTACGGTGAGAGTATCTAAACCTCAACAAATTGTGCTATTTAAATTTTAAAAATTTCAAGTTTTTGGTTATTGAAATTTAGTAGATTTTGTTATATATTGCAGGAAGAGAATTTTAGTTTCTTATTTGATATTTACTATGAAGATTAAGTTTGACCTCAAATTTTATTTACCCCTTTAATTTTTGTTTAAATACAAAACGAGAGGAATAATAATATTATCATTATTATTGTTAAATATTACATTGTCTTATTAATCAAATTTTAAAATATAATTATTTTTTGATAGTATATTATTACATATATTTTAAACAACATTATTCATATGAAATTTTGGATCATTGTATATTATTAATCTTAAAGTTTATATTTGACAATGATTAATTTTAATTATAGATGCTGAAGGTGTTGTTTTCAATGCAGCTTCAAGAACAATAATTAAAGAATGGTTGCTAAGGCGATTTTTAAATATGGTTAAAAGGAGATTTTTGATTGTGTACTTGTTACTTATATTTTGATATATATCACTGCATAGGTAATAACTAATTATTAAAAAACACTCTTATCATCTTCATTTATCACAACTCGATATGTCACTCAAACTCAAACAATATATGAGTTCACATCGTATCGATAATACATCTATAAAAATAAATAAAAAATATAACAATAATTTCATCATTTTTAACATTTAAGTATAAGATACATTATTAATGAACTCAAAACCTTGACCAGCCTCCATTGAAAAATGTAACCATAGATGTTATTGAGAGAAATAATGATGTTTTAGGAGAGAAAAAAGGCATAGATTTTACGAATGGATGGGAAATAGAGGTGAATAGTATTTCCACCAGCACAGATTATAGATGAGAAATTTGATTGTGGAAATTTTGACCTTATACCCTCCACACAAAGCCTCACCAGTTGAAGCAACTTTCCAAGTATGGAATGCCTGTCATTTCCCAATAACATCATGTCTAACTAATCACTATCTTAACCAACACGCACGCACAAAAAAGCCTGCCATCTTTTTCATATTATTTGTTAAATTTGTACAAGAATTTAAGTGTCACACACATACACGCAAAGTCTAATCAATAAATGCAATTAGTGTTAAGTTAAACCTAAAAGGTTGTTCCTAATTGCCAATAAAGAAAGGACAAAAGAAATGTAATGGGTAGCACCTGTGAGCCATAGTCAAAGGTCAAAGTCAACTAGATGGTGTCATTGTTAACCATTCAAATGCTCAAATAGTGAGACATTCTACCTGTATTACCAGTTCCTTTTGTCCCTTAACTTAGAGGAGAAAGTACTAGAACGAGGATAATCAATCAATTGTTTTGCGATATGACTTTCACCAATTCCATGCAAACCCTCTTCAATTTCACTCTACTTCATTACCCACTTGCCAGAGAACACGCAATATCATTTTTTTTGCCTATATTCAAATAATTGAGTTACGCTCATTCAAACTGCACCTAAATTGTCAAAGGACAGCCACTTACGTTATTCATTATACCTTAATCTTTCATGAATACTATAAAATATCAATGGAAGTTGTAAATCTTGTGATTGTAAAAGCAATTGCTGCTAGCAACTCGTTTATCTAAATTATGGAATACGTAACTAAGAAAATGAAAGAACTATTCATTCTTACACGTTTTGTTTGTGTTCTTGATGGTATCATTCATCCTAATAGAAATAAAAAATAGAAAGAGAAAGAGAATTTAAAAAATGTGGAGAGCACGTAAAAGTGGAACAGAAGAGGCCCCAAGAAATTGTATTATAGTATGTATAAGTGTATTTAAAGAGAGTTGAGTTGATTATAAATAATTAATAAGCAAAGTCTAAACTCAAATATTATATCCACACATCCTTTTCAATGCTTCTACTACCACACTATATGCTTCTACTCTCTACACTACTCTCTCTCTCTCTCAGTACACAAAAAG
>Ga0123342_1007995_pt1 | contig 13622 bp, 6 predicted proteins | sample Turbeawhitnodule_FD_89960 | JGI IMG/M metagenome (GOLD analysis project Ga0123342, IMG submission 89960) | Root nodule microbial communities of legume samples collected from Mexico - Turtle bean Mexico white nodule | ecosystem: Host-associated > Plants > Roots > Nodule | place: Mexico: Nepantla...
CTGTCGTCACATATAATGCTCTGGGCGCTGCCTAGAGATATAAATTTAAGAAATGGAAAAGAAAGAAAGAGAATAAGCATGTAGGAGACGGCTGCCATTCTGATATTTGTGTGGGTAATCAGAATAGCAAAGAGAATATTGAAGCTTTGGGTGTATGATCATCAATATTGAAGCAAAGATAATTTAATCAGTGGTTCGATCAAATAATGCATTTTTTAATTAGGTCGTCAAGATTACGAAATTTGAAGGAAGGTGATGGCAGAGTCAAAGGCGACCGGAGTGCGTAGAGACAAAAGAGGAAACAGGAACTAACAAATACGCTGTTTTGAATCGGAGTACCAAGACTTTTCATTTGCTTAGAAATTACAAATATAAATTAATAGTAAAATAAACTCAACAGTTAAAAAGCCCATTCCTACTATTTTCTTTATTTTTTAGTAATTGGCTATTGTGACAAGTGTCAATAAAAATAAAAAATATTATTATATTTGTTTAATTATGTTTTAGTTTATCAAATTTGGATGAATATAGTTTTGATCTCAATTTTTAAAAAATTCTCAAATTTAAAAATACAGTGTTTTAGTTCTTTAAATTTATTTTTAAAAATAAAATTAATTTTATATTTTAAATTTAGGACTAAAATATTAAGGAATAAAATATTTTTTCAAAAAATGAAAAACTTAAATGATATTTATTTCAAATTTTAAAGATTAAAAATATAATTAAAGGTAATTTTTTGTGTTTAAAAGAAACATAATTCTTTTGATGTTTTTCATATCTCTTTCGTCCAACTATTCATTCAAGGATTTAAAGAAAATTATATTTTTAAAGAATATAATTTTATTTAGTCAAATTATATCCCAATATTGAAGCATAAGTAATGAAGGAGCTTTTCACAAACTTTATTTAGTAAAATAAAAAGTAATTTATAATATTCTATACTAAAGATATAACAAGGTTTTACAAAATGGCTATAATTTTATGATTAAAAAACTATCCAAAAATACTTTGTACATCATAATTACTCAATTTACTTTTACATTATAAAAATTAGTGGAAATATAATTCTTATATATGTGTATCTGTATTTTTTATTTTTATTATTAGGTATTCGTATCTACCACACAAAAATTCTATAAGAAACATGATTCTCTTTTAAAACTCTACTTTACCAAAATCAAACATATAAATGATTCAATTACTCCAACTCCACAAATAAAGAGAAATAACAATAAATTGAAGTTTAATCTCTAATCCCTCACCACTTCAATCTTCTTCCATCCCTGATCAAAAAAATGGATGTGATGAAAGATGTGTATCGTTTAGTTTCTCTCATTCTCCTCTTCAGTTTATTCAACTCTGAGCAATGCAAGATCTTGATGGATCTTCCTCTTAAAGTATTTGTTCATCCAATTTCAAAGAAGTTTGTGGTATGTACTACGTATGGTACAACTCATTCTTTCAAATTCTGTCTGAAGTAAAGTGGAGCAGCGAAGAGTGAGTGAAGATGGAAGTTATTTATTTGATTAGTAAGTTTGGGTGGGAAAAAGGGGTGAGGATGTGTTCTCTCTTCTGTTGTTTTTGTTGTCTTCTTATCCTCTAAAAAAAACTTTCCTAAAATATTGTGCCTTATGCAATTTAAATAAAGACTTAAGGAATGGTGCTAACGGAAATATTTACAATTCAAAATTCTTCAATGATGAAATAACAGATGTCTTTTACATAATTTAAGAGTAAAAGCAAAAAAAAAATTGAATAAAAAAACTTATTATATATTATTATAAATATTATATAATATTTTCATTATTAATATTATTAAAATATAAAATAATAAAATTGTAAGTATTTAATTTTTTATTTCTATAACTTTTATATTTTTTTTTAAAATGTCTTATAAAGATAACAATATTTTTTAATGGAATAAAATAAAAAGTTATTAAATATATTATTATAAATAAAACCTTGTGGAGACGAATTGTCTCCATAAACTTCCAAGTGGATGTCCCACAGGTGTGAAGTGTTGACTTTTATTTTCTATGAATGTGGGAGTAATTGACTTGTCTAACTACGAAATAAAATTTCTATGAAAGACCTGTCAACACTCGTTTATTTAATTATTATTTTGTATTACTTTATTTACTCTATACATAAATAAAAATGGTACGGGAATTCCAGTTACTACTCAATCGAGTAACCTAATGAGTGAAATATAATACTTGATCCAAATGTATTATCATTTGTGATTGAAAATTTTCTAAACATTATTATGTTTTAGTGAAAATTTATTACAAATCACAAAACTAAGATAGTTTAATTTCTTAAGTGAGATTTAAAGCTTACAAAAGAAATAGCGGTTGAGTCAGGGGGCGGGTGCCGGAGGCCCAAAGAAAAGAAAATTGGTTTCGTACCTCACATAACAGCTAGGTCTAATAATTCTAGCACCTATCCTGTTATTACAGCACCGTGGGAGTTCAGCGATGGACTGGACCAAGCAGTCAAGGCACTGAGGCCCAGTCAAATCAGGGGTGCACTGCGCAAGCCCAAATATGACTTCCTCATTTGGGCCCGTCGCAGTGGACACCGCGTATTTCCGACCACAGGCAACCGACGCTGCCGTGTCTCTGAGGCCATCCAGAAGCTTCTTCACCGCTCGATTGAACTGGCCGGCGTTGGGTGCGTCGTTGAGGTTCCACACGAAGTAAGCAGGTCCGATTTCGTCGAGGCCAGTTATGGTGCGGTCGGAGTAGCGCAGCATGCACTTCTCGTTCTCGTACCATCCAATGGCCTCCTTCCGGTTGCGGCAAACGTAGGTGAGGTTGGCTCTGGTTTCGGTGAGGCACTTGGTGCACTCTGTTGGCTTGATGTCACCTCTGCACTGCCCAATCGCGTTGGCTATGTTTTTGCCCTGGCCGCTTGAGACGCTGTAGAAACCGTTTTTGGAAGCATGGAAAGTGATGATGTTGAGAGCGTTGTTGAGGTTGTGGCTATAGAGGCCATTGGTTGTGTAGTTTCCTCTGTCGTTGTTGGTGTCGCAGAAATAGTGGAAGTCTTGTGAAGTTACGTCGGCATTGGCTCCAGATATGATCGTAGCTATGAAAAGCAGAAAACAAACAAACCAAATCAAGAAACAACAATTACCCATTCTGCCTGTGCTCTTCCAATAACAACTGATAATTGGATGCTACCGATAAGCTTTTATAGCTGATCAGGATTCAAACCTCATTACATAACTACTATCTTATCATATTATAAATAAAAATAAATCAAATTTAAAGAAACTAAAAGCAATTTTCACCACACAAATAAATCAAAACTCACTTGTTTTAAAAAATATACACGATTATTTTATAAAATACTTTCTCATTCCATTTCATTAAACTTTTATTTAGTCAAATTCTCTTTGGACCTCCATTCCTTATCCCTCCACTTTTATATATATTTTTAATTTCATAATATGATAGAAAGTGTGATGTATTTTTGTTTTTATTTTTAAAGTGGTGAATACTTGTAGTGGTTACTTGTGATGTGATGATTAGTGTTGAACATTGATGTAATGTGAAGTCAGAAAACTAAAACAAATTAAAAATCAGTGAAGTGTAAGAATGAAGTAGTAAATTCAACATAGAATATAAAAATGTTATGATTTGAAGAAAAATATACAACTAAAAGAGAAATATGAAATGCAGAATCCAACTGAGATTATTTAAAAAAATTAAAAAAAGTTAAAACTAACTTTTAACCATTAAGGAGAAGTACAGGGAGAAGAAGTGGAGATCGGAGAAGTATTTGCCTTTATTTCTTAGTAATTCACATTTTTTGTAAATAGATCTGTTTTTAAAATTAAATAAATAAACTCTTCCAAATTTTATTTACATAATATTTAAATTAGATTTTTCCACAAAGATGGAGTTTGATAATCCTACAGAGAAAGAGCATGTTATGTTTACTCATAGCTGGCCTCCACTAATTGCATGTGTGCGATAACACCATACCCACTATGATGATAGTGCATGGACTTCGTTTATGATTTAATTCAATTAACTTTTTCTTGTATGATCTAATTAATGGAAAATATGGTGTTAGGTTTTAGCAGCAAAAATTGGGTTTTCTTTCATTTTTTTCCTTCAAATCAAATTCAAATAATGGTCATAAAAATAAATGGAAGATAAACAAAGAAGAAATCGAAGAAACAGATGAAAAAAATTGGGTATTTGATGGATGTGTAATTGTTTCCACAAGCTTATTCACGTAATAAACAAATCCAATTTGCAATAAAATAAACTGGAAGAGTACATTGTATAATAATATCTGACCATCAACTTTCAGCGTGGTGCTTGCATGATCAGCGCAATCAGCTTCTTTTTTTTTTCATTCATAATAAAAAATCATGTTGAAAGTGGTTCAACCATATAAAAAAACACAAGCCAATTGAAATGAGGATAATTAAAATCCATTAAGATGCACAATTGTGATGTATTAAATTACGACCATTTTTGCAAAATTATAATAATACCTTTAAAAAATAAGAAAAAAAATGTTGCATGGACAACCAATACTTTTATTCAAACTCGTTTTAAACCAGAAAATCTTATAATTTTATTTTACTTCCATTCCATTTCTCCACAACTAAAAATTCTTTCATTCTATTTTATGTATTTTAGGATTATTTTTGGGGTGGGGCTTTTCTTGCCTAACCATTCAGCAAAAGTAGATTTAAGTTAGGATAAGTTATATAAATTATATTTATTTATAGAATAATTTGTGGGGTATTTAGTTTGGTGGAAAGTCAACTTTGAGAGGCTTGGTGGCTCTGGTCTATGACAACTACCAATGGCTGGATTGCATTACATTTTCAAGTCAGCTCAGGTCAATGCATTTATTTAACCGTCTCTCAATTTCCCTTTTCCCAATTTTATCTAAGTTCATCCTATTATATTGTTTATAAGATTTTTTAAAGTTTATTTTAATATAAGCTTTTTAAGACACATTTTATTAATTTGTATATTACACTCTCATTATGACTATATATTGAAACCAAAATTATATTAACCAAAAAATTGGATGGTTCAAACGAGCAACAGATTCTAGTTTAAACGATATATTTTCCCTAAGAATTATATTTTGGTTAAAGAAATTAAATTTATTAGTCTGAATGGCTATCGTGTTTAAGAATATCACCAATATGATATAAAATTTAACGAGGAGATTGCACAATAAACAGGTTACATTAACGGTTTATTAATTTAATTACTGAGAATTATGTAATATCAATATTTTGTTAATATGAACTGAAGAAACTTTGACTAATTATGATAAAGATTATTTCTAGAAAAGAACTTTAGTCAACATTTGTTGCTGATAAAAAAAGTCAACATTTGTTGCTGACCAAAAAAGTCAACATTCTTAAACAATTCAGCCTAAACAGACTGACGAAAGATGTAAGAAAATAGCTCAATCAATGTCATCCGAAAAAATATAGTTAATTGAAACTAACTTCGACTAAGAATTCAAACTAACTTCAACTAATTTCTATTGAGAAAAACTATACTCACATCAATTAGAAAATTTTGAACCGACTTTAATAAAAAAAAATTAATTAGAAACATTTGAACCGTTTTTAATAAAAAATAACGTTTATTGATAGAAAAGTATCACCAACTCGTATTTTACATTATTAAATATTCTTAAACATTAAAATATTTTTTTTATAATAATTGAAATACTCCATTTAATTATAAGGAACTTGAAATTCAATTATTCAAATTTTCTTGTTATAACAATTTAAAGTAAAAATATTTAAAATGTAATATATTTAATTTTCTATCCACACGGTGTAAAACAATTTATTATCAGTTATTTTGGAAAGTGGTTGGTTCTCAATAAACAGAAAGGCATAGAGAATCTGGAAACCAGATTTTGAACATCAATAGTACCAAAGAGACACGTTAGTGTAGAAAGAGCAGAACCAAGCTGCACTAATAGAATAACCAGAACATACACTTCAGGAGCAGCTGAAAGACATATCACAGGTTTCGGTTTCAGATTAAACAAAGAGAAAGTGTGGTTTATTCAAACAAGACATTGCGTGAAAAAATTACATGAGCTCCAAGACTGTGTTTAGGTTTTACACTAAAGCATTGATGGTGAATGAATATGAATTCCGTGACCAAAATCTAGCGAGGATACGGCTCAGTAATTGAATTCTCATTTTCTGACTCTTGAGCAGATTGGTTTGCTGTTGCCCTTGAACTATGCCCCCATGACGACGTGGCTGGAAGGCTTCTAGCTGTACTGTTGGCATAAAATGCAGGTTCAGAAGGAATGGGGAGACCCAGAGAATAGCTACTGAGCATGAGCATAATGGTCGCCATGGTTGGTCTGTCAGTTAAATTCTCTTGAACACAGAGCAAACCAATATGTATGCATCTCATCATTTCATTTCGTGAATTGTTTTCCAATGATGGATCTACAATGTTTACGGCTGTTCCATCCCTCCAGTTTCTCCATGTCTGCAAAAATTTGTTACTAAGTGACTGGTTCCACCAATGTTTTCGCCATGTAATTTTCTAAAACATATTTTTAATGACAAAGAAATAATGAGGAGAAAGTAGCACTTACGAAGCTTAGTAGATCCTCTACATTCTCCCCATGACGAAAGCCACTGTTTTTCTGGCCACTTACGATCTCAAGAAGCAATACACCAAAACTAAAGATATCTGATTTCACCGAAAATTGTCCTTGCATTATATACTCCGGTGCCATATATCCACTACATACCACAATGAACAGGTTGAATTAGTCAATCTCTCCACTATCATAATTTTTCATTCAGCTTCGGTTGCTAATGCCAGTAATGATATTCACAACAAAGTTCTAATTTTGAATTCCTATAACTGTGAAAGTATTTTACAATATCACTCAATCATACATTATATCATTATAAAAGGCTTGATTCTTACAACCATTTCTTAAAAGTCATACTCTGAACAATTTAGTAATAGTACATGATTATGATTAGGTGATAATATACTTACTAGGTTCCCACAACTCTATTTGTATTTGCATGAGTTTCATCCAGTAAAACCAGTCTTGCCATGCCAAAATCTGCTATCTTAGGATTCATCTCTTCGTCTAAGAGAATATTGCTTGCTTTGAGATCACGATGTATAATACGCAGAAGAGAATCTTCGTGAAGGTAGAGAAGCCCTCGGGCAATACCTCTAATGATTTTGTATCGCATTTCCCAATCCAACTGTGCTTTCTTGACTGGATCTGCATACAACCAAGAGTATTAGTGGTATATATGTGTGTATAAATATATGTATTAGTCAATAAGACCTACCAAATATGAAATAATCAAGGCTTTTGTTAGGAACAAATTCATAGATAAGAAGCCTTTCTCTTCCTTCCAAGCAGAAACCAAGTAGCCTAACTAAATTTCGGTGCTGAAGCTTGGCCATTAAAAGCACTTCATTCTTAAATTCTGTGTCTCCTTGGCTGGATCCACTTGACAACCTTTTGACTGCAATCATCTGTCCATTGGGGAGCCTACCCTGGAAATATATCTCTGTCCGGTTAATATTTTAGTATGGTATAGCATGTTTTGATTAAAAAACGATGTGAGTCTGAATTCGTCAGAGTTATTTACCCTGTAAACAGCTCCAAATCCACCTTCTCCAAGTTTATTAGAATTAGAGAAGTCTTCTGTAGCAACTTGTATTGTGTCGAAGTCGAATTGCAATGACTGAGAAATTTCAATGTCGTCATCATCATCATCTTGATTAACTTCACATGGGAAAAAAATTTAACTAGTGAGTTTTTCAAATATGTTACAACACAAGCACAATAATAGTGCAGTCAGAATGGGAAATCGGGTGGTACAATTTCTGAAACAGAACATAAAGGGTATATAAGCCTCTTTTTTACATTCTCAGCGGCAACTTTACTCATGCTTTCAATAACTAAAAAAAATAATATTTTGTCTGTTTAATAGATTTTATGTAGTTCAATAACAATTACTATTTATAGGAAAAATTACTCTTAAGTTATGACGGATCATATATGCACTAGACACTTGAAACTTGCCTGTTGAACTTTTTCTTGCCTTCCTCCTCCTTAAATATATGCAGAGACAAAGGAGGGAGACGACAGCAACAACAACAGTAGAAACGACAACGGCGATGACAATTGTTATTGTGTTGTTGCTTTCTGCAAAAACAAGAATTTTATGCGGGGTGAGCGAGGCATTTCAAGCAATAGGGACGAAAAAATATAAAAAAGTCTAACAATGACAAGTACCTTTGGGGGAAGTGTTAGTGGGCATGCTGAGCTGGCTCGGTTAGTGGTGGAATTAGAAAGCACAGATACACATACTAAGCCCAATATGCAACTGGGCCAGAATGCTGAGAGAAGGGCCCATATGGGAATTGGGAGTGAGGAAAGTCTGAACCTTATTCAGAAGGAAGCAGAAGAAACACCCGAAAGGGCGATCATGTCAAAGGATGAATTTAAGCAGTGTCAAAAGGGAAATCCTGACACTTTGCAACGTGTGGAAGCGGGAAGTGGAAGTGAAAGTGGAAGTGGCAGTCGAAGGGAGAGCCGAAATATCAATCCAAATCACAATAAGGAGGGGCACTGTGCAGCTGGGTTTAACCAAGAAGAGATGATTGAGCGCGGCCTGTCGGAAGCAGAGGTGGCAGAAACAGGCTCTACAACCAAAACTCAACCACGAAAACACAAAGCAATTCGAGAGCTGGGGGACGCGAATACCTTCCCTAGGCGCTCTGTCCGATTGAGCGAGAAACACCTCCAGAAGCAGGATGTCTTGGAGTACAGAGAAGGTACGTTCTCAGCGTCAATCTCTGATGGGGACATTTTATTGTGTAATGCTAGAGTCTTGAGTCCAGGAAGTAGGGAGGAGTCAGATAACCTTTGGGAAGTTGGAAAACAGTTTGGGTTAACATGCAGGGGAGTGGAAGATGAGGTGGTTCAAGAATTTAACATTCTGGAAGATAGAGATCAGGAAGAGAAGAATAATGCAGAGAGGGGTAGACCAAGTGAGTTAGATGCTGATCTTTAACCTGAACATTAGAGGTATGGGGGGAGGAACAAAATTGCGTTATTTGAGAAGGTGTATTCAGAAGGAGGGAGTGGAATTTATGTGCTTACAGGAAACAAAAACTACAGATATAACGGATGCTAGGTGTTTTTCTACGTGGGGGGACAACAATATTGGCTGGATCCATAATGGAGGGGAGAGCGGTAGAGGAAGTCTTCTCTCCTTGTGGCATAAAGATGTGTTTCAGTATGAAAGTCATACAATGGGGAAAGGGTACATAGCCGTCATGGGTCTGCATGGAAAATCATCTCGGCGGTGCTGTGTGGTTAATGTCTACGCAGCATGCAATTTAAAAGAAAAGAAAGTTCTCTGGGAGGAACTGACCAAGTGTAAAGAAAATTCCCAAATTGGGATGTGGTGCGTTTGTGGGGATTTTAATGCAATAAGAAGACGAGCAGAAAGACAAGGGGTGGATAGGGGAGACTTTAGAAAAGAGATGAAGGAATTTAATGGGTTCATTGAGACAAATCTGCTGGTGGATTTGCCCATTGTCGGGAAAAAGTTCACGTGGTTTAAAGCAAATGGAACAGCGAAGAGTAGGATTGATAGAGCCCTTGTAACAGAGGAGTGGCTACAGTGTTGGCCTTCTTGCAAGCAGTATGTGCAAAGAAGGGAGGTTTCAGACCATTGTGCTTTGATGATTAAAAGCCTGGACAAGGATTGGGGTCCCAAGCCTTTTAGGTCGCTTGATGCATGGCTCTCGGAAAAAGGCTTTGCTGAAATGGTGGAGGAAAAGTGGAAGTCATATTCATCAGAAGGAGGTACTATTAAAGTGCTCAAGGAAAAGCTTAAGCTTCTAAAGATGGATCTGAAAGTCTGGAACAGGGATGAGTTTGGAAATCTGGACGTCATCAAGAATTCTATAATGCTGGAATTGGAGTCCCTTGACGGTCAAGATCACAACGGCCAATTGGAGGAAAGTCAGAAACAAGCAAGAACTGAGCTGGTTAGAAGGCTATGGGAGACGGAGAACAAACTTGAGTCTATTATTCGCCAAAAGGCCAGGACATGCTGGCTCAAATTTGGTGACTCCTGCTCAAGGTTTTTCCACTCAAGCCTTAGGTGGCGAAGACTAAGGAATGAAGTCAAAGGGGTAGAGATAGGAGGCCTGTGGTGTGAGGAACCTGATTTTGTTCGAAGAGAAGCTAAAAGGATTTTTGAAAATAGATTTAAAGCAACGAAGGACTTTGGGGTGCGCCTTGATAAGGTAGATTTTAAAACTCTTACTAAAGAAGACAGCTTACGAATGATAGAGACTTTCTCGGAGGAAGAAATTAAGGACGCGGTGTGGCAATGTGAAGGCTCAAAAAGTCCAGGACCGGATGGTTTCAACTTCAATTTTATCAAGGAATGCTGGAAGTTCCTAAAGGCTGATTTTGTAGCTGCAGTAGCGGAATTCCATAAAACAGGATGTTTGCCTAAAGGGTGCAATGCTTCGTTCATAGCACTAGTACCAAAAGTGAAGGATCCTTGCACGCTGGATCAGTTCAGACCCATATCCTTAGTGGGCGCTATCTACAAAGTCATTGCTAAGGTATTAGCAGGAAGGTTAAAGAAAGTGTTACCGAATTTAATTGATGAGAGCCAATCTGCCTTTATTAAGGATAGGGGTCTCACAGATAGTGTGATACTGGCAAACGAGGTGATCGAGGACCTTAGAAGGAAGGGGAGAAGCGGGTTGTGCTTAAAAGTTGATTTTGAAAAAGCGTACGATTCGGTAAGGTGGGAGTACATGTATGATATGCTTCATAGGTTGGGTTTTCACACTACTTGGATTCAGTGGATCAGAGGATGTTTGGATTCAGCCACAGTGTCTGTCCTAGTCAACGGAAGTCCAACTGAAGAATTTAGACCGACAAGAGGCTTGAGGCAGGGAGACCCCTTAGCTCCGTTCCTCTTCACAGTTGTGGCTGAAGGTCTAGCTGGGCTAGTCAGGCAGGCGTTAAAAACCAACCTTTTGACGGGAATTAAGATTGGAAGTAAGGAGGTAGTTGTGAGCTTCCTGCAGTATGCGGATGACACCCTTTTTTTCTGTGAGGACTCCTGGAGTAATGTGGTAAGTTTGAAGGCAATTCTAAGGGGTTTTGAAATAGCGTCCGGGCTGAAAATCAATTTCCATAAATCAAGTCTGGCAGGCCTCAATGTTGACAACTCGAGTCTTAGACGCTACTCAAAACTCCTAAATTGTGGCCAGACAGGTTACCCGTTTAAGTACTTGGGAATAGAAGTAGGAGGAAACCCAAGGAAAGAAGCGTTTTGGAAACCAGTGGTGGAAAAGCTAAAGGCCAGGTTAAGTAAGTGGAAGGGTAGATTCATGTCCCTGGCAGGAAGGATATGTGTAATTAAGTCCGTGCTCACTGCAGTCCCTCTCTTTTATCTGTCTGTGTTCAAAGCCCCAGAATCGGTATACAAAACCATAGTTAGTATTCAGAGAAAGTTTCTCTGGGGATGGGGAAAAGAGACCAGGCCGATCTTTTGGGTAAAATGGGAAGAGGTGTGTAAGCAGAAGGAAGATGGAGGGCTGGGAATTAAGGATATTAGAAAACTGAATTTTGCCCTTGTAGCAAAATGGAATTGGCGACTTAATTCACAAGAACCAGGGAAGTGGAAGGAGGCTCTTATTTCAAAATATGGTCTACAAACACAGCAGACACAGATTCCAGTGAAGTATCAGTCATGGTGGTGGAGAGACTTAAAGAAGATTTGTATGGAGGGTGAAGGGGAAGGGTGGTTCAAAGAAGAGCTCCGATGGAAATTAGGAAAGGGGGATAAGATTAGGTTTTGGGAGGATATGTGGAATGGTAATACAAAACTTAAAACTGATTTCCCAAGATTGTACTCCTTAGCGGCAAATCAGGAGGAAAATATAGAGAAAGTTGGACAGTGGGAGGGAACCGAATGGCAGTGGAGACTACATTGGAGGAGGGAGAGATTTGAGTGGGAATCTGAGATGGAGAGAAATCTTAGTGGAAGAATTGCAGGATCTGAAGTGAAGAGACATGAAAATGACATTCTAGTGTGGGGGGACGAGGAGCTAGAGAGATATACGGTGAGCTCAGCCTACGCATGCTTAGGCAAACATACAAGAGGGTCACAACACGAGATTTTTGATCAACTATGGAAGGCCACAGCATTCCCCAGTGTGCTAGTAACAGCGTGGAGAGTACTCAGAGACAGAATTCCAACACGGGAGGCCTTAGTGAGAAGAGGTGTGCAGATGGAATCCACAGTCTGTGTTCTGTGTAGGAATATGGAGGAATCAGCAGACCACCTATTCATTACATGTGAGGTTGCGCTCAATGTCTGGTCCCTTTGCCAAAAGTGGCTAGGAATTGTGCTAGTACAAAATAATGAGATTCAATCCCATTTTGAAAGCTTTCTCTGTACTCAGGCCAGCGGAAAACAAATTTCAGTGTGGAAAGGTATCTGGGCAGCGATTATAAGAGTTATCTGGGATCAGAGAAACTCCATCTTGTTCAAACAAGGTGTTGTGGATGCAGAGGAGATGCTTCAGCTGGCACAGCTAAAATCCTGGTCCTGGCTAAAACACAGAACCAAATCTTTTAATTATGCCTTTTCAGACTGGATAATTAACCCGGGTAGCTGTATCAAGAGTGTTAAGTAGTAATACATGTCCAGCAGAGGGGTCAAGGGGGGTAGGCTGGATTAGATAGTTCTGGGACGTCAACAGGGGAGCTCCAATATGCAGGTAGCAATATGGAGCAGATCTGGAAGGGCGGCGTGGATAGCTTAATGGAGTGGTAAGGATCTGCAATGATGAAGGTGAAGAACAGCTGTTGTCATGTTAAGCAGCAGATGGCTGCATCAACTGTAAGTAGGGACTGTGAAGTCTGGAGCATTCACGTGGTATAGCTAAGATCAGTGCACCATAGGGTAACTGTCTGGAGCGGTGGTGTTTAGGTGGTAGGGTGAAATGATACTGGCCAGCTGTGATGAAGGCACTACAATGCCTTAGCTCGGTGCAAGCTCGGTGCTCGGTGCAAGGTGGATTCGAGGAGCGTCTTGGCAAAGGCTAGGGTCGGTATAGTGTAGATGAAGATTGGTATAGAGAAAGGGTAATAGGAGTGCAAAAACTTATACACGGTTAAGTACCCCAAAAGGAAAGATAAAGGATACACTTGCTGAGGAAGGAAGAAAGGCTCTGTGTGGAAGGTTCTGGCACACGAAGAAATGGTTGCATGCATTTCGTGATTCCAGTCCAGCTTTGAATGGATGAGGGGGATGATGCCTCCCAATGTAGTGCAAAGTCTCTTGGGCAGCAATTGGGTTTGGACGGTACTTGCTGCTGCATGATCTTAAGTCGTGAATGAAGTGGGCGAGGCCGACCGACCGAATGGTCGAAACCTGACCCTCGGGGACGTGGCCGAACGACAGAGGTGACAAGACCTTCGAGGACTTGGACGAACGACCGAAAAGTCAAGACCTTCGTGGGCTTGGACGAACGACCGAAGGTACTTGCTGCTGCATGAACTTAAGTCGTGAA
>Ga0123342_1007996_pt1 | contig 13619 bp, 11 predicted proteins | sample Turbeawhitnodule_FD_89960 | JGI IMG/M metagenome (GOLD analysis project Ga0123342, IMG submission 89960) | Root nodule microbial communities of legume samples collected from Mexico - Turtle bean Mexico white nodule | ecosystem: Host-associated > Plants > Roots > Nodule | place: Mexico: Nepantla...
GAAGGCTGGGTATTAATAGTACCCAGTGCAGTAGTAATACAAAGTAAATGTAAACAGTTAAGACTGTTATATACAGTTGATACTGTTATACCTAATAACAGTTACTACTGTTATACCTAATAAGAAAAGCTGGGGTCTGGAGACATATCACAACTAGATTTGTCAACTCTAATGAATAATTGGCTGACATATTCCGCAAGCTAGGCACATATGACCTATATGCTCCAGCCTGAAGGGGGTGTTAAAATGAAAGAAAGAAGGATTTGATTCTATATAATCAAGAATATCTACATTATATATGTATCATTAGAAAGTTTTTTATTTATTCTTGTATTAAATCTTTGTTATTAGAGGATATCAAATCTTCTCTATTTACTGTATTGATTTCATTCTCCATATAAATAGAGCATTTGTGCTGTCTCATAAACACACGGTTTCATTTCAATGTTTCTCTCTTCCCTAGAGTTCAATAGTATTAAGTGTTTTTTATATTACAGAAAACGGTTCCATAGTAAAGAGAAAGCAAGTGGATAGCATATTGTCTAAAAACAGAGTGGAACAGTAACTTTCCCTATTATATAGGAAAGAATTAAGGATAACATGCATGGCATTGTACCCCGACCTTTTAAAGTTGGAAGAAAGCAAAAGAAATGTGAAAGAAACTACAAATCAAGAAAAAAACAGGTACTTGAGCAAACTGGAAAAACTAAAATTTCAATATATATACGGTTCATAAAACCATCAAAAGTAGAAAGGATGCAACACAAAAACTAGGATGCAGACAAAAACTAGTAATGCACATTTATAATGAAAATTAATTATTCTAATATATAATTATATTCGGGAAAAAAAATCATCAGGTGTTAGGTTCTTTCTACAAACCAAATGATTAATTATTTTTAAGAACCATACAAGAACCAAAAGGAGGGAGAAATTGAACCCTGGTCTTTTAAAGTTGGAAGAAAGCAAAAGAAATGTGAAAGAAACTACAAATCAAGAAAAAAACAGTCGCTTGAGCAAAAGGGAAAAACTAAAATTTCAATATATACAGTTCATAAAACCATAAAAAGTAGAAAGGATGCACACAAAAAAGTAGTGTGCACATTTATAATGAAAATTAATTATTCTATTAAATGATTATATTCGGAAAAAAAATATCAGGTGTTAGGTTCTTTCTACAAACCAAAGAATTAATTATTTTTAAGAACCAAAAGGGAGAAATTGGATAGAAATAATGATTTACTATGTTTAGTGACAAAATTAAATGCACACAAGTGTAACCAAAGTCTAAGAAATTGAATTTTAAGTGTAACTAAACCTGACAAAACCAGCTTGTGCGGTAAGTTTTGTACTCACTTATATACTATATTTTACTCATATATATAATCAATGTGAGATCTCCAACACACCTATTCATGTCAGTGATTGTACGTCTAGAGCATAGGACTAGATACTTGTGAATGATCGAAAAGCATGTGGTACAATAGGGCCAAAAATCCTCATTATGATAGATTCTAGTGTCATCTTATACTTTAAGTCTAACTTAACCACACAAAACAGAGTTACAAGTTGAAGTTCTCACCCACTTGTATGCTAAAATTTGGTCATATATCTAGCTGACATGGGATATCCAACACAAAGGAGCACTCTCCTTTCACACTCGAATTTCCAATTGATTACACAAAACAAAAGACACCACTCCTCCTTTACCAAAAGGGTTATTTATACTAGTGGGTTATTTAAACCTGACAACAACCCAACACCCACAAATCTCCTTGATAAGCATAATTTTATTCACACTTTAAAGCTTTAATTGCGAGATTCATCTAATTGGGTTTATTTGGGCCTTAACTATTATTCTCGTTAATTCTGTTTTTAGAGTAGACGGTCTAAAGGAAGTTTCTACCATTGTGAGAGAGCTGAATATGTGAGTCCAAAATCTACAATATCTCAAAGATAGAACTGGAAGCAAATCTTCTAGAACATATGAAGAAACATAGTTCGCAATAAAACTAGAACTGGACTCCAAGAATTCTGGAAAGTTAGAAACTATGAACAAAATCTGAACAGAAATATATTTGCGAGATCCTTGGAGAAGAAAAACTTATAAAAAGATACAAGCTTCAAGGAGAAATATTCAAGCTTCACAGAGGCGTTCAAAAAACAAAGCATTAGGTATTTCTCATAGATTTTCTTCTTTGTAATCTTTTCATTTTGCCTCCACATGGAAGGCTAAACTCTTTTGGAATGATTCTCTTGTAACTTCACAATGAATTTTGACGTTTTGTGCAATTAAAGTTTTGTTCTGCAATATCTGATTGCGCTAAAATGTCTAGTCTTTTCTAAGTTTAATTGCTATTTTGGGGTCTAGTCTTTTTCTAAGTTTAATTGTTGTTCTAGGAATTGCTTTTGAACACATGTTGATAATTCAATTTTGTCTTTAATTAGACTCTTGTTTACTTTTGTAAACAATCTCTTGGACGCATGATTTAAGAGATATAAGACTGAAAACCTTATGATTAAACGCATGGAGACGAGTAAGGTACTGAATAAATTAGTGGACGGGATGTTTCACTAATGAGATTCGTTTGTCTTTGGTTGATGCATGTTTGCTCAATTCAATTATGTTTAGATGAATGAATGAATAATATATTTATCAACTAATGAAGAATTCATTGTTGGAAAAGCTTGAGAGTCAACCTCCTTCCTTTTACTGTTCTGTAATCTCTACTCGATTTTTCTGCACAACAATCTCAACCCCCTTTTAAATTTATTGTTATTGCTAACTTTTATTTCTTGCAGATAGATACTAAACACTAATTTATTGATTTCACTGAGACGACTTGAGGTCATCTAATCTTATCTATACTATCATCCCTTTGGTGTTGGACAGTCTCCATTGAAATCATTTTAGTTTGACAGCTAACCGACAACCATCACTCTCCTCGTTATTTCTTTTAAAATACACTTCTAAAATTTGTTTGGGTAGTTCATTATGTTGCCAAACAGCACATGAGTTAGTAGAAGTTGTAGACATGATCAAATCAATTAGTACTAGTGGCGGGAAAACAAACTGACCTAGCTTGTTTAAGGCCTATCTGCAAAGCCCGTTTTAATCAGATCCAATATATCTAGTCTTCAAAATAAATGGCTTTATTCTTGAGTCCGTACATGCTCCAGAAAATCATGTGACCAGTCCACAAGCCCAATAATAGAAAAAAATCAACACCAATGGCAAACCAAATCTATTCCGAGAAGTCCAATCTCACAAAAAAAAAGTTTAACAATCAATAAACAACTCCATACATATCAGCAGCAGAAGCAGCAGGACAAAGAAAGGACAGGAGACGAGTGATGGCAGAGACAGCAATGGAAGGCAACATCAAGAGGGAGGCAATAGCACAAGGGAGGTTGTGGCATGAGATAGGTAAGGCAAAGGTGGCAGCAAGAGGAGCGGCGCAAGGCAGGGAACAAAATCAGAAGGGACGAGAGGCAATTGAGTCATGGTCATGGGTGCGCACATGTGTTGTGCACAATCTGAGTCGCAAACAGAGAAGTGAGATGAGAGTGACATGAGATTTGTGTGAGGTAGTTAGGTAGGCTAGGTTTTAGGAAACTAGGGGAAAGAGTAAGTTTGCGGACCAATTCCTAAACCTACGGATTAAATTCGTTAAGTCTGAAATTGGACTCAATTTTTTTATGATCATAAGTATGTTTCAAAAATGGGCCCATTATCTGCAAGGTCAGTGGGGCTCAATGAACTGGTCCACGAACTTGGTCCCAAATCAATAGTAATTGTAACATCAAAAATGTCATGACCAAAAGCAAAATCAATTTTATTCAATACAGCAATAGCATGTGGTCATCTACCAAAATGTCCAACTTACTATCAGAATGCTTCTAATTAATTAAAAAAATAACCTCGTTCCCAATAGAGAAAATAACCGAAATGGTTCTCACAAAAAAGTCATGTGTTTACTTCCTCCTAATTTAACAGTATGATTCTTCAGTTCTCCTTTATTCCCCCCCTTCCCTATTTGTCACATGCACAATTGTTGTATAAGATAAAGAGTTCAGTGATCCCAAGATGAAGAACATCCATAGAAGTAACAATAAAGAGGGTTCATAAAAGGGAAATATTCTAATAGAAGACCAAATAAAACTTTAGCACAAAATATTAGAGGAATTTAGTCATATGATACAACCCCACCTAGAGTGAAAAACTGAAAATGCTTAATTGATGTTGTTTATTAAATATCCCGCAAGATTAGAGAGCTGAAAGTATATTTTAAGCATCATACCCTCAGCTCTTATAAACAAGAATTAGCAGCTTCTCTCATTTATATCCCCCAATATTCACTTATAATTGAAAAAAAAGAATAAGCAGTTTTCCTCACTTATTTCAAAAGTAATTCAAGACAGATAATTGTTAACCATCCTAATTTATTTTACTTTCTATCCTGGTGAGTAATATTTCTTTGTTTCCTTCCAGAAAATTACATAGTACAAAACAATGCAAATCATGACAATCTGACACCATACTAAATGTGAAGATAAACATCTAAGTGTCATTATATAGCTAGAAAGGGAATTGCAAACAGAACTTTTATAACAACCTGCACAGGGAGTTCAAGCTTTGATCTCAAGGTAGCACGATCCTTTCCTTCCTCACCTTCCTCCAAAAGCTATAAAAAAATAGCAATAAATCATATTACTAAAAGATTATGAAGAAATGTGGCAACAATAACCCGCAGATACAAATTAATAGAACTAAAACACAATAAATTGTAAACATTGTGAGACTAATTAGAGATTACTGATCAGCCACCTGAGCCTTGCTCAGGTGGTAACCGAACTCTCCATCAGATCCTAAAATCAAAAGCAAAGCTCCTTTGTCAGAACCAGCATAGGTTGCTATAAATTGATTGTACAAAGGAAATGTTTGCAGAACAACTTCAAACCACATCAGGTGATATAACAAAACTTATAAATAGGCAAAATTATACAAATCAAAAAGGCAGAGAACACTTGCACTGATGGAAAACACCTAAAATCACTTCTCCACGGCTGACATCAAAAGACATCACTCTTCGATGGTGACCCAGGACAGAAGAATAAAAAAGATAAAGCAGTTCAAGAATAGACACAGACTTGGATAGGGGTTATGAACTGTTAAGAATTAGATAGACAGTTAGAGTAAAGGAGCAGGAATAGTAGGACAGGAGTAAAGTCTAAAAGAAGAATCATGCAAAATTGTTTGCAATTAGAAAATAATCAATAGCTTTGTTGTAAAAGGGGGAACTGAGAGAGACCTTCGGAATGAGTTTTTTCTCTTTTTTTGTGTTTGCATTCAATTTACATCACATAACTGTTACTTTTTTTCTCCATTGTCTGTTTTCTAGTCTCTTTGAAATCTAAGGCTTAGTTATTGGGTTCGTTGCAGATGGGAAGTTGACATGGGCAGTGAAAATAAATGAAAAGGGGAATACTGAAACACCACAAGCACCAGAAGAGGGTTACCTCCATATCCCTCTCACACACCAACCATCCCCTCACCTCTCTTCCTGTTATTACCCATCATACTAACCAATACATTTTAGCCTCACCACCACCAGGACAGATCACTACCACACACCATTCAATAATGACAATCACCTAGCACAAGTCAACAGCTTCCAATGCCCTATTCATTATCCCTTCAAATTTTGTGCCTTCTTTAAATACTTCTCCTAACTTGATATGCTTCAAAGTTTAATTAAAACCTTTGAGTTAGGATGCCCCTTTTTAACATGTAACAAAGTATAGCCTTGCAACAAAACAATGTTTTAACAAATATCAAGAGCAAAACAACACAGACAAGCTGAAAAAACAACCATCTCCCAAATATTAAGTTCCCCTGAAAAATCCAGCATCCCTTGCCAGCCTAGACACCAGAGAGCTACTAAGGCAAAGCCATGCCCCTAGAATTTTGGATTCTTTACCACAACAAAATCTTTAAATTTAATCTGGAGGAACTAAACCAGATGATTAGGGAAGACTTCACATCAAAAATCCCAAAAAAGCTTATTCTAATGAAAATTGCAGCCAAACAAAGCCAAAAAAAAGAGTCCTGGTTTCTGCAATAGCACAAGCAGACCAGAAAAATATTAGGGCATCACGTGTGTATTTAGAAATGTGTTGTACTCCAAGAAAACAATTGTGACCAGCCCCAAGAAAGGTTACCATCAATTCTCCATAATAATTAAACTGCAGATACACAATTATAATGAGGAAATAGTTAGACATGACATGGAACTATAAATTGACCCAAGTAACCTGGGGAATTGTCCGTTTGAAAGTACTGAATTTCCCAACAAAAGCGTCTAGAATGCGGCCCTACAAAGCAACACAATTAATGTCAATCCCGTAAGGAGATGAAGTGGAATACGACATTGCAAAAATCTAGCAAATATCAAGCAACAGACCAACAGAATCCTTGCTTCATCTGTAGATTGTTGATCAACCCCTTTCTCAAAAATTGGTTCCACCTATATCAAAAGGAAATATAAGAAGATTTCAAGAATTTAATCAGATAGCAAATCCTAATTTGGGTGCGTAGAAGAAGACAGAAATAGAAGTCAAATTTTGCATGTCATGTTAGAGGTAATGATGGACAAATAATAACTTAAAAAGAAAAACATTCTAGAAGCAAGCAAAAAAATTAACATTCAGGAAGAAGTTACAAGATAAAGAAAACAATAAATAGTCCAAAGAGAGAGAAGAATAGCAAAAACAGAGAGGAAAATAAAAATAATGATATAACCACACACCCCAACCACATGAAAAGCAGTTAGTCAGACTCTGAACTCCCAATTTAAAGGAGGCAGCTCCCTATGTTTTTAATAGCTTAAAATGAACATCACAAATAATAGTAGTACTTTTTCTACAAAACCCTAGGAGCTAATATACATGGAGACAGATGTTGGAAAATTGAAGAGAGAATAAAATTAACTATATTATTAAGAGATAGGATAAGCACCAGATTCAACATCAAGCGAGCACAAGTGGTGTGGATGCTCAATGATAAAGAAGCATCATGCATATTACTTGAGAACAAGTAAATAATTCTCGACAACTGCAACCAGAGAGTTCAAATTAGCAAAATCACATCTAGCCGAAACCTTGTCAGTTAAAAATATATGCAGACAGAAACACAACAAAAAATATTGTCAGCTAACTCAGAAATAATTCGCGAAAACTGCAACCACAGAGAGTTCAAATTAGCAAGATCACATCTAGCCGAAACCTTGTCAGTTAAAAATATATGCAGAAACACAACGAAAAAAAATAGTCAGCCAACTCAGAAATGTTTCCATGTATATATAAATATTAAATTTCGTCTTACCCCATCAAATGCTTAAAATTTCTCACAAATTCTGTTGACGGTAAAAATAATAGAACTATTGTTTCTATGTAGTTCATAAGTGTTGAAGGTAACGAGCTTAGCACATAGTTTCAGTTATTCTGTTACTATTTTCATTTATAAATATACAACCCTATGTGTGTATTTTACACAAGGGATATTAATTAATCCTATATTTATTTTCTTTATTCTTAATATGTTATCTAGAGAATAAGGTTAGGGTTTTTTTTTTGGTGAACCCACTGTTCACTAGTGTTTCCCAGCCGTCGCCCCACCACCTCATCGCTGCCGGAGCCGCCGTCAGAGCCGAAGTCGCCGCTGTTACCGCCAATTGGCAGGCAACTCGATCTATGGCTTCTTCCGCTGCCACAATGCCTAATTCATCTATTTATACTAATTATGTCAATGTTCATCTCTTAATTGACAAATTAGAAGGAACTAATTATGACACTTGGACCTCGGATATTAAATTATGACTTAAGAGTCAAGGTTATGTTCATCATCTTACCCAGAGTGTTCGCAATGTTGCTGAAAATTAGGCTTCCCGTTGGTTAAAAATTAAAGCTCAATTATGCATTGCTATTAAATCCACACTCATCCTTAAAACAATTTTTTTGTACGTGTTCAAAAGTTTGAGAATAGGCGAAATTATTATACACCAATGATACTCAAAATATTTATGAAGTGTGTCAAAATCTCCTCACCTCCCAAATGTCTTGATGGTACAATGGCTAAATATTTGGGTAAACTAAATGCTCTTTTTCATGATTTTAATGAGTTATTGCTTCCTCCCTCCACTCCTTCTCAAGAACTAGAACAAAGGTCCAAGTTCTTCATGTTATTGGGCTTACTGGCCTTCCTAATTATTATTGTCATGTTCTTGATCAGATTTTGGGGGGAACAAATGTATAAAAAATAATTATGTATTGAACTCCAAGGAGACATGCTTTCAATTATAGAACCCTAGTAATCCACTTGCTTGTGCAACATATATTTCTTCCCTTTAAAATTAAATGTAGAAACCTTTTTTGTATTCATAAACTAATTGATATTCCTTTCTTACTTTTCCCTAAACTAATTGTTAATGTTTTTCCACTATTGGTGTGTACATTCCTTTCTTTGTGAAAGATTTGCTATATATGAGAAAAAATTTAATTAAACAGTAGAATAAGGAAAATTGGAGTAAAGATATTATAATCCAAAATGACACTCACTCAATAGTATAAAAAAGAAAAAAACAATTCAACTAGGCAAGGCTTCGAATCTTTCTCTATATCCAACAGCAACCCCATTGGAATAGCCATTAGCTAAGCATCACAAACATGCTCATAACACTACTTTATTCCATTCCAAACAATAAAACATTATCCTTGAAAACATTCATCCTGTCCAATTAAATGCACCAAATCACTTCAGATTCCCTACACAAGCAAAAACCTTCTCTATTTTACTCTTCACAAAACCCATAATTGCTCCAAACTCTTCATACAATGTCTTGCTGAATAACTCCACCCTTGTTACTGCTGATCAACTTTAATTTGTAGTTTCCAACATATGTTTGGTTGAATTACTATATGCTTCCAATAGTTATTTTATTTAACTTTTGACAAAAATTATATGATTTGTTTAAGAAAAACCCTCCTTGTAGTCCTTGAAAGATTAACTTGGTCCCCAAATGATACTTTTTGACATCAGGAGTCCAAAGTTACTATTTACTGGAACCAAATTATAGTCAATATCTAAAAGTCATCATTAGATGACTAATTTGATGTCATAATCTTTCAATGACCAAATTGACATTTCAAAAATCATTCCACAATTAATAATATGGTGCTCTATATTATACAATAGTGTTAGTTAGTAAACAACTGTTTACGATGGCAATGACACTTGAAAAAATCCAATTACTACTCTGCATGAAATTGCTTTAATAACAGACAACTCCTGTCTTAAACAACATGGAGGAAAATATCATACCTGTGATAAGGAAAGATCTTGCCGAACATGATGTACAATCTCTGCCAAAAGACTATAAGCCAAGGGCCTCAATGTCTCAAAACATGCCCTTCCAGTCCCAACTAGAACCCTAAAAATTTGAATTATCTACAACATTAGAGAACATTCAACAGAGTTGTATAGATGTTCAGATTTATTTACTTTGACTACTCTAAATTCCTGGTCCTCTTTTTAAAATTCTCTACTTCCTGACAAACATGGATTTATACATTTAGATCCCCTCCCCACAACTCAATTTTTACTTTGATTTAGGATCTCAAACAACTAATATTGGAAACACAAATCCAGAACAAATATCCAAGAAGCTACAGAAACATGGATAATAAATGACCGAAATTATGACTCTCAATACAATTGACAGATAACTCTCCGATGCCAATACAGTTAGTTCGTACAGTTTAACTCTTCTTTACTCAATAACTACACGAGTGTCCTATTAGAAAAATCTACACCCGTCTAGTTTGTACTTTGCACCACCATTGAGCTTCTCAAAAATGAAAAGAGAATCACCAAAAGGTTCTCTCTAGATATGTACTTTGACATAATAATAATGACATTGGTTTTTTAAGTCACATTTAACCTAATATAGTAGACATAAGATAATAGCCACTTGACACTCAAACAGTTATTTATATTTAATGTAAAATAGTATTAACAGAAGTCCCTTATTTGGACTCTATCGGAAGTGTATCTGTATCAAGATCTCATAATAGGTCATCATGTTACCTTTCTTCCAGCAGAGTATCAATAAGAGGAAATAAACCTCTCCTGAAATCTGTTCCAAGGACATGTTTCAGAGATATCAATAACTCCTGCATCCAACATCTTTGTCTTTAAACCAATGAAAGAGAAATCCAACAGAAAAAAAAAATACAAGAGCAACAGCCGTATCACCTTTCTAATGGATACAGAATCAGAGCATGTTACAAGCAAATTCACAATGCTTTTACATATACTTTCTTCATGTGGCCTTATATAATCAGCATAGCTCTTCAATAAATAAGTTAAAAAGGAAACTGTCTGCAATAACAAAAAATAAACTAGTGAGTGTATAATAATATTATATCAGGAGAAGGATTAGTTAATGGATGTGGCTTTCATTTGCAATTGTTCACCCCAAAATAACTATGATAAAATAGAATATAAATCCACAGGTGAACCAAATGCCAAATTGACCATCCTCGAGGTGTGTCTTTCACCTCATACTTTTTCTCATAATCACAATCGTTGAAAATCTTAAAGGACTTCCAAATCTGTCTTTCATAGACAAGACAACAAGGGACCAAAAGGAGGCAAAAGGTAATAGAAGCGAAATTAAGAGTAATAGAAGGCTGACACAAAAGCTAGATATTTAAGGAAACAAAAGTAGTTATTTCATTTGAAAACGTGGTCTTTACAATTTGTCATATAAGTTCTATGATGCCTTCAACAAATGGAAATATTTGAGGTCATTGTTTTCTTATGCAATTAGTATGTTTTCACTAATAACTACAAAAATGTTACCTTATTTTAGTTTAGGAGGAAATTGGAACAAAAAAAGGTTGTCTTCCCCATTTCTTTACCAGGAGTGTGTAAATAGGGAACACGGTGAAAACAAATGTGCCACCTTTTAATTATTAGTGAAAAAAAAATCAACTGAAAATTAAAGCAGAGAGCAAGTCAAACAAACACTAGCTTCATTTCCCTAGTGATTGGTAGCCAAATTATGCCATGTTATGTGATAGGTGTTGAAAAAATTCAAAATCCAAGTAGTTGGTGCTCATGACGATCATGGAGATCAGGAGAATTTTTATGTTATTACATATCCCATAAACCATACTGAAATATGTTGTACTATTCTTCTAAGTACTAAAAATACTAAAATTTCAACTTACTAATATAACTACTAATAAAATCTAGGTTAAAAATTTAGCCAGACTTCATTTTTGCCATAAACACCTACCTTAACCTGTGCACCCTTGAGCTCAATGAAATGAGTTTTCAAATGAGGAGGAACCCTTTCTGGGCCAGGAACTGATATAGCAGCAACCATCAATGGCAATAATTGAGGAATATTAGCTTGCACAAGACGACTGTATAATTGAAACAGAAACATCACCACCAGCGGACTCTCCGTAACTATCTTGAATGAGCGAGTACTTGGATTAAGCTGTGAACCAGTTGCAGTGGTGGTGTTTATACCTTGATCAGAAAGTGAAGTCTCCATGGGCTTGACATCTTCCCCAGTCATTGCCATGTTGTCAAAGAAATGGCTAACAGTCAGTTTAAAATTTTGGTAAATCTTGCAGACAAAGTCTAGAAACGGCTGGACCTCATTTTCTAGAGTTGGCCTAAAGTTCCTCAAAAGGTCAAAGATTATGCGAATACAAATTAAGCCATTCTCTTCATTATCAGTTGTAAGCACTTGCATGGCAACCTTCAAGAGGTCCTGAACAAAGGGGCGGAGAACTTCACTGTGTGGAAGTCTATTCAAAATCTCAACTACAATATTCCTAAGCTTGTGCTCTGGATTGTCCACAAACTGTGGCTTCGTAATTTGTAGCAGTATTGCCGAGAATGCCCTGAAGTAGCACTTCAGAAAATTCAAGTACTCAGCAGTGTGCGCAATCTCTAGACTGTCCCTAACCTCCATGACCATCTGCAGCCTCGCCTGGATCGCTGTTTTCAACCGGGAAAAAAACAATTATTAAGGAAAATAAATGCTAAATGTCAAAAGTACAAAAAAAAACTGGCCAATACAACAGAGGCATAGTTGAATCCATTTTCCTACAGCAAAAGAACATGAAAATAAGCACCAAATGTCAACAACAAAAACTGAAAGCACTTAATTGCCAATACAACATAGGCATATTGGAATCCATTTTCCTACTGCAAAAGAACATGAAAATAAGTGCTACATGTCAAAACAAGAAAAACTGGAAGCACTTAAATGCCAGTACAACACAGCCAATGTTGAATTCAATCCACTTTCCTAATGCAAGAAAACACGAAAATAAGTGTCAAATATCAAAACAATGAAAACTGAAAGCACTTAAATGCCAATAAAACAGAGGCATAGTTGAATCATTTTTCCTACGGCAAGAGACATGAAAATAAGCACCAAGTGTCAAACACAACGAAACTGAAGGCATTTCAATGCCAATAAAAAACAGGTCAGGCATAGTTGAATCCATTTTCCTGCCTCAAAAGAACATGAAAATAAGCGTCAAATGTCAAAATAGCGAAAATTGAAAGCACTTGAATGCCAATACAGCACATGCATACTCGAATCCACTTTCCTAGTGCAATAGAACACATAAAAATAATCAGAAATAAAACCACAGTCGTAAACAGATAGTGAAAGCATCCAGTGTCTAAGTTTCCGTCATCAGACAACATTTTTTTCATTTCAATCCGCAATCAAACAGTAAATATAGCGCACATAATGATAAATAATGATTGTTGCAGCAAGAGAGAGAGAGAGAGAGAGAGAGCATACGGAGGTCAGACTCCACTAGATGGCGAGAATGTTGTTCGAAATTCTGAACAGGACTCATTTTGGTGTTGTAAAAGTGAGAGGGGAAACGAGTAAAGGATGGAACCCTAGTCCAATTTTGGGAGAGAGGAACGATTCAGAATCTAAAACGCTTATGCTATGATTCTATCTCTAGGGTTCAATGAAGTAACACTAATTCAAAGGTTCTGCTAGCAACCTAGACAAAACCTCTCATTCATGAAATTGGGAGAGAGTAATTTGAAACAGAAATGAGAGGAATTGGAGGAGTTAAAAGAAGAAGAATTTGCAGTAACTAAGTTAGAGAGTATAGAATTTGTTAGGGCTTGAGAAGCAGCATTGAGGAACACTACGTCCCCTCCTCTTTCTAGTGTCGCGTTCTCGTCCTTCTACGGGACTCCACTCAGCACCACCGGGAATTGGACTTACTCGACGAGGTAGTGCTTATATTTATAAATACATTTACCATTTTACCCTTTTGGAAATTATTTCTTTTTAACATAAGCTTAATGTCTTTGTGTCTCCAGCACTTTATTTTCCTGTCATCTTCATTTTTTTTTAATCAATATTATACTAAGTATATATTTGAATATTTTGTGTAATTTTTTATTTTATATATATATATATATATATATATATAAAATATGTTTTTTTTTCATCTATATATTATCCGGTATAGAATGTGTTTTTTTTTTTATTTTATATATA
>Ga0123342_1007997_pt1 | contig 13616 bp, 11 predicted proteins | sample Turbeawhitnodule_FD_89960 | JGI IMG/M metagenome (GOLD analysis project Ga0123342, IMG submission 89960) | Root nodule microbial communities of legume samples collected from Mexico - Turtle bean Mexico white nodule | ecosystem: Host-associated > Plants > Roots > Nodule | place: Mexico: Nepantla...
TGATGTTTTATGGATACTGAAAAAAAAAAAAAAAAAAAATATAAAATGAGTATGAAATAAAAAAGAATTCTTCTCCACCCCCCCCCCCCCCCCCCCCCCCCCCCTTTTAACCATCATGTTTCTCTTAGAAGGACAATTGGCAGCTGTGTGCCCAAAACTTAGGCATTTAAAACATTTTTTTGGTTTGAGGTTTTTGTGGGTGACTTAGGTGTAGAGGTTGAGGGTTTAGAAAATCTAGTATTGGAAGTGGTATCTTTCTCAAAATTGGAAGGAAAAGTTTTTGAACCAATTTTTCCATAGAGGAATACTGATATAAATCTACAACATCTTGGATTTCTCTTCTTAAGCCACTTACAAACCTAGCTATCTTTGACTCCTCATTTTCATGCAAATAAATTTTATTCAAAGTAGTTTCTAGGTCTTTGTAATACTCATATACACTCCAAGGTCCTTGTTGAAGTCGTTGGAGCTTCAACAAGAGTTCCTTCCTATAATGAGGAGGAACAAAGCACGCGCGCATGCATTCTTTCAAATCATATCAAGAGACCACGTCTGGCCTCTTGTTCAAACCAATGTCAATTACAGTTTGGTGTTACCATTGCATGGCATAGTCTAAGAATTCTAGGGAGGCTAGTTTTACCTTTTGGTTCTCTTGGACCTCATATACATTGAATATTTGTTCTACCTTAGTCTCCCATCCTAGGTAATATTGGGGTCACTTTTCCCACTAAAACTAGGCAATTTTACATATGGAAAAAAAGGTTTAGAGGGATGATGTTGGTGGCGCCTTTCATCATATTGGTGCATCCTCCAATCTTGATCTTCCTCTTGGATACCATAATGGGTGTAACTTCTTGAAGCTCTCCTTTGATCCCACCTCCTTCCTCTAGGTTGCCTTTCTTGTGCTACTTCAAGTCTTTGTAATCTCTTATCTTCTGAAAGCTCACCCAAATGAAAAGCCTTTTGGGGAGATTGTGGTTTGGATGATTCCCCTGAAGATAAGTGAGCCATAATATTTTGCACAAAAAGAAACAACAATTAGTGAAAAGATTAATAATTCCCTCTTCCTTGGTATCTCTCATTTATGTAGCAAAGAGGAGAAAAATAAGCAAAGCACTCAAGAACAAAATTTTTCTCAAACAAAGGTTTATCTTGGGTTGCAAGCTCTTCAAATGAAAAAGGACAAAGCCCTTACACTTGATCCCAAAAGATCCCACAACAAAACAAAAGAATTTTGAATGACAAACAAGAAAAGCTTAAATCAATAAAGCTAAACCAAGTTGGAAATGAGAGAATGACAAAACTTTTAAAAAGACAAGCAAGAAAAGCACAAAAGAAGACTCAGAGACGCTTGCTTAACTTTTATCTACGAAGTTTTGCTCTTCTTAGAAATTGTAAAAGCAAAAGGATAAAATTCCACAACGATGAAATCAATTTGCCAAATAAAATGAATCCTCTTTTTAGAATGTTGAATTTGACAACAAAAAAAGTGATATTTGCATAAACTCTTTGTTTTTTTTATCCTTGTTTTTGGTTTATGGAGTTATGATGTCCTTAATTCTTGTCAAGCATATTTTCATTCACTTCCATTTGTCACAAAAATAAAATAAAATTGGGATTCAAATTAAATGAACACTTGAAATCAATGTTTGGAACTCAATCAACTTCTTCTCAAACAAATTTCTAGTTACTTTTATACCTTCACAATTAAAAACAAAGTAAGTAGAAGGAATAAAAGACTCCTATAAACACTAAGAACATATGACTCAAGCAAAAAGAGATAAGAATAAAAATGGACACAAAATAAACATTCAAAAGAGAAAAAAAATGCTAATGAATAAAAAGTGTCGAAATGTAAAAGATAAAAAAGTAAAGGTTGAATTGAAAATTGCTTGAAAGTAAAAGCAAGAATTTAAAGGTGCAAGAAAGTAAAGTTCCGAAATCAACTCAAAGCAAATAAGAATAAAATAACTTTGCTCTAATACCACATGATGTGAGTTGATTTTAGATTTGTCCATTTCCTTCCTCCCTTTGGATCATAATCACCTTATTCTTATGTTTCTCTCTTTGCCCTTCTGAAGTGAACCTTAACACTTACTTAACCTCTTGGTTAAGTTCGTGTCCAGTGGGAATTGTTCCCAGCATTCGCCTTACCACCAATAAGTCACCTTCACAAGGTATCTCACATTCACTGTCACTAGGGGTTTTTTAAGGGGAAGGGGAGTTAGACCTAAAAGATTGATCACTATGGCCACTTACTACTTGCCCCCCCTTAACCATCATGGTTCTTTTGTTTGGACAATTGGCAGCTATGTGCCCAAAACCTAAACATCTAAAACATTTTGTACTTGAGGTTTTGGTTGGCGATTTAATCCTAGAGGAGAAGGATTTTTAGAAGTTTGTGGGGTGGATTCTTTGGAAGGATTATCTTTTTTTGAAAATTTATTTTTACCCTTCCAAGATGAGTCATAGAAGCCATCATTATGAGTAAGTTTGAACGATATTTTTTAAAAAAGTTGTGATTCAACCTTGATGGTTAGGTGAACCAATTTTTCCAAAGATGTATACTCATAAAGTTCTACAACATTTTAAATTTCTCTTTTTAATCCACTCACAAATCTAGCAATCTTTGACTCTTCAGCTTCATGCATATTAATCTTGGTCAAAGTTACTTCTAAATCTTTGAAGTATTCATCTACATTCCTAGGTCCTTGTTGAAACCGTTGGAGCTTCAACAAAAGTTCCTTCCTATTGTGAGGAGGAACAAACCGCACGCGCATGCATTCCTTTAAATTATACCAAGAGACCACGACTGACCTCTTGTTCAAACCAATGTTCATTACAATTTGATGCCACCACTGCATGGCATAATCTACAAATTCTAGGGAAGCTAACTTAATCTTTTGGTCCTTTTGGACCTCACACATTAAAAAATTTCTCTACTTTAGCTTCCCATCCTAGATACACATTGGGACCACTTTTCCCACTAAAACTAGGCAATTTAATAAAAGGGAAAGAAGGCTTTGGTGGTGGTTGTTGGTGGCGCCTCTCTTCAAAGTTATACACTCTCCAATTTTGTTCTTCCTCTTAACTCCCATAGTGTGTGTGGCTTCTAGAGGCTCTCATTTATTCTCTTGTCCTTCCTCTATGTTGTCTTTTTGAGCCGCTTCTAGAGGCTCTCATTTGTTCCCATCTCCTTCCTCTATGTTGTCTTTTTGATCCGCTTCTAGTCTTTGCAACCTCTCCACTAAATGCCTCATCTCCTATTCTTTTTGGGCAAAAGTCCTCTTGGTTTCTGCAAGTTCTCCCAAAAGAAAAGCCTTTTGAGGAGATTGTGGCTTTGAAGATTCTCCTGAAGACAAATGTGTCATGATTTGCACCAAAAAGGAAACAAACAATTAGTGAAAAAAAACATTAATTTTATCCACTCCTCACGTGCGTCACTAGGCAATTTTAGTAAAGGAGGGAAGAATTGCAAGGCACTCAAGAAATATTTGCACTCAAAACACAAAGGTATACACGTGGTTGCAAGCACTTCAAGTGAAAGATGACAAAGTTCTTACACTTGCTTACTCAAGATTCCCAGAACAAAACTTATAAAAAATTGAAAGACAAGCAAGAAAAGATTAAAAGCAAGAAAGTTATACCAAATTGGAAATAAGATGAAGACAAAACTTTAACAAGACAAACAAGAAAAACACAAAAAAGACTCAAAGAAAACTTACTTAAACTTTAATTATGAACATTTGGAAATTCTTAGACATTGAGAAAGTAAGAGGGATTAAACTCCACAATTATAAACACAATTTGCCATACACTTAGAATCCTCTTTAGAAATTTGCAAAATGAAAGTTGAAATGTGAATGATTCTCAAAACTCTTTTATCTTTGTTTTTCTTTATGGATTCAAAAGTCCCATATCCTTTTTGTATGCATATTTTTTTTTGTCATTCCACTTTTCACTTTTCAAAAAGATGTTAGGTTTGGATTCAAATCATATGAACACTTGCATTTTATGTTTGGAATTAAATCACCACTACTCACACAACTTCCCTTTTTTTTAACTTTTTATAATTAAAATCAAAATAAGTAGAAAGACTCCTAGAACACTAAGAACAAAAGACTCAAGCAAAAGATGTAAGGAAAAAAATTGACACAAAATAAAATTCAAAAGCAAAATCTAAAGTGCTTAATGAATAAAAATTGCGGAATTGTGAAGACAAGAATGTAAAGGCGGAATTTAAATTGCTTGAAGGTAAAAGCAAGAATTTAAATGTGCTAGAAAATAAATTTCCGAAATCAACTCAAAGAAAATAAGAACAAAATAACCATGCTCTAAATACTACATGATGTGAGTTGATTTTAGAGTTGCCCATTTTATGGTGACACTTTGTTTATGATTTTGGATTTTAGCAATTATGGTGTGAGACCCAAAGAGAAAATATTTTCCACACCTGCTGCCTTATCAACAAGTTATGTTCCATGATACTAGATGGGGGTAGTTGTGCTAATGTGGCAAGTGCAAGAGTAGTGGAGAAGCTTGGATTACCCATTATCTCTCATACAAAGCCCTATAAACTACAATGGTTTAGTGTTGAAGGTGAAATCATGATTACTAAACAAGTCCTCATTAATTTTGCTATAGGAAAGTATAAAGATGAGCTTTTATGTGATGTTGTGTCAATGGAAGCAACACATATTCTATTGGGAAGGCCTTGACAATATGATAGACAAGTTTTACATGATGGTCATACCAATAAAATGTCTTTCAACCTCCAAGGGCATAAGGTTATCCTAAAACCCCTCTCTCCCAAAGAAGTTCATGAGGACCAAATAAAAATGAAAAACAAAAGAGAAAATGAAAAATATAAAGAAAGAAAAGATAAAACGGATCACAATATCTCACCTTACACTACAAAAACAATCATGTTGATCCGTGTCGGAACACAAACTGCACCTCCAAGGTGTTCTTCTTCCTTGTCTTTTTTATTACCTAATAAATCTAAATACTCAACATTTTGGACAACGAAGTTTTGGGATGCAATTCAAACATCTCCTAAAGGTTCTCACCTTCTAAGAGAATTATCTTCAAAAAGTCATTTCATCCCCAAACATTCTTTCCAAAAATGGCTTGTATCTAGAAGTTATCCTATGAACTCCCAAAACTTCATGAACACAAGTTTACTTCACATACCCCACCTCGCATTATTTTATATGTGAACAAACTGACTATTTTATTTGCAGGGGTTCTAAATTCGAGGTTGAATTTGTTAGAATATATGACCTTAAACGAGAGGGGGTGAATTGTTGAAAAGGGTTTTTTGAAAACTTTATTAGATTTAACAAAATTCTTTGTGTGAATCTAGAACAGGAATCAAGTTAGCCAAGAATATAAGCAATTAAATAGCAAAGCAACATAAAAACAATCGGTTGTTTCTTCGAAACAATCGGTTGTTTATATCAGCAAAACTTAAAACAAAATTTAAATGAGTTCAGAGTAAGAGAGAGATACTCCAACAGTTTATACTGGTTCACTCTTAAGCCAAGAGCTACATCCAGTCCCCAGAAAACCACTGGGTAATCCACTAAGCAATCAAACCAGATTACAAAACAAAAACCACCAAAGTAGAGAGCTTGAACCCTTCAAGAAACACACTCTCTTTGGCAAAACACACCAAGAGTATTGATCTTGACCACCTCAAGAACACACAACACTACTTGGCAACACAACACCAGAAATACAGTAGGTTTAGAAGGGATTACACTTGTTCACAGTACAAACTGGAATCAATACAACTGCAATACTATTCCACTTTCTTTGAAAACCCAAAGCTTGATATGAATGTTCAAATCTTAGAATCAACTTTGACACAACTCAAAAACTCAAATATGTTTCTCTTCCTTGTATGAAAACATAAAAAAGAAACATTTATATTTTCCAAAGATTGGTCAAAGCAATTAATGAAGGAGTGTATTCAGTTGAAAAACATTTAAAGCAGATTCAACATTCAAAACAGAATTCTGTTAGGATTTTCAAAGAAACAATCGGTTGAAACTACGAAACAACCGATTGTTTGGCTTGACAGTTAAGTCAACCAAACTAAAACAGTTTTCAACATTTTCAAAACTCCTAAGAGTAAAACAACCGGTTGATTAGACAAAACAACAAGTTTTTTTTCACTTAGTTTGAAAAACACTTGATTTCAAAAAGGTTTTAAAACACATCAATTTTAGATTCAACAAAGGAGTGGATCACATTCTATTCTACCCAGATCCCACCCAAACACACCAGCAACACCAGTCTTTCATCAAACAAAATTCTCTCCAACTTGGGGGGCATGATACAATATAAGTAGCCAAGAAAATGATCAAGGACTCAAGATACAATTCACACTGTGAGCAGTCATCACAACAATCAAGTCAAGGCCCCACAAAATATCATACGGACCTCATTAGAAGAAGAACTTGGTATAGACCAGAACATCAATTGTTCTTTCTTCTGGTCTTCTTAAAAGACAAAACATGTTTGTAAATAATTTGGGCTCACTTTTGGGGTCCAAATACTAAAATAGGCTAGAGTAGGTTCACATAGCATAAAAGGAAGTGTACTTAGCGAAATGAGCTTGTACCAAACCCACATTTTCAAGATAAGGCACCTAAAATTAGGGTTTTTCACCTACCTTCTATAAGTTATGCCTACAGGTGCGGTTTTGACCATGGTCAACACCCTAGGCAACCCCTCTCCCTTGTCATTTCTACTCTTCACCCATCTTTCCCACCAAGGCATGCCTTCCTATAAATAGGGTGTCTTGCCTCATGTATTTTCACCTAGATTTTGAATATAGTAAAGAAACTCTGCTTGAGTGATTAGTGAGCTTTGTCTCCTAAATGTTTTGAGTCTTATCTTGAGTGTGTGAGCATTTCAAGTGGCAGATCTTCCTTCACTTATCTTGGATTTTCCCACCCTCCAAGTGGCGTGATCATCTTCACCATTCTTCACCATAAGCTTATTTCGTCTCATCTCTTTTTCCATCCTTCCTTGCACCATTTATCTTACTTGTTTATGTTCTTAATTATGTCATTTCCTTTTGGTCTTCTTCCTTCATCCTTTACTTCCATTGTTCTTAATTTCCGCCTCTTGCATCATAATCACCTTATTCTTGTGTTTTTCTCTTTGCCCTTCTGAAGTGAACCTTCACACTTACTTAACCACTTGGTTAAGTTCGTGTCCAGTGGGTTTCTTCTTAGGGTCCTCACCTTAAATTGCTAATCTCAAAATCATAAACAAGAGCAACCAATTAAAATGTGCAATCCTAAAATCAACTCACATAATTCTAGAGGGGGAGCCATTCCTCGAACGTGGAATGTGGCAAACCTCAAGTTTACTTCAGTTAAGACATTTTGTTTTAATGCTTTCTTTTTTAACAACGTGATGATTAAGGTGATGCTTTTTTTCCCTGGAAGGGATTTTTTAACGAGGTCATCTAATGATAAATTTGTTCTTATAAGATGGTGCATTAGTTATGTTAATTTACCTGAATTAGCACACGATAAGTCGACCTAGCTCGGCATAAGTACATATGCCTGAGCATAGGTGCCTTCTGAGATTAATTTATTTGTTAATCTACTTGAGTTAGCACAAGGTAAGGCTGTAGAATATGGGAGCTTTGATGTTTCAAATCCATGATGAAGGTTGAAGTTGTTCTTCTTTTGTTTGGGTTTAGTCTAGGGTGTTTAGAATCTTTGTAAGATCTTTCATAGTCCCTTGCATAAGCTTGCTCAATTTGTTTTAAAGGAGAAAATTGTTTTTCTAAGCAAAGAGAAAAACAACCGATTGAAATCTTGAAATAAATGGTTGGTTGTTTGTCACTTGGCTTATTTGAAGGTTTTAAAACTGTTTTTGACTTGGTTAAGTAACTGCCTAACCAATTCAAACCAGTTAAAACGACTTTTCAACCGGTTCATTGTGACATTTCATAACAGCTTTTTAAAAACCTGTTAATTTGTTTTAGATATGAATCAAAATTGTTTTGGCTAATAAATGTTGCCTAGAACGACTAGTTTTGAGTGCTATAAATATAACCTTTCTTTCAAAAAAAAATATAGAAGTTTTATATCAAACACAGTGAGATTGAGATTGATTTGAAAGAAGTTTTTCAAAAGTTTTGCAAGATTGTTGTATAGTTGTGCACTGGTTCAATGTCTGGTCATAGTAGCTTTCTCATTCATGTAAACTCAAGAGTAATTTGTTCCTTTCATGATTCTTGTTATTGATCTTTCATAAACTTGTAAGTGTGTGTGAAATCCTATAAAGTCAGAGGTTGTTTTAGCTAGATGTGTGTGTTTGCAAAGAGGGGGAGCGGTTCTTGTGGTATCAAGATCACCTCTTTGTGGTTGTGTATGTTGTAATCTGTGAGTGATTACTAGTGGAACCCAGTGGTTGTTCTGGGAACTGGATGTAACTCAAGGTTGAGTGAACTAGTATAAAATTGGCTGAGTAAATCTCTCTCTCTCTCTCACTCCTTATAACTGTTTGTTTTAATTCTGCTTTTGTTGCTGCTATAAACAACCGGTTAAAACGAAGTTTCAACCGATTGAAATTCTGCAAACAGTTTCTTAATCATTGTTTGATTGCTTTCCTTGATTTCTTAATCTGTGAATTGTGTTAAAGCTTCATTCCTATTCAATTTTTGTGAAAATATTTGATAAACAATTCACCCTTCCTCTTGTTTAAGCTATTAAATCTTACAAAGGCGACCTAACTCGATGTCAGTGCGATTATTTGAGCATAGGTGCCCTGTTTGTAAATTGATTATCCAGTGTCAGATAAGACGACCTAGCTCAGTGTCAGTACGATTACCCAAGCATAGGTACCCTATGTGTAAATTGATTATCCAGTGTCAGGTAAGAAGACCTAACTCGGGGTGAGTACGACTACCCGAGTATAGGCGCCCTGTGTATAAAATTAATGAAGATGAAGTATATGGCAGGGTAAGACGACCTAACTCAGTGTAAGAACTGTTGATCAAGAGTGATCAAGAGCTTTGAAGAATCCATATCCAAGGTGTTTGATGAAAGGCTGGTGTTGTTGTTATGTGTGGGTGGGATCTGGGTAGATTAAAGTGTAATCCACTCATTTGTTGAATCTAAAACTTATGTCAAATGAAACCTTTTTGAAATTAGATATTTTTCCAACCAAGGGAAAAACAACTTGTTGTTTTGTCGAATCAACCGGTCTTAGAGGTTTTTGAAAAAGGTTGAAAGTTGTTTGACTTGGTTGACTTAACTATCAAACCAAATCAATCGATTGTTTCGTGTTTTCAACCGATTATTTCTTTGAAAATCCTAACAGAATTCAGTTTTGATTGGTGAATCTGTCTTAAATGATTTCTAACTGAATACGCTCCTTCTTTAATTTTTTTTAACCAATCCTTGGAAGTATATATAGTTTGTTATATGTTTCTGAAGAGTAAGCAACAGTTTTGAGAAATTCAGTTTGACAAATTTGATCTCAAGTTTTCAAGATTCACATCACGCTTTGGATTTTGAAGTGAGAGTGGAATATGATTGCAATTGTATTCTTTTCAGTTGTACTTTGATCAAGTGTAATCCTTTTCTCAATCTTCTGTATTTCTGTAGTTGTTTTGCATAGAGTGTTGTGTGTTCTTAAGGTGTTCAAGATCAACACTCTTTGTGTGGTTTGCCAAAGGTAGTGTGTTTCTTGAGGGGTTCAAGGTCACTACTTTGGCGTGTGGTGTTTGTAATCTAGTTTGATTGATTAGTGGATTACCCAGTGGTTTCTGGGAACTGGATGTAGCTCTTGTTGTAAGAGTGAACCAGTATAAACTGCATGTGTGCATTTATCTTTCTCTGATCTCTTTTTATTTCTGTTTTAAAGTTGTTTAAATCTTTACTGGTATAAACAACCGATTGAATTGAAGAAACAACCGGTTGTTTTTTTGTGTTTCACTTTAAAATAGATTGTGTTCTTGGCTAACTTAATTCCTCTTCTGGGTTTCTTCACTGAGTTTCATTAAACCTTCAAAAGTTTTCGAAAATCTCTTATAAACAATTCACCTCCCCTCTTGTTTAAGGCCATATATTCTAACAATTGGCATCAAGAACTAAGTTCTTGTAGTTACTCAAGTTTTCGATCCTAAATATTTTTTCTATGGCTGAAAAACTACCTTTTGGGGAGGGTGCCTCAATTAACAAGCCACCTTTGTTTTGTGGTTTGAACTATCAATTTTGGAAGGTTATAATGAAAATCTTTGTTGAATCTCTTGATAAAGGGATTTGGGATGCAATTGAAAATGGCCCTTTTATTCCTAAATTTGAAAAGGAAGATGCTTCTATTGAAAAACCTTGGTCCCAATGGACTGATGCTGAAAATAAAAAGGTCAAGTTTGATTGCATTGCCAAGAATATCATAACCTCTGCTTTGAACTCTGATGAATTTTTTAGGATCTCACAATGTGCATCGGCTAAGGAAATGTGGGATACTCTAGAGGTCACCCATGAAGGGACAAATGATGTGAAAAGGGCAAGGAAACATACTTTAATACAAGAGTATGAGATGTTCAGAATGCTCAAAGGAGAATCAATTGCTGAAGTACAAAAGAGATTCACCCATATAGTCAATCATCTAATGAGTCTTAGAAAAATCTTTGACAAGTAGGAGTTGAACATCAAGATTTTAAAGTGTCTTGATAGATCTTGGCAACCAAAAGTTACTGCCATCTCTGAGTCTAAAGATTTGACATCCTTAACCACAACCTCTTTGTTTGGAAAGCTTAGAGAACATGAGTTGGAGATGAATAGACTCAATGTTCAAGAAAGTGAAGACAAACATGTAAGAAACATAGCCTTGAAAGCTGCCAAGAACAAAAATAAGCAAGACTCAAGTGATGAAAGTGATGGAGAAACTCTTAGTTTGTTGTCCAAAAAGTTCAGCAAATTCTTGAAGAGAAACCGCAACAAAGAATCCAATAAATAAAGGTATGGAAACAAGAAAACTAGTGTTTTTAATCCTAACAATTATACTTGTTTTGGTTGTAGAGAACATGGGCATATGAAAGCTGAATGCCCAAATAAAGAAGGCAAGGAAAAGAAGTCAAGAAAGAAGGAAAAGAAAGGGAAATCAATAAAGGCATACATTGTTTGGGATGAAAATGAAGTCTCCTCATCAAGTGAAGATGAAAAAGCCAATATGTGTTTGATGGCAAAGGGAGAAGATGATTCACGTAGTGTAAGTTCTTGTGCCTCTCTAAATGCTGAAAACTATAGTCAATTGCTTCAAGCTTTTAAAGAAACTCATGAGGAAGCAAACCGATTGGATATCATGAACAACTGGTTGAAAGGGTTGAACAACTGGCTTGAAAATAGTCAAGACACTTGAAGAAGAATTGGAAAATTCAAAAACTGATCTTGGAAATCTTGAATTACATTACAAGAATTTTTCTTACTTGTGTCACTCAAAAGCTTGTGAAAATTGTGAAATTCTTAAAAATAAAGTCTATTATCTTATTAAAAGTGTGGATAAACTTTCAAAGGATAAATCTAACTTTGAAACTATCTTGGCATCCCAAAAATGTGTTTTTGGAAAATCTGGTTTGGGGTTTAATCCTCAAAGCAATAAAAATGGGATTTCAAAGCCTTTTTCAAAAGTGTTAGAAAAACAACCGATTGAAAAATCAAAACAACTGGTTCTTACATGTTTTTATTGCATGAAGAGAGGCCACTTTGTTAGATTCTGTAAAATTAAGAAATATTTTGTTCTTAAAGGAATTATGAAATGGATTCCCAAAGATTCTAAAGTTCCCAGTGATAAATGTAAAACAAAAGGACCCACTTTTATTAGGGGACCAAATCTTGTTGCTTGAATTTGTTGTGTTGTAGGAATACTAGGAGAAGCATGGACTCTTGAGTCATCGGATCAAGCATTTGGAAGGAAAAGATTTTGTGTGGAATTTAACTAAGGATTATGTACCAGCTTAAGTCTTCTTAAAAGCCAAAAGAAGTTTTCTTGATCATGGACAATGACTCGTTGAAGGGACTCTATGACAAAAGGATAAGGCTTTCTTTGTTTCTATTTTTTTTTCTTTCTTTTCTTTATTTGTGTTAAATCTTCATCTAATTGTGATATATGTGGAGCAATTACATTTTGATTCCTCTCTGCTTTTAAATATTCTAATTAGTTGTTGTTACAGAAAAACAACTGATTGTTTTCTCGAAATATCTTATTGTTTCTCCTCTGACAGCACTGCATAAAATTGATTTAATTTCTTTATGCATTCTATCTTTTACAGATTTCAATCTTAAAGGAATTAGGAGTCAATAAGCTGTCATATGGGTCTGATTTGGTTCAGGAGGAGGTTACTTCTTGTCATAAAAGGAATATATTCCATATCTTGGAAATTCAAGTGCCTCTATGACTAGTCAAATCCACATGTGTTGACCATGTGTTTTTCTGGTGTGGGCTGGCGCTTTTCCCGTGCAAGCTTGGACCAGATTCCTCTTCTTGAAGACTGAAACCCACTACAACCAAAGGATCAAAGAGGGTTTATGTGCTGCTATAAAACCCTATGCAGTTGTTTTTCTACACAAAAACAACTCATTGGCACATATCTTGCTGTATCTCAAAATTGGCTTTGTTTCCATTTTTTCTATTACTGTCACCATGAATTCCACTCCTCCATCATAAAAAAAGGATCAAAACCAAGGTTGTAAGAACAAGAGGGCGTCTTGAAGGCTAATTTTCAGGAGACAATGAGCTGATTGAAAAATATCGCTTTGAAACAAGTAGAAAAAGTGATAAACAACCTAAAAGTTGTCTCTTTCAACTGGCTGAAAAGTCAAAAGTTGGATGATGTATGAAATCTTCTCAAGGAACAACTGCTGAAGAGGTTCTTGGAGATGAAAGGGAACATTTATCCTAATCTTATTCGGGTTTTCTACACCAATTTGAAGTTTGTTGACAACAACCTTGTTTCTCATGTCAAAGGTGTGGATATGGAGATTACTCATGAGGTATGGACTGCAGTAACTGGATTGAAGTATGCTGGGCTGAGAATCAACAAATGTGACATTGGTGCGGTGGAAGATTTCAATAAGATTCAGTATTATAGAATTTGTTTGAAGAATCCTCAAGCACAAGTGAGAACTTGTTCAGTTGGAGGGTTGAAGTTGAATGAAAGGCTAATGGCTCTCATTGTAACTTTGATTCTAACACCAAGATGGAGCAATCACTTTGTTCTTACTAAGGAAGATCTTGTCTACATATACTGTATTATGAGCAAAGTCAAGATCAATTGGATCCATATCATCAAGGAACACATGTAGAAATCAATGAGGTTAAGTGACTACCATTATCCTTATGGTATCTTGATTTTGAAATTCTTAAACTGTTTTGAAGTAGATCTTCAGGAAGAAACATCTGAATTGGTGAAATCAACACCTGAAGTGAATAATGGTTCACTAAGAAAGATGGGTTTCACCAAGATTGGTGGAAGATGGGTAAGCAAGGATGGAGAACAAGGTGGTTCCTCAAGTGGTGCACATGCTGAACATGATGAAGAAGAACAAGATGTTGCTGAAGGTGCTGATGTTGATGCTCAA
>Ga0123342_1007998_pt1 | contig 13615 bp, 12 predicted proteins | sample Turbeawhitnodule_FD_89960 | JGI IMG/M metagenome (GOLD analysis project Ga0123342, IMG submission 89960) | Root nodule microbial communities of legume samples collected from Mexico - Turtle bean Mexico white nodule | ecosystem: Host-associated > Plants > Roots > Nodule | place: Mexico: Nepantla...
GTTTTTTTTAAAAAAAAAAAAAAAAAATAATTTATGAAAAAAAAAAGGTTTTGGAAGGGTTTTTAAAAAAAAAAAAAAAAAAAAAGGTGTTTGCATTATATCCAGGGCTATACAAGACAAGTGTGATTGTGTTAGGAATCAATACTATTGTCAGAGAAAACAACAAGTAAATCTGAACTGAACTTCTCTAATTTCACCAATCATACAACAAAAGATACAAAGGAGCACTCTCCTTCCCACTGGATTAATCCAGTTACAAAACTCAATTGTCTGAAAAACTGCCCTCCTCAATTGTCTGAAAACTTCCAATTAAAAGGGGTCGGGTAACAGCTAGCAAACTTGCAATCCTGTCTTTGTCAACATGTCGTATTTGCTTCTGTCTATCAGATGGGGTAATTACTGGTATGAGAATATTTGGACAAAATGAAAATTCTAGGATGGATGTACATTAGGGAGCAGCTTTGAAGTGTTACTTATTTAATCTAGTCTCGAATGTGCTCACCAAAAATAGACAAAATTACATGCATTACAAAATATGAGATATATGTCTTTCAAATATCACAGAAATGATTGGTAGGTAAAATTTCTAGAAAAATGTAACACAAGATTTTTGAAGTTTATGGGATTCATATTATAACACAATAGGGAAATTAATAAATGTGTCACACATGATTCATGTTCGAAAGTTAAAATGTAAAAGAATACCAAGGATTATTTGTGATCACAACTCACAATACTTACAAGTTACAAAGCTCAAAAGGAAGTTTTATAACAATTATACAACCGACTATACTCTATAGTACTGAATGCCAGATTTTAAAAGGACATGAGAGAAAAGTACGAGGGGCAGAAATTATAATGCTAAGCTGGATTATTGTAAGCCATAATACAGTATCACATAAAAGGAGATATTAAAGTGGCACCCATTGAGGAGGAGATGATAGAAAATCAGTTTAAGTGGTTGGATTATGTCCACAGAGGGTCATTGGTGGCACAAGTGAGGTGTAGATTGCATGGCTTTTAGCCCTATGAAAAGGGGGGTAGAGAGAGGGAGAATAAGAAAGAAATTGGAAGAAATTATTAAAAAGAAACACATGATGAACAGTATCCTATAGAATTCGGTCTTGACCAAGCCCTATGACACTGCATGTTTCATGTAGCTGACATCACCTAATGGGATAAGGCTATTGTTGTTGTATGGTACAATAAAAACTTCGGGCATATTGAACTTTTTTTCATTATTTTGCAGTCAGGTCCTCAAATCCTGATTACGGTATGCTGCCACATGGAAAAATAGTCCATCGAAAAATACAGACATTGACCTATTAATTTTCCAAAGTCATAACTAAACACAGACAAGGTCACAGTTCAAAGAGCATAGGAAAATGAAATGAATTTTAAAGAGACATACTAATGTTTGAGCAACAGGCCCATTAGTACACCACATCTTGTTCCCATTAAGTACATAGCCCCCATCTACTCGATCAGCCTTGCATTTCATGCTGACAACATCTGACCCAGCTGCAGAAAAATTCATTCACTCTGTAAGGTCCTTGGAGTATCTAAAATTGAAAGAGATTATTGTTCAAGTTCACATATCTTACAATTCGGCTCACTCATTGCCAAAGCTCCAACGTGATCCCCAGAAATAAGCTTCAAATTTGAAGAGAAAAACAGTTTAGCCTTTAAATTGACAGATAAATAGACGCAGAAAAGTTGAGAAAGACTACTATTTAGCACAAGAAATGGGTGGAAAACTACGAGCATTTTGGTTGATGAAATCAATGCTCTACGCATCATCAGTAAGAGGGCAAGGCAGCAAACTTTTCACTGAAAATAAATAAGATTAAATTGCAAAGAACTAGAACCTTTGGTAAATATTTCTCTTTCTGAGCAGGGCTTCCATTCCTCACCTGAACAAAACAGAAGGTGTCAATCCTGAAGATGCATTGGAAGATCATAAAGCAAATAATGAAAAAGACTTGAGTTCTCTGCAATCACCAGCTGATTGACACACAAGTTTGAATGAGCACCATAAGAAAGACCAACGGATGCCGAAGCACGGCTAATCTCTTCCAACGCTATACAATGATACAAGTAGCCTAGACCAAGCCCTCCATATTCCTCTGCAAATAAGCAGAAATAGAACAGGAAAAGTCTGTTGGCGTACAAGACATGGCCATATTGTAAAGATTCCAAGTATACTAAGCTAAATTTAAGAACACCCAAAGAAGAACTACTTCATAAAACATGAGGCCCTCGTCCATGTGACTCTGTTCATAGAACAATACAGAAGTTATGCGCAACAGAATGAATTGTGCTTTATTACAATTTATTATCTTCACAATTGTATCACACAGCAGTATATATACAGGGAAAATAACAACTGTCAAATGATAGCAGATAACACCAACAGCTTGCAAAACTAAAAAGGGAGATTTTCCCTCCAGAAAATGGAAGCACTGGAGCGAGAAATACCTGGAGCAGTAATCCCAAGGAGATTAAATTCCCCCATGCTTTTCCATATGTTCACCTCCTAAAATTACATCAAAATGAAATCAAAACATGTAAAATATTATAGTGTTCATTGACATCATAAAAATAGATTCTCATACAGACCTTTGGGAAATAATTTGTGTGGTCTATTTTTGAAGCATGAGGAGCAATATTTTCCGTTGCAAACTGAGAAACACTTTCTTTAAACTGTATCATTCAATAAAACCTCCAATCATTGCAAACAATACATACTTCAAGTTTTAAGAAGCTAGTACACAAAATCATCTGAATCAATAAAAACATTGTTTAAAACGTTTTGAAGCAGAAAACAGTTTTTAGAAAAAGTTCTCAAGTTTTCCACCCACTATACAAAACCAAATGAATAATGCCGTGTTTGGTTATCCGTTGGGAAGCTAACGCACCATTGCAAGGGAAACTTTAAAGGAATAATTCCTTGCATTGGACCAAACATATGATAAGCTTTCTTCCAGTTGAAAACCAAAACACATAATTAGTTGTCATTACAAATAATTTGATGCAACTAAGGGTTTTGAGGGTACGGCTCCTCAACATTTTCAACCCACTTTAACAAATCAAATAGATGCTTCTGGCAAGCGTTCCCAGCTAAATAGCACATGCTAGGGCCAGAGCCATCTACATTCAGTTCTCAAACATGTGTGCACCAGAATTGTCTCTCCTAAACAAGATACACAGTTCCTCCCTCCCCCAAAAAGAAATATTGTTTCTACCAAAAACTAGTTCATTTTTCTTAATTTATTGATCATACAATAATTTACATCAAGAGTCCAATTTTCTTCGACCGAGTAATAAAGCCAGCCCAGATTGAAAGTAACATCAGTTTCAAGAAAACCCAGATGAAAAGGTCAAATATTTTGACTCCGGTTTCAAAGAAACACAGAATAAGAAGAACCTGTATCTGAGTTTCGTCGAAGAGCAAGGATGTGGAAAAGGCAGCAGAGTGAGGTTGAGGTTTGCTTCTGAAAACAGCAGAAAAAATGGACCTTGCGGTGATGATCCTATGCATGGTAGCAGCAACAAGGATGGGTCAGAGTTGGAAAACGAAAATGAAGATGAAAATGGATCAAGTAGCTGTTCTTGCCACCATCCTTCGGTGTCTACACATGGCTTATATATTGGTTTTTGGTGCTAAGTGAAAAACATTATCATAAGTATAAATAAATTATAAAAATATACAAACAGTGGCAGATTGAGATAAGGATGGAAATGGTAGCCACCGTGGATCATCTTCACACTAAGCCTTTGTTTGATCGTACTTTTCTCTCTCCTTACCAAACATTTCCCAGAAAAGTATGTCCTTCATTCTCAAAACTTTTGCATTTTCCATTCATAGGTTATTTTCTAACATAATGATAACATGTCAAAAAAATTAAAAACGAGATCAAATAAACTTATGATAAAATAAAATAGTTTTGTTAGAATCCTTATATCCATTTTATAGTATACAAAGGTAAAAAAATTTATGAACCAATTTTGATGTACCAATTTTGTTTTTGTTATTGATAAAGTTTATGTGAAGATAAAATGTCTTATGGTAAAGAATAAGAGAAACAGACTTAAAAAATAATAAAATCCACAAATAATTAAGTAATAAAAGAATTCCTTAAGAAAAGTAATAATATACTTTTGTTTTCTAAATTATTCAAAAACTATTACACGATAGTATGTACTGGAAAATAAGAATCTTACTTTTTTTTATATTAATAACTTAAATATAATTATTACGAAGTGGACTTTAAGCCTAACTTAACTCCATAAAACCCAAATCATGAGATTAAGGTTTGCACCCACTTATATACAATAAAATGTCCTCATCTCTAGTTGATGTGGGATCTCCAACACACTCTCTCACGTCGAGAGAGACAACTCGTGCGTAGGATAACATATGATCAAATTTTGTTTGTTGAAGATCAATCTGTCTTAAGTCAGTCATCACAAGCCAATTCTTGCACATTGTGATAATACACCTTATGATAATGTTGAAAATAGCAATGATAATAATTGTGAGTCACAAATTGAGGTTTCAGAAGAAGATTGTTCCCATATATACCAAAAACTCAATGAAATTCATTATATAGAACAAAGTTTTGAATCAGATCCATATGTCCGAATGAGCACAAGAATAAAAAGACCAATTGAGCATTTAAATGATTAATATTGTAATCTTAATGTTTCCTGTACATCTTCAAGAGTTAAATATCCTTTGAATTTTGTTTTGTCTTATAGCAATTTATCACTTTCTTACAAATCTTTTGTTATGTCTCTTTCTTCACATGTTGAGTCAAACACTTATTATGAAGTTGGGAAACATGACTGTTGGAGAAAAGCTATACAATGTGAGATATCTGTTTTAGAGTCAAATCAAACTTGGGAGACTACTCTTCTGCCTAAGAACAAAGTTGTCATAGGTTGCAAATGGGTATTCAAAATAAAATATAAGGCTGATGGGACAATTGAAAGGTATGAAGCAAGGTTGGTGCCAAAGGGATATACACAAACAGAAGGCATTGACTACCTTGATACTTTCTCTCCAGTAGCAAAGATGACCATCATAAGGTTGCTTCTTTCTTTAGCTTCTATTTATAATTAGGAATTGAAACAATTAGACATAAACAATGTCTTTTTACATGGAAATTTGAAAGAAGATGTATAAATGGTTGCTCCTCCTGTATTGACTTCTATTCCACCAGGAAAAGTTTGTAAAGTAAAAAAGGCTTTATATGGCCTTAAGCAAGCCAACAGATAATGGTTTGCCAAACTGTCATCATTTTTGCTTTCTATGGGATATACTCAATCTATGGATGATCATTCCTTGTTCATTAATTGGCAGAAAATGATAAAGAAGAGATTGTTTGAATTAAACAAGCCTTGAATCAGACATTCAAGATTAAAGATCTTGGAAATTTAAGATATTTTCTTGGTCTAGAAGTGGCAAGAAGTAAGACAAGATGCAAGTCTTTTAACTTACAAACTTGCACCCATTCCTATTGATAATCATGAGAAATTCTCTTCTACTGAAATTGTTCCTTTCACAGATATTCAAGCCTTGGAAGACTTATGTATCTCACTAATACCCGACCTGACATAACATTATCTATGCAACAACTTTCTCAATTTCTTGTTAAGTCTACAATTGCTCACTATAATGCAGCGATTAGAATTCTCAGATATCAAAGGGGCTCCAAGTCTTTGTCTATTTTTCTCTTCCACTACCTCTGCTCATCTCAAAGCCTTTTGTGATAGTGATTGGGGCACCTACAGTGATTCAAGACAATCAATGGCTGATTTTAGTGTGTATTTTGGGAATTTTCTCATATGTTGGAAATCCAAGAAGCAAGGAACAATATCAAAGAGTTATTGTGAAGTTGAATAAAGGGCAATGACCATTGTTACATGTGAAATTCAATGGCTAACTTATCTTCTTCAAGATTTCAAAGTTCCTTTTGAGCATCCATCTCTTTTATACTGTGACAATGACTCAACAAGATACATTGCAGCAAATCCAGTGTTTCACGAGCGTACAAAACATATAGAAATAGATTGTCACGTGGTTCGTGAAAAATTAAATAAGGGTCTCATTCATTTGCTTCTCATTTCCACCACAGAGCAAATGGTGGTTGATATTTATACCAAAGCTTTAAGTCCTCACTCTTTTAAGAATATTTGTTCCAAACTGGGTTTCATCAATATTTGTTCCCCAGCTTGTGGCGGGTATTAAAGGATATAGATATCAGCAGAGTTATAGAAGGTTCCTAATATTAATTGAGTGTTTCTTCTAATTATCAGTTGTTATTTCTCTTTATAAAGGAGAATAATTGGGTGTCTTTTCTAATTATCATTTGTTTTTCTTTATAGAGGCGAATAACCTTTATTTTGTCTTTGTATGTTATGATTCTAGTATTTAATTATTGATTATTTCCCTCTTTAGTTAAACCTAGAATGAGTATTCAGACCATTTGTTTTGATTTTAATAACAATAAAACAGAGATATTCATTCTCATATCCTTTACTTTGTTTTTACTCTTTTTGTTCATCTTTGTTCTCTTTTATTCATATCTGTTCTATTTCATAAATGAAATTGTATCGCTCTTGCTACATCTAATAAATGACCATGTTTCCTTTCAACTATACTATTTTGTTGTGGAGTATTGACACATGATGTTTGATGTATTATTCCTTTACTGACAAACAAATTAGTCATGAAAAAATTCAGTTCCATTATCACTTATTATTTGTATTGTTGTCTCAAACTGATACAAAAATAACAAAGTTTTTCAAAATCTTAACAACTTCAGATTTTTGTTTCAAAAGAAAAATCCATGTGTACCTCGAATAGTCATAAACTATGGTTAAGAAATATTTATGACCATGAGTTGATGGTATTGAATATGGTCCCCAAACATCTACATGAATCAAATCAAAACATTTTTTTTGATTTAGATGTACTAATAGGAAAAGAAAGTATTTTTTGCTTTGCAAAATGACAAACATCACAAACAAAAGATTTGTTATATTTAACAAAAGAAAATTTATTCTTTATAACATCAATACATTTATTTGAAATATGACTTAATCGAAAATGTCAAAGGGTTTCTAGATCACTAGCACTGACATTAACAATATTGATGATGTGTAGATTCAAGGGGTTTAATTTGGAATTTTTGGTAAGATGGGATCTTGAGTATATAAAGTGTATCTTGCATCTTAGCAGAACCAATTATTTTCAATGAGTTTTTGTCTTGAATGTGAAAACCATTAGAATCAAGAACACAAGATAGTTTATCAATCAATTGTTACTAAAGAAGATTAAAAGTGAAGCAAGGAATATACAAAACATAGTTTATGACATGATTTTGATTGAGAAAAACACTTCCAAAATAATTGGCAATGACTTGATTTCCATTTGGTAATTTGACATAAATAGGATCAATTTGATGATATGAAGTGAAGTAAGTTAAGGATGAACAAATATGATTAGTAGCACCACTATCAATAATCCAATAACTAAAAGAAGAAATAAAGTTATTACCAGTTTGTGTTGTCATGTTGGAAGGAATAAGAGAGACTTGACTAAAAACATTGTCACTGGATTTTTGACCTGTTGTAAAATAGCTAACAATGTTTGATATTGCTTAGGAGTAAAACAAATTTGTTGAGACTCCACTTCTGAATTTGAACCTTCATGATTCTGCTCATTATTGTTAAAACTTGTATTGTGAAAGACTGCATGGCTCTGATGATGGTTCTGATTTTTAAGTTTGAAATTAGGTGAAAAACCATGTTTTTTTATAGCATATATCAATGATATGCCCTTTTTTTCCACAATAACTTGCAAATTTTGAAAGTATATTCTCTTCCATATCCACCATCTATATCATATGTCGTAGCATTTTATAACCTCCTTTGCTAGTAGCAATCATTGCCTTAGATTGATCACCAAAAACTTTCTCTCTCTTGTTGTGTAATGAGGTAATGAGAGAGTAAACTCTATTCGAGGATGAATTATCTGATGAACTAACATGGTAAAGTGAACAAAGATTTTGTGAGGGATCAACAACTTTACCCATAGATAAATGTAGCAACCAGAATTCTGATACTATATTATGAAATAGAACAGATATGAATAAAAGAGAATAAAGATGAACATAAGAGTAAAAGGAATATAAAGAATATGAAAATGAATATTCTCTTTTTTATTGTTATTAAAATCAAAACAAATGGTCTGAATATATATATATATATATATATATATATAAATAAAAGTAATATACTCATTCTATCATTCTAGATTTTAATTAAACACTATACTCATAACATACAAAGACAAAATAAAGGTTATTCACCTCTATAAAGAGAAACAAATAAATGATAATTAGAAAAGATACCAAATTATTATACTCTATCAAGATAAACGACTAGAAAAGACACCAATAAATATTAGGATCCTTTCTATAGTTCTATTATCTGTATTCTTTAATAATAATTTGTTCATAAATGAATTGTATGATAATTACAATGTTTGTTTAGTAAAGATTATAAAGAAGAAGATAGAATTTGTCCAAGATATTTAAGTGACCTATGTGAATAGAAGGGGTAAATTTAATCTTCAATATTATAATTTTTTTAAAGAGTACATTCAACAAAAACAAATAACAATGATATGTTAATAACGGGTAGATTAACTTAATAACTATATAAATTATTATTTTGTTATAGTATAATATTTTATTTTAAAAAACAGTTATAAAGAAATTGTTTTTTACTATTTTACATATAAAAAAACTTTATTAAAAACATTAAATCTGACATAATATTTAAAAATCGCAATATTTAAATAATTTACATACTAACCCATTTCATTAACATTTCCCTTAACCAAACATTAATAATAACATAGACAAAAGAGATTATATTAAAGTATTTAAAAAATTATATAATCAAATTGAGAAATTTAAGAATAATAAAACAAAATTGAAAAAACACAACGATAATTATATGAAATAAAATATTAATTATCTTTTTTTTAAAAAAAATTGAGCGAGGGAAGAAGAAGAACTGGGTTTGTATTTTGCAATTGTTTTGCATGAAGTGTGAAGCTTAAACCCCAAACCAAAACCCTAACGAGGTTGGTTCCCGATTTCCATGGCTTCTGCACCCAAATCCAAGTTCAGTGTCTATCAAAACCCTTCCTTTTCTGCGGTTCTCACTTCCAACAGTCTTCAACCTTCCAATTTCACCATTCTCTCCATCCTCTCCTTCTTCTCCGCTTCCGCATTCGCCTTTCTCGCTGTCATCTTCAGGTGCACACTCACACTTTTCTCTTCACTCTATTAACAACTCACTCTATATAACATTGTTCACACATTGCAGGGAAAACGGCTTCATCCACGTTTTGAGCTTCAGAACTTTTTCCCCTTTCACAGCTTGTAAGTTCTCAACCCTCAATTTTAGTTATTGCATTTTTTAATTAGGGTAATTTGTAATGTTTGATCCGTTTATTGAACTTCAGATTGGCTTGCCAAGACTCTACAAGCTTTAGTGGGTTTCATCTTCATTGGAACTGTTTCTGCACTCCTTAAAGTTGTGTTTCTACGTAGGGCTAGGTATGCTGGAGGTGTAGTTGCAGTTAAGCCTGTGTCTGATTCTAGCAATGTTAATAGAACTGACATTTTGCTAAGCAAACATCAATTAGGGCTTTTAGGAGTGAGTCCCAAGGTTGATTTGGCTCAACCTGATTCGGTGAAGAAGCCTCCTAAGTCTAAACCCCAATTGCCTTCTTCAGATTTGCTTGTTCCTCTTCATCAGCCTATTCCCAGCCCCACCCGGGGTTCTTCATCTCGCATTGATGTGGATGGTTCAAATTCTAACAGGGGTGTTGCTGCTCGTTCTATTGCTACTCCCTCGAGGTCTCCAGGATCAGCGTCATTGTATCTTGCACAGGGTTTGGTTTCACCGCCAAGGGGTTCAAATGGAGTGGATTCGGTGGTTTCCAGTCCTTGGTCTAACCGGCGAGCCTCCTCTGCTAGTAAGATAACGTCAGAGGAAAAGCTGGAGAAATTCCTCGCTGAAGTGGATGAAAGGATCAATGAATCTGCGGGGAAGATGTCTACCCCACCTCCTACAGTTCCTGGTTTTGGGATAGTGAGCCCTAATACAGTTACAGGGTCATCTAATACCTCCGGAACTACAAGACTTATGCCATTGAGGCCTGTGAGGATGTCTCCTGGATCTCAGAAGTTTAATACTCCCCCTAAGAAGGGTGAGGGTGAGTTTCCTTCTCCAATGTCTATGGAAGAATCTGTTCAAGCTTTTGAACATCTTGGCATCTATCCTCAAATTGAACAGTGGCATGACCAACTCAGGCAATGGTTTTCTTCAGTTCTGCTCAATCCTTTGCTTAACAAGATTGAGACTAGCCACATTCAGGTTCATTTTATTATTTATTCCTTCTTTTGTTCAAATCACGGTTAAACAATAAAAAAAATGTTGTTTGTGTATGGGTTATGGTTAGTAATATTAGCACAAAAGGTTGAACATTACAAAAGTTTTTTCTTTTTCTGAAATTTCAGTTTACAAAGTCTAAGGAGCATGAAATAATGTTTGGATGAGCCATCCAAACTAAGCAAAATCAGTTTAAAACCCATTTTGGCATTGTATACAAACGAGCTAGTACTTGTCAATTTATGCTAGAAGCCCATAACAGCTAACATGATTGGAACATCAACCAAGTTAATTTATTCCCCCTGGGTCTAAGATTTTCATATTCATATAGGTTATGCAAGCTGCTGCCAAACTTGGCATTTCTATCACAATTAGTCAAGTGGGCAATGATATGTTGTCTACTCCTGCTACTTTGCCAACAATTGACAAGAGTCAAGACTGGCAATCTGCGCTCTCTCTAAATGAAGATGGACTACTTCATCAACTATATTCTACACTAGTGCTGGCCATAGATTCTTCCAAATGTATGTTGCTTCACATTTGTCAATAAATGTGATTTTTGTTCCGGATTTTAATTTGCTTAGCTTCTGAGCTCTTACAAATTTCTATTGGTTTATATTTGCACACAGCCAAGTTGTTTGTATCTAATATACAGCAGTCCCCACAGCAGACTTCTTTAGTTCCTATCATGCAGGATTGTGTGGATGCTATCACTGAACACCAAAGGCTTCAAGCCTTGGTTAAAGGAGAGTGGGTTAAAGGTTTGCTTCCTCAAAGCAGTGTTCGTGCTGATTACACTGTGCAAAGGATCCGAGGTAGACAGAATTATTGATATATTGCTTTTATTAGTCAGTGACCTTCGTTAGATTTCCTGAATAAATTGAAGCAGAACATCATTAACTAAGCTTGGTTTTATGTCCAGCATATACCAATATAACCCAACTTTAGTTACCTTGTTTTAATTTTCAGAGCTTGCAGAAGGAACCTGCTTGAAGAATTATGAGTATCTTGGAAGTGGGGAGGTTTATGATAAAAAGAATAAAAAGTGGACACTTGAGCTACCTTCTGATTCTCACTTGCTGTTGTATCTGTTCTGTGCTTTCCTAGAACATCCAAAGTGGATGTTACATGTCGATGCTATGTCTTACGCTGGAGCTCAGGCTAGCAAAAACCCATTATTCTTGGGTGTCCTTCCCCCTAAGGAAAGGTTTCCAGAGAAATACATTGCTGTAGTGTCTACTGTCCCTTCTGTGCTGCACCCTGGAGCATGTATTCTAGCAGTTGGAAAGCAGGGTCCCCCAATTTTTGCCTTGTACTGGGATAAGAAACTGCAATTTTCTCTTCAGGTCGGTAATGCCTATGTAGCCCCAGGTTATCCTTACATCAAATACTGTTGAACCTTGTTTTATACTATTGTTATTTAACCCACAATATTGTTGTTTTCATACATACTTATACATTGTGAACGACTACACATGATTTTCCAATGGATCTCTTATCAACCAGCACTATTTTAATTTTTTTATTGGTTTGCTAACAGCTCTGTGTTTATTTCAGGGAAGAACCGCACTTTGGGATTCCATTTTGCTTCTGTGCCATAAGATTAAAGTTGGGTATGGAGGTGTCATCAGGGGCATGCATCTAGGTGCTACAGCTTTAAGCATTCTCCCGGTTATGGAAACAGAATCTGAAGATTAAGTTCTGTATTGACAAACCAATCCCTTCTATCACCAACATTCAGCACGCTGACTTCAACTTTTGCAACAAAATGCATTTCTTGAAGTTAGACTTTGCAGGAAAGAACACGCTGGAGGTGAATTCCTGATCGAGTGTTGATTAGAATTATGCTGCATCCTGTATTCTAGATGCCTTTACAATGACCAGCTCAACGATTTCACTGTATCTGGGATATTGCACTGAAAAAAAAAAAAAAGTTTAACAGTCTCTTTGTTTACCCGTCCTCCCCAAATGCAGTTCGCTCAATACTCAATATTATTCATTGGGGAAGAGACATGTTCTCTGGTTGATAAAACTAAGACAAAAAGCAACTGTACAAGAGAATATTTTTTATATTCATCAATTAAATGTTTTTACTATCAAAATCTTATTTATTTACACACTAACACAAGTTTCTTGTTATTTTAATTATATCTTAAATATTCAGAAACGTAATGCCTCTACACAAACATCGTGTACTTGACAAGCAAAAGCTTTCCGATTCCGTTGTCACATCCAATTGTTTCTGATTTTCATGCACAACACTACCAATATTATCAGTACGATGAAGCATATTATCGACTTAAAAAATAACATTGAAGCTTGTACTCTCCTGAGAAAAAAAAACTGAAGGCAAGAATCAGTTATAAAGCATTTAGTTTTGGCAATTAAAGGTATCTTCACTCTTAATATAATGCTAGCGTATGGTTTTATATAAAAATACAGTTATTCTATAAAGTATTTTCCTTTCATTAAGATCGGTAACTTAATATTATTAGATTTAATTCAGAGTTATCAGATATAAAAAATGAGAAAGTATACAATCACCATTAATTACAAAACTAACTTCTATATTTAACCAATAATGAATAGTAAATACACTTAACTTTCTCACTTTATAATACTGTAGTCAAATCCGACTTTCATATAAAGAAAAGGCAGTATTACAAAATTGATTGCGCTTTAAACCACTCTCGATTTATAAAAGGCAATAAATAACAATACAAGATGGCCTAACACTCCTAAATGATAGCCTCTAAATGCTACAACTAATTCAATGGAAAAAGTATCCGCTCCCTATTCAGGCCCTCAAATGAGGTGAACTAGGAACATTGGCTGTTGGCTTGAGAATAATCCCCAATGCTAAGAATCATAACTTCAAAAATGGAAGCTATGGAAGCAATGAAGATTAAATGCAACAATTGTTAGAACCTAGAGGGCCATGCATCACAATGCAATGTCTGGTCATCTCCTTGCTTTTGATCGTTTCTTTTGTTTCTAATATTGTTCATATAGCTGTAGCGATAGTGCAGTCCTGTCCAGCTCCTTTCTCAACCTTTCATTCTCCTTGATGTCATGATGAACCATAAAATGGGAAATAAGTTTCCTCTGCAACTCATTGTCATCAAATGAACTCATTACA
>Ga0123342_1007999_pt1 | contig 13614 bp, 5 predicted proteins | sample Turbeawhitnodule_FD_89960 | JGI IMG/M metagenome (GOLD analysis project Ga0123342, IMG submission 89960) | Root nodule microbial communities of legume samples collected from Mexico - Turtle bean Mexico white nodule | ecosystem: Host-associated > Plants > Roots > Nodule | place: Mexico: Nepantla...
AGCACTCAAATATGTTAAGTATTGTTGTTTAGGTCCAAACCCTAAAAATACCTCCCGGTCAGATTTAAGATTCTCAATTTGTCACGGAAAATTAAAAGTAAAACAACAATACCAATAATCAATGAAGAATTGAATATTAATATATAAGATATCACCTCAATACATAAGAGTTTGAGCAGATTACTCCCAATCCCAAAGAGTAGAATTAGCCACGCATACTTCTAGCCCCTTCCATTCTCCCAATTGGGTTACAATTCACTCTATGGTGTTTTCCTCTCAATCTGGCACACTAGGGTTGAGCCCCTAGCCCTTTATTTATCATAGTTTTCTAGGGTTAGGTTGTTTCCTGTGTCGCGCTAATGGGCTAAATGATAAAACATAAAAAAGGCTCAATCTTTCTTTGCATCTTTATCCATTATGGGACCTTCCATCTTTATCTTTTTAGCTCAAATCATTAATCTTTAATCCAAATCTTCAATCTTCCCTAGAAATATGCAATTAACACCAAATTTGTGAATAAAATGCTCTTATTCAAATAAAGCTCATAAAAATGTAAACAGGTATAAATTCATAAATTAGGGACTATTTTATATGTAAATTAGCAATAAATCCTCATAAGTGCCTATATTTTAATATGAAATATTACTGAAATTATGCACTTATCACAATTGCAGACAACTTAAACATGGATAGATAGAACAACGAGATAGATAAGAGAACTGAGTTGACTAGACAAATGCTTCCAGCCATCGAGATACATCTACCTTTCCATCTCCCCAATCTGGATTTGATTATTTCAACCACGTCGTCCCAGAAAGCTTCCCTTTTATGACACCCCCAACTAGAAACCCCATATATTGAAAGTGGCTTTCATCACATCACAACTAAGAATAATTGTGAAACCCCAAATCGTAAACGAATCAACCCCCACCCCTCCAATACTGCTCTTCAAGAAATTCACCTTTAGACTCGAAGCCAACTCAAAGCAATTCAACATAGCCTTAATGTTGAACACACTTTTAGAATCGCATGGCAAAAAAATAGAGTATCATCTGCATATTGAAGCATATTAACTCCAACCTTCTTACTCCTGATCTCCAGACTCTTTACCACATCAAGCTCATTAGCTTTCCTAGAGACTCCTGCCAGACCTTCTATCGCTATAAGAAACAAGAAATGAGCAAGAGGGTCACCTTGCCTCAAACCCTTCAACGGAGAAAAATCCTTAGTCATACTCTGTTAACCACCAAAGCAAATTTCATACAAGATTTAATCCAGAGGATCTACTTAGCACAAAATCCTAACTTACCTAACATGTAATAAATAAACTCACACTTCACTTTTATATACACTTTTCTTATGTTGAAAATTTATTTCAATAACTTACTCTTATATGTGTTCTTTGTCCGGTGATCTATTATAATTTTACTATGTACATGAGTATATATAAGTACAAGTGCAAGATCAACATCTAAAAAATATTAGAAATTTATTTTTTACCCTTTTTTCTGTAAAAAAATTTAGTTAGATATATTATGTATATGTCTAAGTTGTATTTTAAAATAGTAAATAATTTATATAGCTAAATGCTTTGTACAAGTCTTTCTTGATTTATAGTAAAGTAGTAGAGTAGATATTAAAATAGTAAATAATTTATATAGCTAAATGCTTTGTACAAGCCTCTCTTGATTTATAGTAAAGTAGTAGAGTAGATAGTTGTGAGAATGTTGTAGTATAATTTTCTTTTTCATTTTAACATATTATCATATCATTATATATATATATATAAAGAAAATTGATGGAGTAGTTATTTTTCCGTAGGAATAAAATGATATTTCAACATAACACGCTTGTCTTATTCAAATAAATAATTAATACGATTTGATAAAAATGACGATATGATATAATAAAATAAATGCAATTTATTACCATTAAAATCTTAATAAATATTTCATTTAATTGTATAGTTATTGTTTTAATTAATTCCTATTTTCTCAAATATACTTTTAATATATGTAAACTCACTTAATTTACTTTATTTTGTTTTATATCCATCTAAATAACCCTAAAAATTATTCTCTTCTAGTTATCACATTTTAAATTTTTTACAACTAAATCTTCTACTCTTTCTCATCTTGTTTATTCTCTGGTGGTGATTTCAAATTTCTTTAATATTAAATTCAAATCTCTTAAATAATATCTCAATTTTAAACAAAACAACATATACAAATAAATAGATTACAAAATATATTCACATTAATAAATAAAATAATAACAATTATTATAATAATTAAATTTTTGTTGAGATCCTAAATGAATTGTTTAAACTGTCTATTAAGGCCCTAGACAGTATGTTCACTAGATGGTCTATGCATCCATGTCTTTATGTTTTAATGATAACATAAATTGTTAGAATGATTTTCTTGAATGTTGAAAGATATAAACAATATTTGTATAATTGCAATATTCATTAGAGAGTCTCAATAGATGATCTGAGCAACTACAACATAAGTTCATGATAGACAGTTTGAGAGTCTATAACATATATTCGTTAAACAATATGATAAGACTTGTTAAGTGCAAAACATAATTCCACTACAAGAAAATCATGATATAGAAACCAATTTTTAGAGACCAAAATAATTAGTTGCAATAGTAACTAAATTAGAGACCATTTTAGAAACTAAAACAAAAATTGGTTTCAAAATTAGTTTCTATTATTGTTAAATAGTTTCTAAATCGATATTTAATTAGCAACCAAGCTTTTAACTACCAATTATTTAGTTTCTAAATTTGGTCTCTAAAACCTTGATTGCTAATTAGATACTAATTTAGAAACTATTTAACAATAATATAAACTAATTTAAAAACCAAAATTTGTTTTAGTTTCTAAAATGGTCTCTAACTTAGTTACTATTGCAACTAATTATTTTGGTATCTAAAAATTGGTTTCTATTTCATGATTTTCTTGTAGTGTTCAGACTAAATGTGTTACTTGGTCCTAACAATAATTTATATAATTGTATTATAGAGTAGACTTTTCAAATGTCTACAATTTTTTCATGATAGATGGTCTGATAAATGTATTGAAGGGATAATGATTTTTTCTTATAATTATTAAACATAATCTTGTCCGAAAATGTAAAAACTTATAATATTGTAGTTCTGTTTGTTCCTATTTATCCTAGGATTGATATACACCATTAGTTTGGAAAAATTAAACCCACACAGTCTCACAATTCATTTAGCCAAATGATTCATGATTCAAGGAGGTTGTATCCCTATGACGTATGCAACCAAAAACTATCCATACTAGTGTAAAATCAGTATATAGGCCATAGTAGCATGTTGGCAAGGTGCTTGAGAGGTACAAGATACCTAAAGTATGAAGATTGTTGTGAAATTTGTTTATGATAAAGGTGATTGATATATGTGAAAATATAATTTAAAAGGTTGGTACAATGTTTTTTTATTATATGTTTCATCAATACGATTGACATATGCATGAGAAACTATGTGAAAGTTGGGTACACTATTATGGAATAATATATGTTCAAGTTTTATTCTAATATGCTAGATATTTTGATTTTAAATTTTGCGCAATGTTTACGTGATTCTAATGTTATTTACGCAATTACTTGGTTATTATTTCCATTATGGTTTATTTTGTTGTATGAATTATTTTATTTGATTGAATATGATTTTAATGGTGAGAGGAGACTCACCCTTACAATTATTTTTTTCAAGAAAACCATATGATGATATCCGATAGACACTCATATTCTGGAAAAGAATTAAACTTGTAAAATATTCCTACTTCATCTGTAGGAATTTGTTCTCAGTATATCATTTTCTTTTGTTGTACATATCAGTGGGAAATTTTATAGCGTTTTTCAATTATATTTAGTTAAAATATGAGGTGTAAGTGTAATTTTTTTTAAATGGTTAAATATGTTTTTGTCTAACTAATAACCGTAAAATTGATTTTTTTCTCTAGTTTAAATTTTATACTTACATGTATTTTTTTTTACCCGTAAAAAACTAATTTTTTACTTTTGATTGTATTATAATATTATAATATTTAAGTGAGTCATTGTAAAATATTTTAACATCTCATATCATTCTGGAAATCTGATTGTCATGTAAAAAAAACTGACAATGATTTATTCCAATAATTTTTTTAATAGAGTATTCAGGAGATCTAATGTTTGGATTAAGAACGAAAATCAATTTCACGTGAAAATACTAAAACTAAAAAACATGTTTAACCATAAAAAAAAAGTTGTATAACTATATATGGTACAATTTTATGAATGATGCCTAAATTAAATTAAAATATATATATATATATATATATATATATATATATTTCACTGAGTTATTATTTACATATTGAATAACATTATTTCCTTTATAGTTTTAAATTTTATCTAGGCGTTTCAGAAACATAATTATTATTTAGTACTTTATATAAATAAGGTTCTATTTTAACTATTCAGTAGTAGTCATATTTAAGATAAGTTTAAGAAAATAATTAGATGCCCTTTACTTTAATGAAACTTATACTAATTTTATTTCAAAGTTCATTAAATAATTTCAATAGCACTGCTTATTTATTTAATTATTTTCATAAATTTATTTAAAACTATAATAAAAAGTGTAATAATTTGAGACGTTACATGTACTGGCATACAATAGTTCATTGTAACAAGATATGAACTTATTCATTGCTTGTGACATGTATTCCTATATTCCTGTGACAACAAAAATATAGTATGATTCTTTGTTAGTATGACCTACTTCGTGTTTCCAAGTATAATAATTCTTAGAGCACATGAAAGAGTGAAATGAGTAAACAATATTTAGCCATAGATTTGATTCCTCTAAGCAATCATTATAAACCCTTATAGTTAGTTAAATACTTGAAGTCTTATTGTTGTGTATTAATTATCATTTATCATTGAAACTTTTTGCTATCTTTGTCAATAATTAATACTTTTCTACAATGAAACATCTATTGACGAATTATATGAAGAAGTTAAAATGTCAGAATTAGTTAGAGAGGGTGTGTGAAGGCTTTAAAAGACTAAAGTGTGTTGTGTGAAGAGGGAGGATTGGTAAAAGAAGTGGAAGGTAACAATAAAATAATAATGAGTAACAAATGTGAAGGGTGAAACATTGGAGGGACTTGAGAAGGTGGAAATTGAACTTGGGAGATTTACAATTATTCTCATGTATAAGGTAATGTGGAAAGAAGAAGGTAAAGATGCGAAATTTCGTCTTGATCCAAGTAGGATTCATCGAGTTTAGAGAGAAAATAAGTATTTCTCATGCAAAATAATATAAGTAAATATTAATAACAAACCATAAAAATAAGTGAAGTTTGCATCTAGGACTCACAAAAGATACCAAATCTTCAAAAGAATTTTGGGTGGTATGGGAAATGAAAGAATTGATAAATATAACATTAATTGTTTGAAAGTGTGAAACAAACTAAGATTTGTCTTGTTTTAGAATTTATGGGTGGTTTCTACTTAAAATTGTCATTCATTTAATTTTTTTAGAGAATTTAAATTTTTTAAAAGAATTTTGAACAAAAAAATGAGATTTTAGAATTTTTTTAATTGAATTATTTGAAATTAAAAAATTATAAATTTTATCTAAAAAGTAAAAATTTAAAATTGTTCATTTCTAAAATTCATATCATGGTTGGTATACTTGAGTCGACTTGGACTTGTACTCATTCAGTTTGACTTGAGTCTGGAAAAACTCGACTTGACATATAAAATTGACCAAACTTAATTTGACTTGTCTAACCCAACATAGATCCAAACCTGACTTGATTTGTCTCGATCCCACATGGATCCAACTTGACCTATATCTAACCCAAGCTAGACTAGACCAAACTTGGGCCTAGTGTAACTTAGTTGAACGTGAACCCTCCCTAACTCTGCTTGTCTTGGACTCAGGTTGACTCGACTCAACCTGGACCCTAACTAACTTGGCTTGACTGGGCCCGAACTGACTCACCTCGACCTAAGCCCAATCTGAATCACCTCAACTTGGGTTCGACTTAAACTAGTCTTGAGTTGAACTAGGACCCATCTAGGCTTAGCCAAACTTGGTTAAATGTGGGTCAACCTAACCCCACCTAGGCCAGGAAAACTCGACTTGACCTCGTCGGGTGACTCAGCTCAACTTTGTTAAAACCGACTCGGCTCATCCAGACTAACTCAACTCGGTTGGGCTTGGTCGACTAGACTAGACTAGACTAGGTTTGGGTAGATTCAAGTCGACCCAGTTTGACTTGGTCTTGATCGAGTTAAGTCGGGCCTGTTCTTTATCAGATTAGACCAATTTAAGCCTAACCCAACTCAGTTAAATGTGGGTTGATTCTGACTTGGATGAATGTGAACTTGCCCCAACTCAAGTGAATATGGATTTGCCTTGTCTCAACTCAACTTAGGCTTAGGACCACTCAGCTCGATCTTGGTCAGGATGACTCGACTTGACCGAGCCCGAGTCAACTTGACTTGACCTAGGCTCGGGTATACTTGACTCTATCCTGCTTGAACTTGTCTTGATCGGGTTAGGCCCTACCTGGTCTTGGTCGTACTAGGATTGACTTTGGTCAGCCCAACTCAGCTAAATGTGGGTTGGCCATAACTCGAATGAATGCTGACATGCCCTAACTCGATTGAAAGTGGGCTTGCCCCGTCGAATTGGGTATAGGCTAACTCAGCTTGACCTGGGTCTAGGTAAGCTCAGCTTAGCTCAACTTTGGCAAACTCAGCTTGACCTAACTTTACCTAATCTTAACCAGGCTAGGCTTAACTTTATCTTGTTCGAACTAGGACCAACTTGGGCCTAGCCCAACTCAATTGAATGTGTGTCGACCCCAACTCGAATAAATGTGGACCCATCCTAACTCGAATGAATGTGAACTTTCTCTAACTCGACTCAACCTGAACTCTAACCAACTCGATTCGACTTGGGTTCATATCGACTTGGCTTGACTTTGATCCAAGTTGACTTGGACCGACCTTGCATGAGTCCAACTCGATATTATCTTACTTGGGTTTGACCCAATTCAATATTTTGTAACTTAAAAGTAATTGCATTTAATGTAAATTGAAAAAGGTTTGCAAATATAAATAAACAAATCTTGAAAAAACTTTAAAAAAAAAACATCAATCAAGATGTAAGATTATCAATTGATATTTTTAAATTTTTAACAATTATTTAATATTTAAATATGATGATAATTGAAATACTTTATTCAAGAAAAAAAAAATACTAAATTTGAATTTTTTTATGAAAAAATATTTAAAAAATAAAACAATTTGAAATGAGACAATTCAAATTCAATTTATTTGAGTGTCTTAAAAATTGTGAAATTCCTTCTCTAAACACAAGAGTCTTTTCCAATTCAATTAACTCCTAAATATTTTTTTTTATGATTGCGTATAAGTTCTTAAAATTTCCTATTAATCCTTAAATATGTTACATTAATTATAAATGGATATTTAATTAATTTTATTATTTGAAACTTAGTCGGTAAATACTTTTGATAATTGTGATTTAGTCTCTAACTAATTTTTAATATGTAAAATTAGATCCTTAATAAAATAATTCGGTTGCTTTTATAACACCTTGTATTTAGATGTAAATTATTTAATTAATTCACAATAATTAAGTTTTTTTTTGTAATTGAACTTTGTTTTCATGGTAAAATATATTTTATATTTTACCTGTATACAATCAAATGGTTTTTAAAAATTTATTTTAATTAATAAATTAAGATTACTTAATTATATATACACAACTTCAAAAATTATTTTTATGATGATGAAAATCAAAAACTAAATTCCCATCACTAAATGCGTTACAAATTTTATTACTATTTGTGTCACTAATTTACTTATAATAATGTAATAAGTAAAATTAATATTTCTTTGAGAAAGTATGTTAGAATCAAATTAAAATTTTATTCCAAATAATTATTCTTAATTACATAAATAAAAGAGATTTTTTTATGAATGTGATTTATCAAACTATTTTTTGTAGTGTGATTCAATTGGAAGTAAACAAAATGGGCCAAACCTTTTTTATCAAAATTTTGGCTAAGCCCATAAATAAAATCAGAGAAACGAAAATCTTTATTCTTCTTGCCGAATCCCTTGCTTTAAGTTCATCTCTTCTCAATCCAAGGTAAATTTTCTTTCCATCTAACTTTCCTATTTTACTTTTTTTCATCAATTTCTCATAATCTGCAAAGTTCTTTTTAATTGGTTTAGTTAGGTAGAATAATGAATTTCAACTCTCTAATTTAACCTCTCTTGTTGCTTTGAGCTTCATTAAAGTAAATAGAGATAACTCTAAACCTTAATCCTATTTTTCTTAAAAAAAAATCAAAACTTGCATGTTCCATTTGTGATTATCTATTTCATATTTTATAATTTTGAGTTAAAAATGAGTTCATCAGCATGAAACTATACAATTTGATACAAACCACGTTTAAAATGAAATTTTACAGAGGAAGTTATTTCAAAACAATTTTTTTTTTCTGAAAAAATTTCTTATCAAAATTTTGTTTAATATGGTTGATGTTGTTTTTACATTGTAGACACTAAATTATTTAGAATTATGGAGTATGTGAATGATAAAGATAGTTATGTGTTGTAAAGTATGAAACTTAATTGATGTTAAATTTGTGTAGAGTTATGTTTGTTTATATACTAAATGTTGTGTTCGACACTAAACCCTAAACATTTTTAATTAATTAATGATTTATAAATATTTTGTTGGTTGTTTTAACATAATTTTAAATTAAGAAAAAAAATCCAAAATGTAGTTATTATGATACCCTATTTTTTTTTAAGTTTATTTGAAATATTAAAATATGTTATGTGTGATGACATGTCTATGATTGAGATTGTAATGACATAATATGAATGTGACTATGATTATAATTACATGATATGAACATGATTGAAATCTAATTATATTAAATGAAAGTGATTTTGATGACATTATGCGTATGTAATAGAGATTTGGATAAGTTAAAGATGTAAAAATTGAGTTTTACGAGTGTGAGCTATGAGAAAATGAGTGAATATGTGAAATTTGTAAGATCTAACAATTTGTTAATATAAGATGTTGAAGTAAATTAGTTGTAACATTTGTAAATAGAAGTTAGACATTTATTTTTTCGTTGATTCTAAAATCTTCAATTTCTAAAACCCATTTTCTCTCTATATTCTCTCTGACCATAAAAGAATATATGACTGAAAATTCCTTCCCAAATTGGTAAATATATTAATCCTTGTCAATGATTTAATCTCTTTCTTTTTTCTTCTTCTTCTCCTTGGTATGGATGTTTAGAGTGGATGATGTTTGTGTAGATTTGTTCTTTGGAAGCTTACCTAGATTGTGGGACCGTTGGAAGGATTTTCAAATAATTGTCGGTTAGGAACAAGTTTCAACCCAGGTAAGGAGATCTAATAATATGTTTATACAACATTGGTTCTTAAGTGTGTTGTTGGAATATGTTAGTATATATAATACGTATGAAATGATGAGATATGAGAGTTATGCGAAGATTGGAATAAGAACTTCGGTCTCAATTATTATACTTGTTGATTTAAGCATGAAAACAACATGGTTGATGAGTTTGAAAAGATGCAAATTCACTACTTATGATAATATTGCTTTGAAATGTTGTGTTCTTGTTGTTTGGGTTGCTCTCAGGTTGAATGTCGCTCAAGTGATACATGGCCACTCAAGCAAGCCCAAGTGGTGTACAATCATTGCACTCACTACCTTATGTCGCTTAGGTGACACGTTGTATCACTCGAATGATGACTTGCGGCTTGACAAAAAGAAATGTTCAGACGATTCTCTCCTATGAAAAGCATTGGATGAGATGCTCATAAGCTTAAGCTATATGGCTTGTGGTTCAAGCATTATTTCTTAATCTTAAGCGTGGTGTAAGGGTTGTGTACACACGGTCGAGACACTCAAGTTTTGATTGGACGCTCAAGGTTCTTTGGTGGTAGATGTTTCTTTTAGAACTTGTTAGATCTATTTCAATAAATATGTCACTCAAGCATTATCTATAACACTCAAGCGACCAATGCTTAAGCAATGAGGTGATTGTTGGAGTAAGGAGGGACCTAGGAGGGTGTTGCTCTTGTGTTGCATTTCGCTCAAGTGAAAGATGTGTTGCTCAAGCAAAATAGGTGTTATCTTGTTTATGACGATGTGGTCGCTCAAGGGACAATATGTTGAGATAGTGATGATGTGATGTCTTTTTAATTCTATTATTCATGTTTATAGATGACTCAATGTATAAAATGTAATATTGATTATATATGCTTTGGATAGATATATAATTAATATTGAAATGCATGATATGATATATCCATGACATATGCCCTTTTTGGGTGACCCTTCATGGGTGATGGATCTGGTTGGATTGCTTATATACATACATTATATGGCAAGGTGTATATGTATATAAGGTTTGATCCTAGGTATGTTGACCCTTCATGGTTGGTGTAAAGATACCTGGAGTGGTATCATGCCTTGGGCAACGATGATAATCATGACACCTCATTTAATAGAGACATCATGACTTCATTGTTATTTAGTCATGTAGACAATTCTTCAAGTGGTGAGAAACTAAACGAGGCTTACATCTAGCTTGGTAGAAAATGTTTTGTATCACCTTAACATTTGGTGGTTTGATTCTAGTATATGTCAGGTATTAGCTTTTTGTGAAACTTATTTATCATAGTTAAAAATCTTTCTCATGATGTCTCATATTTAGTCATGACATGATATGCAAGTAAGCCTAACAATATCATAGTTTTAAATCTTCCGCAGTATCTCTTCTTGGGCAATGTGTTTTTTCTTGACTTTGTCTAAAGTGCATAGTTGTACAAAATAGATACTCTTTTCAGAGTTGTTCATATTAGTGTCAATAAATTTTTGAAGAAAAACAATTTTAAATCTATCTAAAAGATCATTTGATGTAACTTGTGATTGCATACAAAAATCTTTGGCAAACGAAAGTAACGAATATTTCCCATAACATAGAATAAATACATAGATATTTAAGAGGTACAAGGTTAGCCTAGACTTTGTATGTAACATTTGAGCATCAACTATATATGCATATCAAACATAAAGATAAGACTGCATAATGTTGTATTGTTTGTCAGAAAAAAAATACTTGTGTCTTTACATGACGTGTTGTTGAACTAAGCTATTGTCTTACAGATAAAGCATGATTATGTTTATACTTAGATGTTTAGTACTTAACCAAAAAGAAGACATTGACAAATTATATTTATGTCATTTAATTTATTTATAGTTTATTTAATGGTTTTTTTATTAATTTATATTTATGTTATTTAATCCAATTTTAGTTATGTATTGACATTTGTATTATTTTTTATTGTTGTTTATCTTTCTTCCATTTATGTATTGAAGCTTTTATTCATTTATGTTTTTATTATTCAATTTATTTCCAGTAATATATTCTTATCATTTAATTATTCATTAATAACATATTATCTTTTCTTTTTACTCATTTATTATTATTATTTTTGTTTAATATAATATGCTTGCAGTGATATATTAACCCATTTCTTTTATTTCCTTTTTATTAAAATATTTCATGTGTTATATTGATCAATATGTGATTATTTATTTAAATTTTTTGTTTTAAGTCTTATTTTATTTTATTTTTATGTTGTATTGTTTATAAGATTTTAAATATTATTCTTTCATAATTTTAGCTAATAAATTTATAGAGAGAACTTATATACTCTATTATTATATATATATTTTTCAATTACTTTTTAATATTTGTTTTGTGCGTATAAATTATTGATTATGATAAGGTGTGGTGTATCACATTAATCATCAAATCTTATGTTTTTGAAACCATGTGTCAGAGAATGTTAAACGAACATGAGATGAGTCATAGTTCGCTAAGACCATGTTGACACATGAGAGTCTATAGTTGAGAAGTCAAAGTTTAGTACACCGAGTGATGAAAGACAATAACCATGATATGGTCTAAGGAAATACTTTTTAAGTAGATAGATATCTTGATAGTTCAGGATAGTACTCTGGATTAGGATATTCATAGCCAAACTTAGGAGCCAACATCATCAAAGTTAGATTGTGAGTATATATCTCTTTTGTGGATTGAAAATTTGTTGATATTCTTGAAAAATATATTATTATTACTATTATTATTATTATACCAATGTTTTAATATGAAATACTTAATTACCTAACTACTTCTCAAGTAGCTATTTATATTTATAATGGATAATCGGGAGTGAAATATAAATCCATATGTTAGATGTTAGATCGAATCTTACAATTGCACGTCAAATTCTAATTATATATTGTTTATTATTGTATGTTCAGTTTATTAAGATTGATATTTGAAGTATACAAAGACTTCACCCATTTCTATGTTAATGTGTGATACAAGTAAAAGATGAACTTAGTCATTATAAATTACTTGCAAAATTACTCATAGAAAACTTAGTTTAATATCCTTGTGTGACATTAAATATATAGACAATCCTCTATTTTTTAGGTATAACTTTTATTAGGATTAAAAAATATACATCTATACATTTTTTTTATATATTTTAAATAATTATAAAGATATAAATATTGAGATACATATGCACCTATGATATTATGTTTTGATTAATGTTTTCTATAAAAAAAATCTTCACACACAATTTTTTTTATTACTCTTAATTTTAATTAAATAACGAATAATTTTGTAATAATTTGTGTTACAACAACATGTATATAATTAAAAATAAATTAAAAAAATATAATATATAATAAATAAATTAATTAATTAAGTTATAAAAATACAAACTAAAAAGAAGAGGACCAATGTATTATTGGAAATAAATTAAATAATAGAAATATAATAAAATATAATAAAATAGTACATGACTAAAAATAAATATAATGTTAATAAAACATTCATAAATCTATTAAGATTAATATAAAAATCAGTTTAATCTTAGTCTCTTCTTATTCTTTAGCGAAGAAATTCAAGAGGAGATTATATAAGTTGTAAGAAAAAGATAAAAAAAAAAGATAAATATGTTAGAAAAAGTGAGATGATGGACTAAAAAGGAAAAGGTAGGGAAAGAGTAATGTTTTGTTTGGATGAGGGAGTGAAAATGAGGGAGTGAATTTGAGATGATTTAAAGAAAGTGTAAAAAAAAGTTAGGGTGGTTGGATTAAGGTAAATAGAGTGAAAAATGTAGAGAAAGCTTATAAAAGTTCGTGAGTGATATGATAGGTGTAAATGAAATTATATTTTTTTAATTGATAACAATGTAAGTTTACAAATTTACTCTTATATTTAGATATTGTTAAAAAAATAATTTGATTTATTTATTTATAAATTATAATTATTTTTAAGTAAAATATTATTTAAATATTTGATAAAAAATTATTTTTACATTAAATAACATTATTATTTTTATCTTTAATTTTTTGTAATTAATATAATTATTATATAAATTTATTTTTTTATTATTAAAAAATATATTTATATTC
>Ga0123342_1008000_pt1 | contig 13611 bp, 8 predicted proteins | sample Turbeawhitnodule_FD_89960 | JGI IMG/M metagenome (GOLD analysis project Ga0123342, IMG submission 89960) | Root nodule microbial communities of legume samples collected from Mexico - Turtle bean Mexico white nodule | ecosystem: Host-associated > Plants > Roots > Nodule | place: Mexico: Nepantla...
AAATTGAGATTAAATTTCTTCATTTGTTTCTTGGTTCAAAATATATAATCAGATTCAATAATTCTTAGATTAGGGTAATTTTCTTACATTAAGCAACAATTAAGTTCCAAAGTGTTCAATTTTTCTTAATCATAAAAACTACACATTGGTACTTATCACTGTGGAGAGAGGGTATGTGAGTAAATTCATTGAGAACACCCAACTCTATAAAAAATTTCTCAATATATTACAAATTTGTAATCAACTTGCACATTGAAACCAATACTTTAAAGAAGGATAGCTAATAGAAAGGGATTGCATTAAGCACAAATTTTATAAGACAAACTTTCCTAGCAAATGTTAGAAATTTCTCTCTCCATTTTTATAACTTGAATCGTAACTTTGTTATGACTGGCTCCAAAAAAATTTTCTCCTTAGATTTCCCTCCACCGGAAGTCCAAGATACTCAAATGGTATGCCTTAACACCCGATTTCGTCTAGATAAATAAATTTTGTTCATAAAAAAGTTAAAAATAAAAAATTTAAATTAATAAAAAAATAAAAAAATCTTAAAATGATAAAATTGTTCATATTACTAAAAGTTTAAATGGTAATTTTTATTTAGTCCTTTTTAATAAGGCAAATGCTCCCTGCACTCAATACTTTTGAACCTGCACCCAACATAATTTCAAAAATTCCAAAAATACTCTTTATTTTGGAAATAAAAATCCAGAATTGAAAATAATGCATTCTGGAAAAAAAAATCTGGAAGAGATTTGTGTGTTTTGGATATAAAAATCCGAAAAAAGAAAATCAAAATCCCATTCCGGATAAAAAAATCCGAAACTGAAAATAATCCAGAAAAATTTATCCGAAAGAGATTATTGTGTTCTGGAAAAGGGGGTCCAGAATGTAATTTTATATGCACCCCCTTTTTTAAGGGTATTTTTGGTTTTTCCCCGTGATTGGGTGCAGTGCTATGGTGCAGGAAGCAATTGCCTTTTAATAAATACACATTAAAAAAATTGTGTTCTAAACCTAGCCCATTCATGAAGTACACGCTTTTAAAAAAGAACACTTAACATTTTCTCTCCATACCTTGATTAACTTTTTACACGCCCCACAATCCTAGTGTGTGTTTGGATTGGGAAGTGGATGTGTGAGGATTTGAGGGAGTGAATGTGTGAAGATGTGAGAAGAAAGTGTGAAGAAAAGTGAAGTTGTTTGGATTGTAGTATGTTAGACTGAATGTGTGAGGAAAGTTTATGGGAGTTTGTGAGTGATATGATGGTTGAGTGATTTTTTTTTTAAATTGTTAAATGTTACTTTACAAATTTATCTTTGCCTATTAAAACTTTTTAATAATGAAATGAGTTATTTTTGTTTAAAAATAAACAACTTTCACATATTTCATAGATTTAAAAATTAAAATTAGAAAATAAATATATATTAAATATAATTAGATATAATTTAAAAATTATAATTAGAAAAAAAATTATTCAATAAATTAAATAAAAACAAAACTTCAAATAATTTCTTAAAATATTAAATATGCATTATAAAATTAAAAAATTAATTAGAAAATAAATCATATCTTATATAAATAAAAGATAATATTTTTTATTATTAAAAACCCTATAGTAATGAAAAATAAAATAAAAATACTAAAAAAAATATAACGTAATTAATAATAGAAAATAATTTCATAAAAAATATTATCAAATAAATTACTAACTGATAAACATAATAATTATAAAAAAATATATTAATATAAATGCATCAACAAATTAAATAAAAAGAGAACTTCAAATAATTTCTTAAAATATTAAATATATACTATAAAATTAGAAAATAAATCACATCTTATATAAATAAATAAAAATATTACTTTTTAATCTTAAAAACCCTTGCAGATGAATGAAGGTAAATTCAGAAATAACACATGTTGATGTGACTTTCCCTTTACATCTCTTCATTTTGTAGGAAGAAGATATTTTGTTCTGCTAACACCAAGAGAAGGGGAGAAAATGGAGATGTTCAGAAAGGTCAATAATGAGTGGGTTGAATCTACGTTTGAAAGCTTTAAGCCTTGGTCAGCATCCAGTGGCCCAAGCCATAAAGTAGTATGGGTGAGGTGTTACGGATTGCCGCTCCCTCTGTGGAATGAAGAGTGCTTTACCAAGTTGATTGAAGCTCTAGCTCCGTCGGCTATGCTGGTAGGCATTGATAGCTACACGAAGGCTTGGGGGAATCTGGAATTTGCGAGATTACAAATCCGGATCTTGAAGTGTGAGAGGGCTAGGATGCCAGAATGTGTGAGGATTAACAATCAGTTGTGCAATATCCTCATTGAAGAGGAGAATCCAGGTTGGGTCGGTGTCAGTGGTAGGATTGTTACTCCGTCATCTGTGTCGTCGGAGAGTGTTTCGTCCTCTGAGACCTACATAGAAGAAACAATTTTCTCGGGGATGGAAGGTGAGGATGAATATAGGTTATGGAGGGGGGAGGAGCATCTGTTAAAGTGCGAACGGGAAGGAAAAAAGGTGATAGAAGAAGATGATGAACAGTATCTGAATAAGTCAAAACGGCTATTTGTGGGTTCCCCTTCAAATATAAGAGGTTGTCAGTGGAAAGGTGGAAAATCCTTAATGAAAGGAGAAAGTCAGAGTCAGAAAGGATGTGCTGATGCTGATTTGATATCTTTCTCTGATGAGGATTGTGGGGTAGGTGGGTACGGCAAACCAATACAAGCTGAGCTGGCAAAATTGGTGATAGAGCTGGAATGTGGAAATTGCTCACCAGTTATAAGTGGGCCTTCGAACCTTGGAAAGAAGAAAGTGGCCCAGATCGTAGGGGCCTGGGACGCACTCTTAGCCCAGTCGGAAGCGGGAGATGAAGTTGATGGAAAGAAAGCAGATAAGGGGGTGTATGGTTCAAAGGATGCCACACCAACTAGCTTGGTGGGTCGAGAAGGCCTGGCAGGGGACCCAGGGGAGGCCCACGGTGAAAGTAAAAGTTGGGCCCTCAGTCACGAACCTTCTGTAATAAGACGTGTGCAGGACAGTGGTTCATGCTCTAGGAAGGAGGAAAGTGTGGAGGAACAAGATGGGTCTCGAAGAGCAACGGCGAGAGCACCATCAGAGCCTCTTGCTGTGATGGAGAGAGAAGTTCAGCACTGCAAGCCAATCTCACCGCAACGGCTGAGTAAGAAAAAAGTACCTGGTGGCGCGGGGGAATCACAAGCACACCTGAGGCGATCGACAAGAATCAGTGAAAGACGATCCCAGGTGAGTTCCTATCCTTGCAATAGAGCTGGATTATCTGTAGCCTCAATTTCGGATAGAGATATTAGGAACTGTAACTCTCGCATGGTAGCCCGTAGTAACATAGTGGATTCACCGGAGCTGTGGGCAATTGGAAAGAAAATTGGGTTGGGGTGTCGAGAAGACGAACAGGAGGTCATTAAAGATTATGATGGTATGGAAGTACGAGATTCAGAGATGATGTCTGGGCATAAAGAAGGGAATGAGAATAGTGTCTTATGATCATTGTCACCTTCAATATAAGAGGAATGGGGGGAGGTACTAAGTCTAGGTACCTGAGACACATTATATCGTGTGAAGGAGCGGAGTTTGTGTGTTTGCAAGAAACAAAGGTGAAGTCTATATCTGATGCTAAATGTTACTATTTGTGGGGGAATAATAAGGTGGGGTGGTTACACTATGAAGGGGAGAATGGAGGGGGAGGAATGTTATCTATGTGGCATCAAGAAGCCTTTAATTATGAAACCCATAGTATGGGAAAAGGGTACATTGCAGTATATGGCAGGCTCGCCAAAGATAACCTGAGATGTGTTGTGGTTAATGTCTATGCTGCCTGTAACTTGAGTGATAAGAAGACCCTGTGGATGGAGCTATCGAATATTAAGTCTAGCTCACAGGAGGTTTTGTGGTGTTTTTGCGGTGATTTTAATGCGATTAGAAGTCGTGGTGAAAGGAGAGGTAGTACGAATAGAGTGGATTATACAAGTGAGATTAGAGGCTTTAATAGCTTCATTGATGATAACCTATTACTGGACACTCCTATTGTGGGGAAAAATTACACTTGGTTCAACTCTAATGGGTCGGCAAAAAGCAGAATAGATAGGGTGCTGGTTACGGAGGAATGGATGGAAAAGTGGCCTACGTGCAAACAGTATGTACAACGTAGGGAAGTCTCCGATCATTGTGCCATAGTGGTGAAATCAGTGGTAAGAGATTGGGGACCTAAACCCTTCCGAACCATTGATGCGTGGTTGTCGGAAAAAGGTTTTGGTGAGATGGTGAAGATGAAGTGGAACTCATATCCAAGTAGGGGGAGCGGGTTTATAAAGATTAAAGAAAAGTTGAAGTGGCTGAAAAGGGACCTAAAACTATGGAACAAGGACGTGTTTGGGAACTTGAATACAAGTAAGAAGAGGTTTTTGAAGGAGATTGAGGACATTGATTGTCAAGATTGTAGTGGGATTATGACGGCAGAAGCCAGGTCTAAAAGGTGCGAGTTGCTAAGCCGTCTCAAGGAGGTTGATAGAAAGCTTGACTCGCTTACGTGCCAGAAAGCGAGAGCAAGTTGGCTCAAGAATGGGGACTCTTGCACAAGATTCTACCATTCGACCCTTAGATGGAGGGGTCTAAGAAATGCAGTGAAGGGTGTAGAGATTGGAGACCAGTGGTGTGAGGAACCTAGTACGGTGCGAAGAGAAGCGAAGTTGCTTTTTGAGAAGAGATTTACAGCGACGAAGGACTTGGGTGTAAGACTGGATGCAGTTGATTTTAAAACCCTTAGTGGTGAGGAGAACCAGGGTCTTACAGCTGGGTTTACTGAGAAGGAAATTAGAGATGCCGTATGGAATTGTGAAGGCGCAAAGAGTCCAGGCCCAGACGGCTTCAATTTTAATTTCCTGAAGAAGTGCTGGGGGGTCCTAAAAGTGGAGATTGTAGAAGCGATGGAGCAGTTTTATGAAACTGGGTCTATTCCAAAAGGCTGTAACGCCTCTTTTGTTGCTTTAGTACCAAAGGTCAGGGACCCTTCCAGGCTAGAACAATACAGACCTATATCGTTAGTAGGTGCGGTATACAAAATTATTGCTAAGCTGCTGGCGGAAAGGCTAAAGAAAGTCCTTCCCTCTGTTGTGGATGAAAGCCAATCAGCGTTTCTGAAGGGTAGAGGAATCATTGATAGTGTGTTAATGGCCAATGAGGTAGTTGAAGACATAAGGAGAAGAGGGAGAAGCGGGTTGTGTCTAAAGGTAGATTTCGAAAAGGCATACGATTCGGTCAGATGGGAGTTCCTATATGACATGCTCCAGAGGATGGGTTTTCATCACAGATGGGTCATGTGGATCCGAGGGTGTTTGGAAAGTGCTTCTATATCAGTTCTTGTTAACGGGAGCCCTACGGAGGAATTTAAACCTTCTAGAGGGATTAGGCAGGGGGATCCCTTGGCACCATTCCTCTTTCTTATTGTAGCGGAAGGCTTGGCTGGATTAGTAAGGCAGGCTGTGAAGACAAACATGCTGCATGGTCTTAAGATCGGAAGAAAAGAGGTTGATATAAGCCTCCTACAGTATGCAGACGACACTCTGTTCCTCTGTGAAAACTCGTTTACCAATGTGGTGACTTTAAAGGCTATTCTAAGGGGTTTTGAGATAGCCTCAGGGCTGAAGATTAACTTCCATAAATCAAAGCTGGTAGGCTTTAATGTCCTTAGTAGTGATATGGACTGTTACACAAGGACGCTGAACTGCTCTCAGATGGGAAATAAGTTTAACTATCTGGGAATAGAGGTAGGGGGAAATCCAAGGAAGGAAAAGTTCTGGGAGCCGGTGTTAGGCAAGTTCAAATCACGACTTAATGTGTGGAAAGGGAGATTCCTGTCAATGGCTGGTAGAATATGCCTTATCAAGTCTGTTATCACGGCCATACCACTGTATTATCTATCTCTTTTCAAAGCTCCAGAATCGGTGTATAAACGTATTATCAGCATTCAGAGAAGGTTCCTCTGGGGATGGGGAAAGGAGAAAAGACCAGTGGCCTGGGTTAGTTGAAAAAACATATGTAAATCGAAGGAAGAAGGGGATCTAGGAATCAGAGACATTCGTAAGTTTAACGTTTCACTCTTGGCTAAATGGAGATGGCGATGTATATCGGAAGAGAAAGGGAGGTGGAAGGAATGTCTGAAATCAAAGTACGACCTGGAAGACAATGTCAGTCGAACTCCCTTGAAATTACAGTCATGGTGGTGGAGAGACATTCGAAAGGTGTGTGGGGAGGAAGGAGTAGATGGTTGGTTTCAAGAGGAGGTCGGATGGAGCATAGGGAGCGGAGATAAAGAAAGATTCTGGGAGGATGTGTGGCTTGGTAATGTGAATCTCAAGTCCCTATTCCCTAGACTATACCAGATTTCGATGAATCAGGGTCAAAAGGTGGAAGAGGTAGGGGAGTGGAAAGATATGAACTGGTGTTGGAATTTAAGGTGGAGGCGAGCGAGATTTGAATGGGAGACTACCTTAGAAAATGAACTTGGAATGCTTATATCTAATGTGTATCTAGTAAGGGGCAGAGAGGATGCCCGAGTTTGGAAAAGTGATGAATCTGGAAGTTTTACGGTGAGGTCGGCTTATGAATGCTTAGTTAAAGCTGATAGGAGCCCTCAGATTGATGCTTTCAAGTATCTTTGGAAGATTAAAACGTTCCCTAATGTGGTGATAACAGCATGGAGGGTGTTATTGGGTAGAGTACCCACAAGATTATGCTTGAGGAAAAGAGGGATGTTGCTGGAATCTGTGTTATGCGCTATGTGTCAGTCCGAGGAAGAGTCGTGTCAACACCTTTTCCTGGAATGTAAACTCGCCTGGAGTGTGTGGGCCTTATGTCATAGATGGATTGGAATCTTGTCTGTCCAACACAATGACTGCTTAATCCATTTTGAGAGCTTTCACCTGTCTCAATGTAGCAACAAACAAAACTTAGTGTGGAAAGGGGTGTGGGCAACTACAGTTCGGTGTATTTGGGAACATAGAAACCTTGTTGTGTTCAACCAAGGCGTGGTAGACGCGGAAGAGGTGTTCCACAATGTGCAACTTAAGTCTTGGTTATGGATGAAGCATAAAGCCCATAATTTTAATTACTGTTTTACAGATTGGGTTTTGAACCCAATGGTGTGTATTAGTGGTTTTAAATAAAAGGGTTTAGTGGTATGTTGCTGGATGTTGCCGTTACTGTCACTAAATGGAAAGCTGCATGGGTGCTGGGTGTCTACTTGGGGTGTCCAGGTGATGTTGTAGATGGGGGGATGGTCAACAGGATGGTCCTTGTACTTAGGGGAACAGGGCGAGGAGGACATATAAAGATGTCCCCAGGTTTTGTCTTGGTCCAGGAATTCACGGAAGTTTGGAGGGAAGCCAAGCTCTTTGTTATCTCCAGCTGGCAGTGCCTCTATGTTGTTGATATCATGGAGTCCTAGTGTTGGGCATAGCAGGGGAGAGGTAGGAATTGGTTCTGGTATAACGGAAGTGCAACTTGGAGTAGCCTTTGTTGCAGAGGTTTTTGAGCCCAATGCAAGGCATGTTATACTACTGGTTTCTTGTGTCTGTTGGATTTTCAGGATCTTCAATTCTTGGCCTGCAGTCATCCGGAAAATAGAGGGATTCTGTCAAATAAGGAGGACTGGCCTGAATGGATTCTCGAGATCCTATTCTCAAACTATGAATTGGGTCCAAGCAAATCATCTGATTCGGCAACCCCTGGGGACATAGAGGACGTAATATATAATCCCTGGTTATCATGCTAGAACATTCAATGCGCCAAAAGGAAGATTGGAAGGATATTGAAGCAACAATTCATTGTGCAGAATGGCTCTCAATTATTGGTGGATCTAGCACTGGAGAACAGAGAACTAGGACAGGCTTGCTGGAGCTTGGAGGCTGCACATTGTGTACATATATTTACGGTTTTTGGTTTTACTTGGCATGGGTAAGTTGGAAAAGGCTGCAATAGAGGAAGATTTGGAAGGGTGGAGTACGGAAGGACAACAGTAGGTGTATGTAGGTGCTGGTTTTGGACGTTGGTTTTTGGTTCTATAGATGGAAGGGGTGGACTTGGAAGAACTTGCAGGGGTAGAAATGGGTGAGGTTGGAGTGCAAAAGAAAGCATCACTTTTTGGAGTCTGCTGCAGTTGTGAATTTATACAAGCACTTTGGTGTTTGCTGAATTTTTCGGGGTACCTGCTGGTTTTTACTGCTAACGAGGTTCTCTTAGGATTTAGTTTAGTTTTTTGTTAAAAAGGTTAGATCATAAGCTAAGAGCACTCCTCTCACGGTTGCATGGAGGATGGGTTTAGCGGGTATGTAAGCTCAATTCTGCTGCTATGACTCTTTTTTGCAGGGTTTATCTTGTCTCTATCGTTGTAGGTATAGCCTCTTTATGGTTGCTCAGCGGTATAATCAGTTTGTGGTTTGTAAAAGGGTTGGGATACCCCTAAAGTATCCCTCTTAATTTAATTCATTCATTGCTGATAAAAAAAAAAAAAAAAACAGGTGTATCTTCTCCTTCTCTTTCCTGCAAAATCCTAGATCTAAACCATTGATATCCTTTCACTTCTTTTCTTATAAACAATACATCCATAGAAACAAACAGAGTCTTGGAGATTCCACTATTACCTTTGGTAACCATCACATTTATTTTTTCTCCCCTTGCAAATTCCTACATTCATCTCACACTTTCACCTTTTTTTTCCTCTCTCACGTTCCCTCACCACTTACCTCACATCGTTTTCCTTTTCTAAATTTGTGTCTTCTTCAATCACATTAACACAATGCACATATTTGTGCAGACAAGGCATTAAAAAAGAAAAAGTTGCAGAAAAGCTTAAATGAAAAAGAAACGGAAGCTAGTCTCTCCCTAAACCCTAAATCTTCATCTTTACTCCCTGAACCCTAAACTTTCACCTTTGCTTTCATTAGGCTTTATGTTTATTCTTCAAAAATTATTTAAATGCACATGGATCCTATGGTCTATTTCCTCAAATTTGTGAATGGAAACTTGCATTGGAAGGTGGAAAAGATTTTTTTGACACCACATACTTAAAAAAAACATACACTTAACATCATATTATAATATTTAAAACTAAAAAAAATTAACTATAATTAAAATATTATTTTATTGGTTTATGAAGTATACGTTTTCTATTGTTTATGGTATTAAAACACCCAACACTCTGTGAAGGAGGAGGATGAGAAGTTATGTAACAAGGAAAGGAGAGAGGCAAAGAGTGAGTCCCACTATTCTAAATCTGGATGAGAATTTATTTTTACACTCTCATCTAACTACCAATAATTCATTTTGTTTTAAAATTTTATTTATTTGTACTAGTTAAATATAATATTTTATTATTAAAAGAGTTTGTAATTATATTCATGAAAAATGTGCAAAATGTGCATGAAAGAGTAAATTCACGTACTACTTTGCCATTCAAATGCATGTGGGGTCCACATAAAAATTAAAAAATTAAAAAATATTTTTTTCAAACAAAAAATTTTAACCTCAACAACTATGTCATTCCCGATTTTCTCTTGCGAATGGAAATACATAAGAGTAAAGTGAATCATGGTCAGATTCAATTTTTAAAAGCCCAATTTCAACTAGCAAAGTCTAGGTTACCCTAACACCCTCCTTTTTCAAAAAACATCTCTTGAACATAAATAGGTAAGAGAAAAGTCTGTCTTTGTCGGGTTAACTTTTTTAAGACTTTGGTTTCAATTTTTCAAAACCCAATTTTGACCCAAATTTTTTAAAATAGTTTAATCTTCATAAACTTAGATTTTTCTTAGAGATCCAACATTAGAGATGAAAATATTTCATGGTATATAAGTAGGTGCAAACCTCACCCATAAACCGATTTTATGGAGTTGAGTTAAGCTTAAAGTTCACTTTGTAATATGGTATCATAATCATTCTCGAGCTTATCCTAGCGAATGTTTATTGGTAGTTAAAACCTTGTTTGCTAATTAAATACTATTTTAGAAATCATTTAACAATAATAGAAACCAATTTGTTTTTAAGGTTCTAAAATGGTCTCTAATTTAGTTACTATAGCAACTAATTATTTTTTGGTCTTTAAAATTGATTTCTATTTCATGTTTTTCTTGTAGTGAAAGAAACTTTTTTATATAGATTTTAGTTAATTAAATTGTTGTAAACTATTCTTGAATAATTATTTTTTAGAAAAATACAAGTTACATAATATTTGGGTTATAAGTAACATTAGGGTTATATATGTAAAAGTTAGAAATTATTACATAAAAATAAATAATTAAAATATTCAAAATTCAAAATAAATATAAATATTAAATATTTGATGTGTTATTTAAATAAAATTATAAAATATATGAAATTTATAAGATATTCAAAATCTTAAATAAATATAAATTCTAAATATTTAACGTCTCATTTAAATAATAATATGAAATGTATAATTTTTTTAAAATATTAAAAATTTTAAATAAATACAAATCTTAAATATTTAATATTGTTTTTAAATAAAATTATGAAATATATAAAATTTATAAAATATTCAAAATCTTAAATAAATAAAAAACAGGAATATTTAATGTCCTATTCAAATAAAAATATGAAATATATAAATTCCTGAAATATTCAAAATTAAAATTGCATTTCAAACTTCGTAACAAATTAACAAAAAAATTTTATTCTACACAAACAAAAGAAGAAGAGAATCGATTCTTCCTTGTATTCAATCATCTTGAAAATTAATCTAAATGAGAATCGATTTTGGTTCACCAACAAAGATACAAAATCAATTATGTGGAGAATACAACAACACTGAGAATCAATTTTCCCTTTAAGCATAACCCAAGTCAAAAATTGATTCTTAGTGCATTACAAGATAATAGAGAATCGATTCTCATTACATGTAGCAACAATATATGTAACAACATAGTGCAAAATCGATTCTCATTTCATTACAACGTGAGTGAGAATTGATTTTGGTGAATAACAAAATAGAGAAAATCGATTTTCCTTCTTAAAACACTGCTTGCAAAATTGATTTGAGTCACATTGGCTCAATGTCTTAGAGGAGGTAACTATGCAGAGAGGGTATGTGAGTAAATTCATTGAACCTTACATGACACCCTCTAAAATCTCTCTATATCACAAATGACCCAAAAATGAAGCTCCTCGCTGCCCCATCTACGCCAACCCCTCCAAATCACTAGAATTAAACATCCTTCCCACAGGCTTGCCAATCCTCCCTCCCACGTGATCAATAAAACTATTTCGGTACGACCAATATATACTCCCACATCACTTGGAGTCGAGGTCAATGACAGTTTAAATATACATTTTTTCCTTAACCCACCGATGCACCTTTTAAGGAAAAAATCGTGACGGAGCTTAAAAACTTTAAAGAGAACAATATCTCGAATGTGGTAATTGATCTTAGCGATACTATCTCAACCGACTTGAAGTCGAAACAAGAACCAAACACAGTATAAGGGACTGGATTTAAAGTGAAAGTTAGTAGAAAGTGAAAAAAAGAAGAGTTTGAGGATATATTTCACAAATTTTAACACGTATATTTCACATAAATAAAACTCCATAATGTGCATCCATAATTCTTTAATATACCTGTTTGAGGGAATATTCTATAGGATAATCAATATGATACATCATGTTTATGGATTGGAGACTAGACTCTATTTTATTAATTTATTATCGCTGATTAAAAAAAATATAAACAAATTTTTTAAAATATTCAAAATCTTAAATAAATATAAATTTTAAATTATTTAATGTCCTATTTAAATAAAAATTTAAAATAAATAAATTTCTTAAATTATTAAAATTCTAAATTAATACAAACTATTAAATTATTTAATGTCCTGTTTTAATAAATATTTTGAAATAAATAAAATTTTCAAATTATTGAAAATCTTAAACACAACTCTTAAATTATTTATCCTCTGTATGTTTCAGGTTAGTTACGATAGATTTGAGGGACACAATGAATTTGTATTCAGTGATTTGAGTGGATTTGCGAGGAGACAAGGAAATTATCTTTTTCTCATAGTCTCTTATTTCACTAAAAAATAGAAGAAAGACACATGGGTGCTTATACAAATATAAAGCGCTATCCTCATTTTCTCTCTCTCTTTGTTTTCTCTTTTATTGGATAAAACTTAAAATAAAAAAGAATACAATAAAAATAAAATCTAAATTATTTATTCGGTTAATTCATATTTTATAATATTTTTCTAAATATAGTAATTTTTTTAAAAAAATATGTCTAAGTATTAAATTAATTTTAAAATATATAACATATTATAATATTAAAAATAAATAAAAAATAAAAAAATTTAAGTAAAAAAATCAAAATTACAAAAAAAATTAACAAGTGCTTTAGACAGTTAATGCCCCCATATAGCGAGATAAAAGGATTTAGAACCTTTCTTTTAGAAACTAAAAAAAATTGGTTTCTAAATTAGTTTTTATTATTGTTAAATAGTTTTTAAATTGGTATCTAATTAACAACCAAAGTTTTAACTACCAATTATTTAGTTTCAAAATTTGGTAGCAAAAACCTTGGTTGCTAACTAGATACCAATTTAGAAACTATTTAACAATAATAGAAACTATTTTAGAAACCAAATTTTTTTAGTTTCTAAAATGGTCTCTAATTTAGTTACTATTGCGACTAATTATTTTCGTCTATAAAAATTGGTTTCTATTTCATAATTTTCTTGAGACAAAATCAAAGTTTTGTCGTATATTTTTTTTTACAAAGAATATAATAAATAAATATAGGGATACTTCAGGGTATCCCAACCCTTATAGAGATAACAATCTTTTAAACTTTCTGTCATATTAATTTAAAAACTATTTAATAATAATAAAAATTATTTATTAATAATAAAAATTATACTTTAAATATCAATAATTTATTTAGTTTATAAAGTAGTATCTAATTTAATTTAAAAATAATATTTTAGGAATACTTCAACTTAAATAAAAGAAGAAATAGACACTACCTTCCCCTATTGATGAAAATAAAAAAGATGTTATCAATAGAAGAAATGGACAAGGGCCAAAGCATTTAAAGTTCTTCTTATTAGTCTTTGCAAAAGATGAGGCCCAAACCCAAAGCCCAAGCCCAAGAAGGCCAAGCCCAAGAAAGCCCAAGTCCAAACCACGAAGGGCAAGGCCAAACATTAAATAAAAGAGCATCATTTGAATTACTTTTGTATAGTTGTAGGAGGTGTGGATATTAAATAAATAGGTGTAAATGTATTAGATAAAGTCACATTGTCCATGTGACTTAGGGGGAGAGTGTAGGCGTAATATAGGAGGTGCCAAAACTAGAAAGGAAGTCTCACTTTCATCATGCTCTAGTTTGCGCCAATTTGAGTGTCATTTAGAGGGAAATTTGAATTTGATTAGCTTCTCATTTAAGCACCTCTAAGGCTATAAATAGAGGTGCTTGCCTTTGTAAAATTCAGATTGGATATTTGATATAGAGAAACTCTACTCAATTTGAGAGAGAATTGTGAGATTTGGTTCTCCTTCTTCCATAGTC
>Ga0123342_1008001_pt1 | contig 13609 bp, 6 predicted proteins | sample Turbeawhitnodule_FD_89960 | JGI IMG/M metagenome (GOLD analysis project Ga0123342, IMG submission 89960) | Root nodule microbial communities of legume samples collected from Mexico - Turtle bean Mexico white nodule | ecosystem: Host-associated > Plants > Roots > Nodule | place: Mexico: Nepantla...
AAGAGGGGGGGGGGGGGTGAATTGTTTTCAAACTGTTTTCACAAATACTTGGCTTAGAATAAAACTTTTTCAATCAATTCAGAAAAGTAATTCAGAAAGCTAATCAAATTACCAAACAAAAACAAAAGCAGAAATTTAATCGGTTAAAATAGCGGTTTAACCGGTTGTTTATGACAGCGGAAAATACAAACAGATATAGAGAAAAGGGATAGAGAGAATTACACACAAAGATTATACCGGTTCACTCTATCACATAGCTACATCCAGTCCTCAGTCAAACCAGTGAGTTTTCACTATGCAATCAATCACAGATTACACAACCACCACACACAAAGAGGTGACTTTGAATCCCACAAAGCCTACTCACCCTCCTTGCACACAACAACCACCTCAAGGCAGAATCCCACTGACTTTACAGGATTTTACACAGTTATACAGAATGTTATATGAACAATTACAAGAACTTGAACAGGATTAGAAAACACCTGATAAAACACAATACACCAGCACCCTATTGATCAGTTCTTTGAAAGACAACAAAGCACAAGGCAATCTTGCTAAAACTTGGTTGAAACCTGTTCACAAACAGTTTTGTAATCTCTCAAATCAATCTCAGCTCAGAATATCAAAAGTTTCTATTTCATCAAACTTTAAACTTTTGAATCAAAAACATATTTATAAACCTTGAAATGTTAACATTAAAACAAATCTAAACAATCAAATCAGTTAAAACAGATTTTCAAAAATCTATTACAAGCACATACATTTAATCGGTTAAAACCACGAATTAACCGATTGAATGCTCTTGTCAGTTATAAAACAGTTTTAAAACCTTCTTTGTCAGCTAAGTTACAAACAATCGATTATCTCGACACCTTAATCAGTTGTTTTTCCCTTTGCATGGAAAAACACGTTAATTTTTAAAATTGATTGAAATGAGTTTTGCTTGAGATTCAAAACTGACCTTACAAAGATTCTAAACCCCAAACCAAAACCTAAACCAAAAACATCACCCAACTTCAGGCTTCACTTCGATTTGACACATCAAAGCTTATCATCTTCAACATCAACACCTTCCTTCAATGCAGGACCTACAATACATAAATGATAACGCAAAAATTCAGCTAACTAATGCTCATAAAGTTGTAAAACAAATTTTGTTGAAAACAAAATTGATTATATAAGAGGATAATCAATTATCCTCCATATAATTGATTACATGGTTGATTTTCATGCTTCATTTTGTTGTTTGAAGCTCATGTCTCGTCTCATCTCATCTTTACCATTTCAGCCATGAGATCTTACCTATTCACCTTCAAAGCAACTCCAACAATTGCACTTTTTAGCACACGAGAACCAAAACACCTCCACAATCAGCAACTTTCTTCAAATGCAACACCATTAACCTCAATTAGACTTCACACATACCAACTCAACTCAAACCAAACAAAGAACCACGAAGCCAAGAAGGAAGAAGGAAATTGTAAACCCAAGACATATACATTCACACATTTTCAATGACCTTTTCGAACCTTTAGCTACCATGGTTAAATGAATCTCTGCCTACAATAAAAAAAAATTGTATGACACTGCATTGGTCAAGAATCTCTACCACGCACAATGTAAAAAGTGAGGACAATTTAGTCATCTCCATATTATCCAATTAACTTTCTATACCCGAGACACCCCCGACCTTTTCCCTACAAATTCGCTTGTTCACTTCTTCCTAAATCGACTAATACACATAAATCATTATCCCTTAAATCTCTCCAAAACAAAATGCATTAGTGAAGAAAAGAAATACATTAGTGAAAAAGAGGAGAGAAGTTATTCACGTATCCTCACCTTTCTTTCCTTGCATATTCATTCATATAAGCAAATTTAAACAAGTTCATTTCGTTCTCTTATTTTTATTTTTATTTTTATTTTGTGAAGAGTACATTCATTCTAGAAGCAAAGGGAAGCTAAAACTTATTCAAAGATGAAAACTATGCATTTTACTGTCACAAACTAAAAACTAAAAACTAAAAATGTAATTAAATCGTATAATTATTTGATCATAATTAAAAGTAATAAAATTCTCTCTTGTATTACCTAATTGCAGATATTTGGATGCAGGAAAAAAAAACAAAAGACTAGAAAAATAAAAGAGAAATTATGGAAAAACAGTGAAACAGAGTTCTATAACCTTCAGAGGAGCAGTGTCGGTGTCTGTATCATAAAGGAAAAAACAATCTCTGTCTGGGCATCAATGGCTTTTTGGTTATCTTTTCAGACCAACAACTTTTAGCATTTTTTCTTTCTAGTGTAGTAATAATTGTTTTAAGGACATTAAATTAATTTTTTTTATTAAGCAATATTATTAATTCATTTATATTATTCTAAATTTAAAAATATTATTGCTAATGTAATTTTTTAATTTTAATTTTTCATTTATAGATATCATAACATTGATTTACCAAATGGTTGTACTTCGACAGGATCCTGCTTTATGACTCAAACGGCTAGCTTCTTTTTCTGGCACATATACGTACTGTGACACCTTTTTCAGGCTCACTATATCATCCACTTTTCCTCTTCTTCCTAGAAACACCCACACTCACCCATAAATAAATCAACAATTAAGAGGAAACTACAATCATGCTCTCTATCCAAAGCTAAAGAACAACATGGTCCCCACTCCTTTCACTAGATTCTCTGTAGTAATTATATGAATCACAACTCTACTATTAACATTAATATCACTTTTGCAGAGAAAAAATAGCGAGTGAGAAAAAGATAATATTCCCCATTTGCAAATAGTCGTTGCAATTGTTCAACCCACCAATGATCCCTCTCTCCTTTCTTAAACCCCAAAACCAAAGCTCGTCTTCCCACACAATTTCACCCATTCATTCCATCTATATCCTCTCTGTGGAATACAGCTTCCATTTTACCTTCCCCAGAAAAAACCCCTTTGGCTTTTTCCCTCACAACCAAACCGCATTGTTTCCTTTCTTCTTCTTATTTTAGCTTCATCAAACCCTCACACGCGTCGTTCCAGGTGTTGAGAAACATACAACACCGAAAAAGTCTCCTTTTCCCAACCCTCAAAGAACCATAGCCAAAACAAAAATGGCTATGCTTCTTTTCATTCCTCTGTTACTATCTTTCATTTTACTGTTCAGCATTTCAAGTAAGCAACCCCAATATTTCAGCTTCCATTACACCATCTTCTTTCAAAACGCAATCTTTCTGATTTTTTTTTCTTCACAGCTGCAACGTTCTCCCCACAACCCGGAATCTGCTACGGCCAGCTCGGCGACAACCTTCCGCCGGCGCGACAATCCGTCTCCCACCTAACCTCCCTTCACGCGAAGCGCGTGAAGCTCTACGATGCCAACCCGGCGATCCTCCACGCGCTTCAGCACACGCGCCTCCAAGTCTCCGTCATGGTGCCCAACGACCTCATCATGAACATCTCCTCCAACCAAACGCTCGCCGACAAATGGGTGTCGTCGAACGTCGCAGCCTTCCTCCCCAACACCCGCATCCGTTACATCCTCGTCGGGAACGAAATCATCAGCAGCACCACCAACGCCACGTGGCGCCACGTCGTCCCCGCCATGCGCCGCATCAAACACGCCCTCAAATCCCTTGGGATCCGTAAAGTGAAGGTCGGAACCTCCTCCGCCATGGACGTGCTCCAAACCTCTTTCCCTCCCTCAAACGCTGCGTTTCGTGAAGACATAGCTGTTCCCGTCATGAAACCCATGTTGAAGTTCCTCAACCGAACCAAATCCTTTTTCTTCTTAGACGTTTACCCTTTCTTCGCATGGTCCTCTGATCCGGTTAATATAAACCTCGATTACGCGCTATTTGAATCCAATAATATTACAGTAACGGATCCGGGTTCGGGTTTGGTTTACACCAACCTCTTCGACCAGATGGTGGACGCTGTTTATTTCGCAATGGAAAAACTTGGTTTTCCGGGTATTCGGATCTTTGTAGCGGAAACGGGTTGGCCCAATGGCGGGGACCTTGACCAGATTGGAGCGAATGTCTACAACGCTGCCACTTACAACCGAAATTTCATAAAAAAGGTTACGAGAAAACCGCGTGTTGGGACCCCGGCTCGACCGGGTTCGCTTCTTCCGTCTTTTTTGTTCGCTCTTTTTAATGAAAACCAGAAATCGGGTCCGGGCACGGAGCGCCACTTCGGGTTGCTGCACCCAAACGGGTCCAGGGTTTTTGACATTGATTTGTCGGGGAAGACGCCGGAGTCGGACTTCCAGCCGCTTCCGGCGCCGGAGAATAACGAAAAATTTAAGGGGAAAATATGGTGCGTGGCGGCGCGCCGGGATAATGTGACGGAGCTGGCGGCGGCTCTCTCGTACGCGTGCTCGCAAGGGAATGGCACGTGCGACCCGATCCAAACAAGAGGGAAGTGCTTTAAACCCGGTTCGGTTTTCTGGCACGCGAGCTATGCCTTCAGTGCTTATTGGGCGCAGTTTAAGAAGATTGGTGCAACTTGTTACTTCAATGGCCTTGCCACACAAACAGCAAAAGATCCAAGTAAGTTAAAATTCATTTGCTCATTTTTCTACAAAAATTACAATATTTTTTTCCTTATTGTGATTTCTGATTAATTTTAGCACCATTACATTAAAATTGTGCTCCCGCAATTGGTTTGATTTTGTCAAGTATTTGAAGAAATGTGTTTTTTTTTTTTAATTTAAATTGTGTTTTGTTGATTTGTTTCATGCTAATTTGTTTCATCTTGTGTTATTTAGGTTATGGATCTTGCAAGTTCCCAAGTGTGACACTTTGATGGAGGAGGAAACAAACAAATAACGGAAATGGGGTTTTAATGACTCAATCATACAATGATTATTTGTTTGATAATTTAGAATTTTAGAGGACCCTTTTGTTGCTTTCATTTCATGAATGTGTGTTCCTCCTACAGGTAGCATCCCAAGCCAATGAGGAGGAACTTACATTGGTGAATGATTTTGAATCATTTGGTCATTAGATAAGAACTTACATCTTTGTTCAACATTCATTCATTTTATGTAATAGTTCTATGCCAAAATTGGGTCGTCATGAACTCATGGTTTGCTTGAACTAGAAAAAGTGATGAAGAAAGTGCAATATTTCTATTTACTCAACTTGCATTGTTTTCTAGTGGTGAGGACTATAATCATTTTATATAATAGTAATTTGCACAATCATTTTTATGGAAATGGTTTGAAATATTTTCTCTTTCTTGGTTGATTATTAACGGCTCCAAAACAGCCTTAGGTTAGGTAGGAGGTAGGTCCAATTGGTCTTAACTATGTTTTTGTGGCCTCTGGTGGTCCACTACACTCTCAACTTATCGTTGAGTTTTGCTTTGATATGGGGGTTATGTACTTTTTTAATGTTATTGCTTCTAGGTTGTTAAATTTTTTTATAATTTATTAGATAGTCTCTACAAAATTCCATACTATTTTAGAATTATTTCCAACTTTCTTGTATTATTGAATTCTATCGTTTAATTTTTTATATTATATATTGAGTATCTAAATATTCGTTATTGGATAGCTTATTTATAAAAAAATAAATTATGTAAAGTTTGATTTTCGTTATTATTAAGATTATATCATGAAATTTAGCGGTTGGATTGATTAAATTTGTATTTTACCTTTTTTTACTGGGTTTTTATTTTTGTTTAAATTATATATATAATGCTTTTTCTTTCAAAAAATAATTAGGCATTCCTTCCCTAACTAGCACACTATGGTTATTGATTTTTCTATAATGGTAAAATAAACAGTATAGGAGAATGAGATTGAGAATTTATTGGGTATTTTTAGGCTCTTTTTTTTTATCCAATCTTGCATATCTATAGTTGGTATTTTAGAATTTTCAATTTAGGTGACGAGACTAAATAAACTTTCATAAAATAGTAGATTCTAGCAACTAAAAAAAAAAGAATATTTTAGTAAATTTAAATGGATATGATGAAAAGCATGTGGAGTAATGGAAAGTTTCTTTAATTTTACTGGATTAAAACACTTAAAGACCACTCTCTGTATATAATAAACTAATTTCTAACTAAGGGTTATTTTAAAGATACTTTTTTGAGTTATTCTAAAGTTGGAATCCCATTTGTGTTTCAAGATGTCTGTTCGCTTCTCCTTCAACGTTTCTTCTCCTTAGTTCTTCGGCGTTTGGAATAAATTTATAAAAGATTTCCAAGACGATGAAGTAAATACTCTTTATTAGTGTATTGTAAAACTGATGAAAACGTACTTTATATCATTGTAAAAAGTTTATTTATAATATTTCGTAATGGACCATCTGACTGATGGGTCTATCTGTACTAAATCAGTGTTAGCTGGTTTCTTGGAGTATAATCGTGATTTATAGGGAGGTATGTTTGAAGCACATCATTAATAAATCAGTGTTAGTTGATTTCTCAATGTGTCACCCAGATTTGATAGGATGTGACCCTGATTTATAGGGTGTTTCCTTATTTGTCATTTATTGTAATTGTGCTTTTAATGTGGTTAACTAATAGGTCGATTGGTCATCGAGGCTGAGTAACATGGCTCACTCGGTCCTGACCAATACACTTGCCCCTTAGACTCGATGAATGTTTACTTTTAGAAGAGTTTGGATGTGACTGGTGGGCATTTCGAGTTATAAAGTGACTTTGACGCATTAAATGTTGTGTCAGAGATAGGACGTGCGTCTCTCTAATGGTGTCATACTGAACGACGTTTCGTTCCTTCACTTTCAAAAATCTATAAACAGGAACCTGTTTGAACTTTGCTACGTTTTCCATCCTCTTACCTTGAACCTGAGCTTTAAAGAGTTGTTCGAGTGTCGACCCCCTTCGTTCGAGTGCTTCAGTTTGCTTTTCATCTTCATTTTCTACACTTGTTCTTCAAGAGGTTAGTAATGACTTCTTCTTCTAGCTCTTCTAGTCTTCCTTCCTGTTCTTCATCATTAGAACGCACACATTCTTATCCTAACGAGGTGAGGGATATGGGTTGCTCTAGCCATGCAATTGACCTTACTACCCGACCGTCTCACTATCCTAGTTATGAGTGGGTTGACCCACGCATTCTTGATATACCCACTTGCTTTAGGGGTTCCTCTACTTTAGATGGGTTTCTATCTAAAGTTTCTATGTTAAAACCAGACTCCCCGTCGAACATGGTTGCAACCTATAATTGTAATCACACCGATCGGGTCTGTCACAGTCGGTCTGTCATAGTCGAGAAAATGGTTCTCATGACTTTTTCCTTGCTTACACCTCCCTTTTCAATGATCTGCATGTGACCTTGCCTTTTTATGAATTCACAATGGGGGTCTTTAAGATCCTTAACATTGTTCCTACCCAACTACATCCAAATTCATGGGCGGCCCTCCAGGGCTTTAAGCTTATTTAAGATGCCTTTCGATTGAGGTCATCCCACAATCCTTTCTCTTCTACTACAATTCTTGGCCAACCCATATTGTGGGTTAGCTTTCGTTGTCAAGTTGTATGGGCAACATTATTTTTCCTCCCTATACTTCTTCCTATAAAAACTTTAAAGAGAGGTATTTCAAAATCTTTATCAAACCGAATGACAAGACTTATTTTTTTTATTCTAAGGGGAAACCTAAATTTCCTTTTCATTGGACTCAATCTACAAATCATGGTCGAGGTCTTCCGTGACCTCTCAGGACAAAGAAGTTTTCTATGTACTATTCAATCAGCTTCTGAATAGGTTTCCTACTCGGAAAATACTGACCGTATACGAATCAACCAACCGTTGGGTGGACTTTTCCAGTACGTAGTGTTTAAGTTGTTGGTGTTTTTATTCAATTTGTTGACTGTGTTTAATTTTCTTTTAACTTGCAGGAATCATGGCTCAAACTCACCCTGATGCTTCCAACGTCATGAAAAAACTGTGCCATCAGGCGGCCAAGCGGAAAAAGGGGTCGCTAGAGATGATTAGGGGGGCTCATCTGCCCCTATAAAAGATTTGGTGCCCCCCTTGCACTTATGAGTGACCCTCTAAGGAAAAGAAAAGGGGTAGGCCTGCTCGATCATCGCGTCGGTCCTCTTCTCCACCCCGACTAGAATTCAGGTCCTCATTTTCCTCACTAGTTGGCGAGCGGTTGCAAGTTTCTTGGGAAGTGCAAATTGCTTGCACTCCTGAAGAGGAGAACATCTTTGCCACTGTCCCAATTGACAAAATGGTATCGAACATGGTAGAAATGATCAGCAGGTCGTTCATTATCGACCAGACGATCGAAAATGAGTTGGAAAGAACTTTGCCACTATGGTGGCCAAGTTAAAATTCGTGTTGGACGAGTCCTTCAACTGGTTGAAGGCGACTTTAGAAGCCATGGGGTCCTTGGAAGAACAAATGTGTTAGGTAAATACTGAACTTGACGGCGTGAAGGTTAAGAATGTTGCTCTAGAGGCCAATCTTCAAAAAACTGAGCAAGGTCGTAGTGATGCGATCAAGGCTTAAAAGGAGGTGATGGAAAAACATAAGGTTGTTGCCAATGAGCTGGCTTACTACCAGTTGTTCCTCCTCTGTGTTAGAAAGGAGGGATTTAACCAAGGCATTCGACAAGCAATATTCTTCCATGGGATTCCTATTGACGACAAACGTTATGATGTTTCTAAAGACATCATCAATGGTGAGTTGGTATCGGTTGGTGGTGATGACGAAGAAGAAGGTTAAGGCGAAGGTGGTGGAGGAAGAGAAAATGAAGAGGGCGAATGATGCCTTTTTATGACAAGTGCACTGCGTTGTCAGAAGTAATAATTGTCCCTAAGGACAAATATCGATCCCACAAGAAACAGTGAATTATCAAGTACAATAATCACTAAATATGAAATAGAACAATAAAAATAGTGTTGAATTGTTATGTTGGCAATTATCAATAAGAAAACAAACAAAGAATTAGTTGCTTTAATTGGAAAAATTGGGATTAGGTTTCATCTCTCTCACTCTCATGTATTTTGATTAGCATGTTAATATTAAGTTCTTTGATTGAAATTGATGCTCGTAGAAAATTCATTTATATCGATCCCTCGGATATAAAATCCTTAAGAATGTTTCCTAAATATCGATCTCTCACATATTTATAAAATCAACTTTGAATCACACTCGGACGTTAATGAAAATTAACATTTCTAGTCTATCCCTAACACTCAAATATGTTAAGTATTGTTGTCTAGGTCTGAACCCTAAAAATACCTCCCAGTCAGATTTAAGATTCTCAATTTGTTACGGAAAGTTAAAATTAAAACAACAATACCAATAATCAATCAAGAACTGAATATTAATATATAAGATATCACCTCAATATATAAGAGTTTTAATAGATTACTCCCAATCCCAAATGGTAGAATTAGCCACGCATACTTCTAACACCTTTCATTCTTCCAATTGGGTTACAATTCATTCTATGGTATTTTCCTCTCAATCTAGTACACTAGGGTTGAGCCTCTAGCCCTTTATTTAACCTAATTTTCTAGGGTTAGGTCGTTTCATGTGTCGTGCTAATGAGCTAAGTGATAAAACATAAAAAATGACCAATCTGTATGACGTATTCTCACTCAAGCAAGAATTCGCTTGAGCAAGATACTTCTGTTGCGAAATTGGCTTTTCCGTCGCTTTTCTCTATTCTGGGATCTTTCAGCTTACTCTTTTTAGGTCAAATAATTATTCTTTAATCCAAATCTCCAATCTTTCCTAAAAACCTGCAATTAACACCAAATTTAGGAATAAAATGCTCTTATTCAAATAAAGATCATAAAAAATGTAAAAAGTTATAATTTCATAAATTAGGAATTATTTTATATGTAAATTAGCAATAAATCTTCGTAAGTACCTATATTTTAATATAAAATATTACTGAAATTAGGCACTTATCAACGAACACTCATTGGAAGAGTTGTTCGCGCCTGATAGCATCCAGAGGCCTTTGCCATCAGTTCCTTTGTAATTTGTAATTTATTTTTTACTTTTTATATTTAATTTGAAATTCCCTTTGGGTCTCGGGTGTGGGCTTTGAAAAATTTAACTTACATCTTTTGATGATGCAATGTCTTCTCTTCCTTTATTTGTGTTGTTTTTTTTGTTTGTCGATTTAACTTCTTTATTGTATTTGTCTTATCTTGAACTCGTAAAAAAAATATATACCGAGTGCTAGAACCTTAATCAGGTTCTTTAAACTAATAACTAGAACCTTAATCAGGTTCTTTAAACTAATAACTAGAACCTTAATCAGGTTCTTTAAACTAATAACTTGAATAAATTGTTTGAAAAAATTCAAATGCCAATATGATATATGTTAAAATAGGCTAAGCGTTGTTTTTTTAACAAGTTGTATGTGAATGACCGTTAGATATAAAATCTTTTGAATGTCGCTTGAGCTTTTAATGTTGAACATCGAGTGTTCACGTGCAATAATATATTGAACTTTTGATAGATTAAAAGCCAATTTATCTTCGATGTTTTCTCTTCCTTTATTTGCATTGTTCTTTTTGTTTGCCGACTTAACTTCTTTATTGTATTTGTCTTATCTTGAACTCGTATAAAAAATATATATTGAGCGCTTGAACCTTAATCATGTTCTTTAAACTGATAACTTGAATAAACTGTTTGAAAAAAGATTTGAATGTTGACCTGATATATGTTAAATAGGCTGAGCGTTGTTTTTTGAACAAGTTGTATGTGAATGACCGTTAGAAATAAGATCTTTTGAATGTCGCTTGAGCTTTTAATTTGTTCTTTTCCTTGTTGAACATCGAGTGTTCACTTGCAATAATATATTGAACTTTTCATAGATTAAAATTCGATTTGTCTTCGCAATGTCTTCTCTTCCTTTATTTGCATTGTTATTTTTGTTTGCCGACTTAACTTCTTTATTGTATTTTTCTTATCTTGAACTCGTATAAAAAATATATATCGAGCGCTTGAACCTTAATCAGGTTCTTTAAACTGATAACTTGAATAAACTGTTTGAAAAAGATTTAAATGTTGACCTGATATATGTCAAATTAGGCAGAGCGTTGTTTTTTTGAACAAGTTGTATGCGAATGACCGTTAGAAATAAGATCTTTTGAATGTCGCTTGAGCTTTTAATTTGTTCTTTTTCTTGTTGAACACCGAGTGTTCACTTGCAATAATATATTAAACTTTTGACAGATTAAAAGCTTATTCTTCTTCTAAATAATTTTAAGTAGGTTGAATGTCATTCTTCAATTAATAAATTGAATTGTTGTATTGTCGAGTCGGTTGTACAGTCATTGATCGCATTACACATTTGTTTTGTAAGGGTTGTTAATTGTTAAGCGAGATTCCATGACCAACAATTATAAATTTAGGAGTGGTAGGATTGTTGTTTTAAGGCAGTTTCCTTAACCATATTGATGCATTGCATGTTCGGTCAGTAAGGGATACTAATTGTTAAGAAAGCTACCTTAACCAAAGTGTTTTATGTGGCTTGACTCTTCAGCTATAGTAGTGTATTATGTGTTCGCTCGAAAGGGCTACTAAGTGTTTAAGTGAGTTGCCTTGAGAGGATAGTATAGTGTTAGTGTGTTCACCATAACTGAAATAATAACAAGTATGTAATTTTAAAGTGTCTTGTTAAAACCTTCTCAGTCAAAAATCCTCCTTAGGAATAAAACAACCGAGTGAGTTGCCTTGAGAGGATAGTATAGTGTTAGTGTGTTCGCCATAACTAAAATAATAACAAGTATGTAATTTTAAAGTGTCTTGTTAAAACCTTCTCGGTCAAAAATCCTCCTTAGGAATAAAACAACTGAGCAAGGAAAAAGTACAATGTTCAATTTATTAACTATAATAAAACTTGAGATGTGTGACATTCCACGTTCTAGGTACAACTTTTACTGATAAATACTTTAAATTAGCTCCGTCAGCTACCATGTCTTTAACTCGAAACAATCCTTCCTAGTTGCTTGAAATCTTTCCTTCATTCTTCCTAGCTTTGTCGTGCATTCGCCAAACCAAGTTTCCTTTTTGAAAGCTTTGAGGGGTCACTTTTGAGTTATACCTTCTAGCCGCTCGTATCTTGGAAGTCTCCTCTCTAATTCTACTATTGTCTTTAAATTCATTAATCAAGTCTAGTCCGACCAATAAACTTTCCTAATTTAGACTGGCACCAAATAGTTGACGTTGTAGGGAAGGTTCCCCGACTTTTACTGGGATCATAGCTTCAGTACCGTACGTTAGGTTGTATGGAGTTTTCTGAGTGGTGGTTTGTGGTGTACACCGATAAGCCCATAAGACTTTGATGAGCTCGTCGGTCCACTTGCCCTTCGTTGTGCCAAGCATTTTCTTCAATTCATTAAGGATTACCTTGTTCGCGACCTTGGACTATCCATTGGTTTGGGGATGTTATATCGAGCTAGTGATATGTTTAATGTTAAGCTTTTCATTGAACTCTGTTAACTCTCGATCAATAAATTGTCGACCGTTGTCAGTGATAATAGCGTGTGGTATGCCAAAACAGCATATGATGTTCTTCCATATGAAATTTTGAACATTTTGTGTTGTAATCACCGCTAAGGGTTCGACCTCTATCCATTTGGTAAAGTAATCAACTCCGACTAATAGAAATTTGCATTGTCTCTTTCTTAGGCTGAAGGACCCAATGATTCCATCCCCCATTTTGCAAAGGGTCAAGGAGAGATAATGTAATGTACTCGGGTTTCTACTGAGATAAAGCGCCATACTCTTGGCACTTCAAACATTTACGTACAAACTCTGCACAATCGCTCTGAACAGTCAGCCAATAATATCCTATTTGAGTACCTTAGCAGTCATAATCCTTGCACCTGAATGACTGCCACATACACCTTCATGTATTTCACGCATGATGTAGTTGGTTTGATCTTTTGAGATACAATTTAACAAGGGTCGAGTATACCCTCAGTGGTATAAGTCACGACCAATGAGGACGAACCTGGCGGCCTGCTGTCTCCTTGTCTTCTCCTCTTGGGCTCCACATTCACCACTCTCTAAGAAGCGTCATACAGGTGTCATCCATGTTTCTTCATGACAAAATGGGCCTAGATAATACCTGAGATTGACTGTAACGGTTGATGTAGGTGTTGGTCACTCGGTCGTGCTCCCTTGTATTGCAGTTCTTCGCTCTTTCAGACTTCAACACTTCTTCTCCTTAACTCTTTAACGCTCGGTCGAGAGTAAACGTGCAGAATGTTCTCCAACGATCAAGTATGTACTAAGTGTTAAGAGAGTGTATTGTAAAATTGATAAAAGTGTACCTTACACCATTGTAGAGAGCTTATTTATAACATTTAGTAATTGGCCATCTGAATGATGGGTCATATATGACTTATATCTGTACTAAACCAGTGTCAGCTGATTTCTTCGGGTGTAATTCTGATTTATAGGGAGGTATATTTGGAGCATATCTTCAGTAAATCAATGTTAGCTGATTTCTCGAGGTGTCAGTTGGATTTGATGGTGATGGAAGAGGCCCAAGCACAAGCCCACATGCAAGCCCACCAAAGGGTAGATTTGGGCCAACCATAGAGTTATGGCCAAGAGGATCCAAGAAGACGTTCTTTTACATGTTCAAATGC
>Ga0123342_1008002_pt1 | contig 13609 bp, 10 predicted proteins | sample Turbeawhitnodule_FD_89960 | JGI IMG/M metagenome (GOLD analysis project Ga0123342, IMG submission 89960) | Root nodule microbial communities of legume samples collected from Mexico - Turtle bean Mexico white nodule | ecosystem: Host-associated > Plants > Roots > Nodule | place: Mexico: Nepantla...
AATCCTCTCTTACTGTTGGCCAGAAAAACCCTGCACGTATTACCTTGGATGCCAAGGATCTTCCTCCCACGTGGCTCCCACAAATACCTTCGTGGAGTTCAGCCATTATCCTGGTGCACTCGTCGCCGCTTACGCACGTCAAGATAGGGTGCGTAAACCCGTGCCTGAATAATATCCCATCTACTAATGTGTATCTTGCGGCGTTCCTCTTAATCTTCTTACCCTCTTCCGGCTCCACTGGGAGGATTCCGTCCGCTAGGTATCGCCTGTGAGGGGTCATCCATGTGTCGCCCTCCTCTAAAGCACACACCTGTACATCTTTTTCTTCTTCTGGCGAGGTCGCATAAGTACCGATGCAGGGTGCCCTCGCCGTATCTTGACTCAAAGAGCGATGACTCCTTGGTTATCCTCTTGTTGTACTAACATGAAGGACGTCCACCCTGTTGTCTGCAACAAACTTTCGCGGCGTCTTGAGGGTCTCTTGTATTACGGTCCTCTGCCTCCCCCCCTTGCCTGAGCTGGCCAGCTTGGCAAGCAGGTCAGCTCTGGCATTCTTCTCCCTAGGGACATGCATCAGCTCAAACGCAACGAAAGCTCTTTTCAACACCTCGACATACCTCAGGTAGGCGGCCATCTGTGGGTCCTTCACCTGATATTCCCCTGTCACTTGCCCTGTGACCAACTGTGAGTCGCTTTTCGCCAGTAGGCTCTGTGCACCCATTTCTTTAGCCAAAAGCATCCCTGCAATCAACGTTTCATACTCCGCCTGGTTGTTGCTTGCCTTGAAGGCGAAGCGTAAAGCTTGCTTTATCAACACTCCGTTAGGCCCCTCCAAGATTATCCCAGCGCCACTCCCTTGCTGGTTGGAAGATCCATCCACTGAGAGCATCCACTGTGACCCTAACTCCACTTCTTGGGGGTCTCCTCCTGGTGAAAGTTCCGCCACGAAGTCAGCATAGACTTGCCCTTTGATGGACCCCCTGGGTTCATATTGGATATCGAACTCTGACAACTCTACCGCCCAGCGAACCATCCTCCCTGCTACATCTGGCTTCTGAAGTACCTTTTGGATGGAGAGATTTGTCATCACCACCACCGTGAAGCTGTGGAAATAGTGGCGGAGCCTTCGTGCTGAGAATACTACCGCTAGCGCCGCCTTCTCTAGTGACTGGTACCTTAATTCTGGGCCTTGCTCACGAAGTAAATGGGCTTCTGCACCTGGTTTTGTTCTTGGACCAGTAAAGAGCTAATGGCCCACTCAGTCACCGCAAAGTATAAGCGGAGGGGGACGCCTACTTGTGGCTTGCAAAGCACAGGTGGCGTCGCCAAGTACTCCTTCAACTTGAGAAACGCTGCTTCACACTCATTTGTCCATACGAAACGGCTATTCCTTTTGAGGCATTGGAAGTAAGGGTGGCCCTTCTCCCCTCCAGCAGATACGAATCTCGATAATGCTGCCATTCGCCCCGTCAGTTGTTGAACTCCTTTCACTGAGGTTGGGCTCCTCATGGCGATGATGGCTGCACACTTGTCAGGGTTTGCCTCTATCCCCCTCTCTGTGAGCATGAAACCTAAGAACTTTCCCGCCTCCAAGCCAAAAACGCACTTTTCTAGGTTTAACTTGAGGTGATACTTCGATATGGTAGCAAATAACTCTTCCAGATCAGCTATGTGCTACCCTCCCTCGTGCGAAGTTACCACCATGTCATCTACGTCATCTACGTAGGCCTGTACGTTCCTTCCCCGCATGGGTGCAAGGACCTTGTCCATCAGCCTCTGGTAGGTGGCGCCTGCATTTTTCAAACCAAACGGCATCACCTTATAACAGTAACTGCAGGTTTCCGTCATGAATGCCGTTTTGCTCTCGTCCCTGGGGTGCATCTTGATCTGATTGTAACCTGAGAATGCATCCAAGAAACTCAGCATCTTGCACCCCGAGGCGCTATCCACTAATGCATCGATGTTGGGCAGTGGGTACGAATCCTTGGGGCATGCTTTGTTCAATTCTGTGAAGTCGACACATATCCTCCACTTCCCATTTGCCTTCTTCACTAGAACTACATTGGCTAACCACTCAGGGTATTGTATCTCCCTGATGTGTCCAGCGCTGAGCAGCTTCTGCGTTTCTTCCTTCACGACGAGGCATCGCTCTTCGTTAAACTTCCTCCTTCTTTGTCTCACAGGGCGAACCTTCGCGTCCCTGGTGAGATGGTGGCACAAAAAGTCTGGGTCAATACCTGGCATGTCCGCCGCAATCCACGCGAAAGCATCTAGGTGGCGCGAGATTACTGCGGCTACCTCCTCTTGTTCACCTGGGCTCAGCAAGCGTCCTAATTTGAACACCTTACCCCCTATTTGTCTTTCTACTATGTTACCTTCTGGTCGGGGTTGCCCATTCTGCACATTCCCTGCAAGAGATTCATTCATGGAGTCCTCTCCCATAGGTGTCGCCCCAACGGATGCGTCGGGCATCGCCTCCTCTGGCTCTTTTTCAGCGGGCGAGACATCGTCGTTTCTTCCTTCTGTATATGCATCTTCCATAGGCGTCGCCCATATGGTGGCTTCGACCGGCGTGGACTTCTCGGGCGTCGCCTCTTCCAACGGCTCCAACTCCATTTGCGAATTTGAAATGAGTGGTCGCTCCATCACCATGACCACGCCTCTTTTTGTCTTTAGACTATTTTCATAGCAATTGCGGGCTTCCTCTTGATCCGACTTGATTACGATCACCTTATCACTAAGATCTGGTAGCTTCATCTTCATGTGGCGCGTGGAGGACACGACCCTTAATCTGTTCAAGGCGGGTCTGCCTAACAAAATGTTGTAAGCTGAGTTGGCGTTGACCACCAAGTACCGGATGCTCTCGGTGCGTGATGCCGCTCCATCAGTGAACGTCGTCCTCAACTCCAAGTAGCCACGTACCTCTACTGGGTTATCTGCAAACCCATATAAACATCCAGTATAGGGTCTCAAAAGGTTGGGGGACAACTATAGCTTATTGAAGGTCGACCAAAACATGACGTCTGCAGAACTGCCTTGGTCGACGAGAACCTTATGTACCTTCCTTCCCGCTGTGACTACTGAAATGACCACTGGGTCATTATCGTGTGGGACGACATCCCGCAGGTCAGCCCTTGTGAAAACGAGGTCTGACTCCCACGAGTCGTCTGGAAATTCCTCTGCAACCGAACTTACTGACCTCACATATTTCTTACGTTGAGAGGCAGTGGGTCCCCCTCCGGAAAAGGCGGCAGCGATGGTGTGCACTTCTCTGTGAGTTGGGATTTCATGCGCTTGACCTTCCTCTGGTGTCGCCGTGACTGTGGTCGTGGTGGACCCAGTGAGATAATCTTTCAAGAAACCATTCTTCACAAGCTCATCCAATTGATAGCCCAGTGCTAAGCAGTTGTTAATGTGGTTTCCAAATGCTTCGTGAAATTCGCACCATGATTCCTTGTGAGGTCACAGTACCTTGTCGGACTTCACCGGTGGCCTCAACCCGTCAGCTATGTTGGGCACAACGATGAGGTCTTTAAGTTCCACCACAAAGTGGTGCCTTAGGGGTCTATTTCCCTCTCTCCTTCCTTCTGATCGACTCCTAGGTTGGGTTCTCCTTGTCTCGTAGGTGCGTCTCCTATCTTGATTCTTTCTTTCTGTAGTGGCTTCGTGGACTCTAGCAGGTTGTGCGCGCATCTGCGCTCTCGGGCGTGCGGGCGCAACAGTCGTGCACTTCTCGTATGCCTCGCCCTCAGAGGCAATGTGTTCTACCGCCCGACGCCTTACTTCAGCAAAAGTTTTGGGGCGGCTGCGATTGAGCGACTTGCTGAAAGATCCAGGGCACACCCCCTTCCTAAATGCGTCAACGATCATGGGTTCGTCTGTGGTATCTACCTTCACCACCTGCGCCCCGAAACGGCTTACGTACTCTTTCAGGGTCTCCCCTTGATACTGCTTCACGTCAAATAGGTCGTACGAGACTGGGGCTGGGGCCCTATTGGCTAAATACTGCTCTCTGAATAGCCGCAAAAGACGTGATGTGACCCTCTGGGAGGCTGATGAACCAGTCCATGGCCATCCCAGTCAAGGTGCTCATAAAGAGCTTGCAACTTACGGCATCAAAACCGCCTACCAGCATCATCTGTGTGTGGAACGCAGTGAGGTGTGCCTCAAGATCCTCCATCCCTGTGAATGTTACTTTGGGCCCCGTGAACGTGTTGGGGATTGTTGTCTCTAGGATTGCTTGTGAGAATGGTGTTGAGAATTCTCTGGGTGGGGTGGCAGTCTCAGGTTCATCTACGTCGCGCCACCCACGACGTAACTCCTCATTAGCGCGGTGGAGCTCATCGTTTCTCGCCTGAGATGCTGTGAGATCCGCCTGCATGCGTTCTTGCTCCGCTTTCGATGCTGTCATTGCTTCCTGCAGCCCTTGCATCATGCCCATGAGTTGTTCAATGGTCACTCTTCACTCCTAGCGCGTGCGGGTCTCATGTTCGTGGCTTCTGGAAGCCTTCTTGACTATAGTGCGATTTGAGAACTGGAACTGGGTTGGAAACTGCGACTGGAACTGAAAAACTATGTGATGGGACTGATGTTTTATATCGGCCCCACAATGGGCGCCAAATGTTCCCATCGGTTGACTAGGGTTGTCTTTGCGCGTGGCTTGTCCTCACGAGCTAGGGCACTTTCGTTCTGCTCCGTTTGTGAGTACCTGAAAAGAAGTGAACAAAGGGTCGCCCTCGCGGCCGTTTGCACTCCAACGATCAAGTCAGCTAGCGAGAAACATCAAAGGTGACACACCCCTAGTAGAACACTGTCACTGAATGCTCTGAGGGTGGTCGAATTCTATACTGAATGACTGAAACTGTGTTGCCCTAATCGTCTTGTGCGCACAGTGGGCGCAGCGAAAACAACTAGGTCAAAACGCGTTAAAGCGAGAATTAGGTCAAAACTCAGATCCCCTTTCAAATGCCCCAATGTCCCTTTTTATACATCTCTCGTGTTTAAAACGCGTTAAAGTGCATTGAAAGCGTATAAAAATATTCCTTGGAACGTTCGAATCTTAACTGAATTAGCGCGTACCTTAGCAAACTTTCACTGAAACATTTAATGAGCACGTGCTTTTTGCCACGTGCTCTTCTGACTTGATCGTTATTCTGCGCAGAGGGTCCCTCAGCGCCGTAACCCAACTTAGGGTTATTCCATTGTGTGAGCCCTCTTTCCTCGAAGTGCTTCTAGCGCATGGGGTGACTTCTTGTGTGGCAACTCATGCGCCCCAACCTCTAGTCACTCACCTTGGGAGTGTATCTACCTTTCTCTCGTACAATGCACGTGGTTCTCCCCTGGGCGTGGCCTCCTCATGGGTCGTATCTGTCCCGGGGTTTCCCAGCAGTGGCGTGGGTACTTCACGAGTCAGGTTACCCCCTACTGGTACTAGAACTTATGGCTTTGAAACCACCTTTCTCTTCTCTTCATTGCTGTTCTGAGCCTCTGGGGCCCGAGACTTCCTCATGGTATTACCCCCCTCCATGGTCTTTCCTGCCCATGGGTATCGGGGGGTAACACCGTCGATGTCTTAACTTAGACTATTTCTTAACTTGGTGACACCTTAACCTGGCGATGCCTTAGCCTGGCGACGCCTTCCTTGGGCGACGCCTTTGCGAGGCGACACCTTTCTTGGGCGATGCCCCAAGCGGTCAACCTGTTGACCTTCCTTCCCTTCTTTGGGGCCTTTGAGCAGTCCCACCATGTGTTTACTTTGACTTTGACTTTTGGTCAACGCCTCGGGACGGTACAATTTTCACAATAAAAAAAATTGTCCATAAATGAAAAATAAAAATTAATAATAAGACACGAGATAGAAAAGTTCACGAAATAGCAATAATTATGGAATAAAATATATAACCTACAATTTTAAACCTATTCATCAATTATGTTTATTACAAAAATTGAAGAAAGTTTTGCCCTACTTGAAAGATACATGTGTGTGGGGTGGTCAATTACCTACCTTTCGGTAACGTTTCCATTACTCAAAATACTGTAAACTGTTTCTTTTTTTCTTTACCACCTCCATTGGTAATTGGTAACCATAACCATGTATGTCTCTCCCAAATAGTCACACTTTACCAATTATTCAGAACCAAATTCAGAGCTTGTTAGGGCCAATGTCTCACTATTATTAGCAAATTGGTAGCAGAGTTTACCACACTCACTCTCTGACTACATGAGTGGGACCCAAACCTAATCATGCAACCTATCTTCACCATCAAATCAGTTATCACAGGGTTCACCTACTCCTTCACATCTCATTTTGTTATCACTTATCAGGTCCAATCAATAGCTGCCCCAAGTCCACTAAACTCACCAAATTAATAACTCTCAACTTCAATGATCTTCATCACCATTTTGCATCTGCAAGGAAAAGAAATGGTGGAGTGATTGATGTGTGTGGTGTCCCACTTTGCACTTCTTGCCAATATTTTATTAGATCTTGTTCTTTGTTTTTAGTGACAGAGATTGGTGTTTTTGATGGTGAATTTTGTATGCACAAGCAAGATGACTTGGGATTCGATTGGAAACCTGAAATTACTTTAAAGGTTGTTTGTCTTGTTCATATATTTTTTATAATTTGAAAAAAAAAACATTAATTAGGGAACACCATACATACATGGAAGTCCGTGGATATTTTGTATTAGCATACAGTTAAAAAAATAGAATTAATTGTAAGTGTGGGTTAAGTGATGTAAAGTTATTTCAACTTAATCATGTCTTGAGTTGGAGTATCTGTTACTTTATGCAGTTGTTTTAAATTACTTTAAAAACAAATATTATTTCTAATAAAAAAGTAAATTATCTGAAATTTTTTAAAAAATATGATAAACTAGGTATTTAAATATTTGAGAAACTATTGAAAAAGAAATTAAGTTAGTTTTAAATGTGAAAAAATATTATAATTATATCTACCAAATAAATGCAAAAAGAGATCGTATTTTTATAATACTCATAAAAATATAATAACTATAATAAAATATTTAGATTATAATCAATATTTTATTATAATTAATTATAAGTGGATATAAAATCGAAGGGATAATTTTTAAGATATTTAGATATTTTTTCATTAATTAAAATTTTTAATATTTGATTAAAATCTATTATTTTATTATAATAGAAGTAAATAATTAAAATAGAAATATTTAAATATTAAATAAGTTAAAATTAATTAATATAAATTTTGGTATTTTCGGAATAATATATTTTATTTTTTTATGATGAAATGTATCGTTTTTTCATTCATTAAGAATTTTAAAATAAATGTTTATTTTTATTTAAAATTTATTTTAAAATTGATTTGTTTTTTAAAAGTTAATTTTTAAACTAAACTGTTTTATAAAAATTACAGACATTGAAAAGGTATTAATATTTTATTTATAAGTAGATAGTTGGGTTTCGAAAGAAATTATTTAATTTGAGACGGTGATAACTATTTAAACATTTTTAATATTTAATTTTTTCTTTCCAATTGACCTCAAGTTAATTGGATGAGTAAGTTCCGTTTCTAGTCTATCTCTTCTTGGTGCACTAGAACAACACTCTGTTGAGATAGAGGAAACTCTACCTGTTGATCACACTCCGACAATCAAGTCAGTGAGAGATTACAAAATAATAATCAGTTTCAATCTCTAAATAGTGTATCTTTACCAGTGATCTCAAGTCTCTGTTATAGTTATCTCTTTAATAACTTTCACCCACGAGAATATAATCTTAACTAAAAGCATATATAACAAAAAGATATTTTGCCTACGGGCACCTTCTTTCACAGTGTTAATAATATAAGAGAATCTCGTGCGCCTTTATTCACGGGTGCTTGCTACTTAATTAACAGTTTTATCCATTTAACTAATGGCTTTATATATATCTAATAGCTTTTTCATATATTAACATATATGTTTGACTAATAGCTTTTACATAGATTAACATATATATTTGACTAACAACTTTATATATATTATCATATATATTCAACTCAATATTTTCTCTACTTTAATTATTTCTCACCATGCTTACCACTAAAACTGCGTCGAGCTCATGACCTGCCTTTTGAGCCCAAAGCCGAGCTGACCATACCCAAATGTTTGGACTGAGGTCCCGAGCACTCCTGTCTGGTACACAAACCCCCCAAGTTCGAGTTGAGCTTGACTTGGTGAAGAGGCTTCCTAGCATTTTGGCGGCTAACGCGACATTTTCCCCAGTGGGTAGTTGAGGCGCAGCTACCGAAGCATCCCTGATGAGACATCTCATCACAATGAATTTGAGACGTCCACGTGGGTAGGAAGAGTTGTCGCTCCATTTTCCCTTTTAAACCAAAAAGCTCTCTCTTTGCACCTCTTCTTTCCACTCAGCCGTCACACCAGGTATTTTCCTTTCACCAATATTTATTGTTGAATACTTCTCATCTTATCAATTGCATCGTCTGAACTGGAATTTTCTTTTGATCCATTTTCTTTGCCCTGAATTGTGCTCGTATCTGGTTTGTGTTTGTTTCGTGTTCTAGATATAACTATAATGAATTACAATGTCATAAATGAAACCTCTTTTTATACTACCTGTGAACGTGTTAGGTATTTAAGGAAGAGTGGTTGCACCTTTGGTAAGAGGCACGATAGGTCTGTAAGAATAGCATAGTGTAGGGAAGATGAGCCTGTATGTTGTGATGAATCATCGGACCCCGAGGGTCCATTCTGTTTCTTTTATGCCACCTCTTTTAAGAAAGTCCTTTTGCGTCTTCCTTTGTCAATTTTTGAAAAGGAGTTGTTAACCGAGCACAACGTAGCTCCTGCCAGCTACATCCGAATAACTGGGCATTCATTCGTGCCTTTATTATTTTGTGTTCACAGCTCGACATTTTGCCGATTGTGGAAGTTTTCCTTTACTTCTTTGAGGACAAGCATTCAGACCGCCAATTATGGGTATCTGGAAAAGCTTTCCTCACACTCTTCCAGTCTTCTTACAAAAATTTCAAGGACAAGTTCCTAAAAATCCGAGCTACCAAAGGAGATCCGACGCTTGTGGACAGGTTTCCTTTATACTCGACCCCTGAACCAAGATTCTAGAGTGCTAGACACCTGGACGACTTGTCACCACAAGATCAGGGAGTATCTGAATTCTTGACGAACCTCAAGGTTTTTTTTGACACTTCCTTCCTCCTGAACAAAGAGTACCTTCCTGGTGTTTTGAAATCCTAGACTAGTACTCCTCGTTTCCTACCTTTGGTAACATAAACTCCATTACTGTGCTTAACCACTTACTTGTTTTTTTTTCTTTGCAGAAAGGATGTTGTCCGGCATCGGCAAATCATATATGGTTGAACGTATTAGAAAGATGAAAGTTGCTACCAACCTAAGCAAGGATTCTTCAACTAAAAAAAGGAACGCCCTGATCGAGGTCGTTCCCACCCCATCTGATGAGGATGAGCACACCAATTCAGCTTTGTTTTTAAGAGAAAAAGACGAGAAGTCGCTCCCCCCACTGAACCCTCCAACTCGGATGGTCGAGCTCCACATCAGGAGGTCCTCACCATCCAAGAGTGTGAGCTGAAAGCTCTCGCCGGGATGCTAGTTTCGACGCGCTCGCTCACAACAAGGCCTTCTTTCTGATTCCTAAAGATAAAGCCAGATGTGGGTACACCGATCTCCACTTACACAAGTGAGGATTTGATGGGTATAGTCGTGACGAAAAAGTTTACCATCTATCAGGGTATACCTCCCCGCATTCCTCTTAACTGTCTTAGCCTCCATAGGCTCGACAACAAGTAACCCATCAGCTAGATAATGTTGGTAAGGTGTTATCCAAGTCTTTGTGGTGTCGACCTGCAAAACCTCAAGAAACTTATCTCCCAACAACCCATAGGTAGTTATCCTTGGGACTTTCAGGGTCTCGTGATTCATTGACCGATGTCTTCTCTCTTTTCCTGAGTTGATCCCCAGAACCTCCATGTGGCTGACCTCGATTGGTTCTCCTTCAACTGTCCTGGGTGACTTCAATGTCTCCTGAATTACTAACCTCTGTCGACCTATCTTTCCCAAACTAGCCAACTTAGACAAGAGGACTGCTCAAGATTTATGCTCTCTAGGCACGTGAACGAGGTCGAACGTAGAAAAGGTTGCTTCCAAGATCGTTACATACCTAAGATATAAGGCTAGCTGTGAATCCTTGGTCTGATACTCACCCATGACTTGCCAGTGATAAGCAACGAGTCACTCTTCACCAACGAACTCCCAACTCCCAACTCCTTGGCTAGCAACATCTCTGCTATCAAGGCCTCGTACTCAACTTGATTGTTACAAGCCTTGAACGCGAACCTCATGGCTTGCTCGATCAACATCCTGCTTGATCCCTCTAAAATGACCCCAACCCCACGTCCCTGCTGATTAGAGGATCCATCCACTGAAAGAACCCACTGGAAATCATTAGGATCAAGCTGGGTGTCATCAGATGAAAGTTCTACCATGAAGCCAGCATATACCTGACCCTTGATCAGCCCACTAGGTTCATACTATATGTCAAACTCAGATAACTCCACCGCGCAACGGAGCATCCGACTTGCTTTATCGGGCTTTTGAAAGACCTTGCGAATGGGCAGATCGGACATCACAATCACGGTGAAGCTCTGAAAGTAGTGGCGACGTTGTTCAGCTGTAAACACCACGGCTAAAGCAGCTTTCTCGATAGCCTGATAATAGCCGGATACCGAGTTTTCGGTCCCTGCAGTACCTTACTCACAAAGTAAACTGACTTTTGGACCTTATCTTGATCTTGCAAAATGACTGAGCTAATCGCCCGATCTGTAATTGAAAAATAAATACGAATAAGGGTACCTGGGACTGGCTTACCAAGAACAAAGGAACTGACCAAGTACTATTTCATCTTGGTGAAGGCTTCCTCACATTCTTTGGTCCATACAAAACGGTTTTTCTTCTTGAGGCATTGGAAACAAGGATACCCTTTATTGCCACTGGCTGATAGGAAGCGAGACAGGGCGGCCATGCGCCCAGTTAAGTTTTGGACCTCTTTCACATTGGTCGCTCCTTTCCTATGATTGCAGCGCATTTGTCGGGGTTCGCCTCTGTGCCCCTTTCATTTACCAAGAAACCAAGGAACTTCCCAACTTCCATCCCAAATTGTACTTTGCTATTGTTCTGAATAGCTCTTCTAGGTCGGCAATATGTCGATCCTTCTATTCTGACGTGACGACCATTTTGTCTACATATGCCTGTATGTTTCGCCCGAGCATCGAGGGGAGGATTCGATCCATCAGCCTTTGATAGGTGGCGTCAGCGTTTTTAAGGCCAAAGCGCATGACCTTGTAGCAGTAGCTACCGAACTCGGCCATAAAGGTTGTCTTGCTTTCATCCTTTGGGTGCATACGAATCTGGTTATACCCCGAGAACGCATCCATAACACTTAACAACCGACAACCTGAGGCATTGTCCACCAAGGAGTCTATGCTTGGTAAGGGGTACGAATCCTTGGGACAAGCCTTTGTTCAGGTCAATGAAGTCGACACACATCTTGCACTTCCCATTGGCCTTCTTTACCAACAGAACATTTTTGCAGCCTTAGGGTTTGACTAAGTCAAACCCGCATCCTAGGCTTGTCCTTCTAGAAACTAGGTCAAAATGCCTCCCAAAAGGGTTAAGAATAAGCTAAAATGCTACCCACACCCCCTATTATGCTAGAGGTACCTTATTCTAGCCTATATTTGCTATTTGGACCCATAAAGAGAGCCCAAATTAATTACTACATATTTGTATCTTATAAGAAGAACAAAAGGAAGAATAGTTGGTGTGTTGGTTTATGCTCAGCTCCTCTGGTGAGGTTCATGTGATCCTTGGTGGGGTAACGAATTGGTCATTGAGATTTTGCATTTTTCTAATATAAATGCATCATTCACACTTCTTCAATCATGAAAATAAAATTTTAACTTTGTTAGGATTAGAAGTGAAAAGTGAGAGACTGAAAAAGAAAAAGAAAAAAAAGAGTAATAAAATGAAAACTCATTTTTTGGATAAGGAAAGATGAGTGCACACTGAAAATAAATATTAGAAAGTAAATATTAGAAAGTTTATGAATATTTTGATTTTTGTAATAGAATAATATATTTATAATTTATATATTTATAAATAATGAAATTATCTTTATGTTAAAAATGGAATATGATTATGTATTGGACAGGAGTGCTCGGGACCTCGGTCCAAACATTTGGGTTATGAGTAGAAGTGGTACAATTCAAATGACACATGAATATTTTATTATTAAATTTAAAAGATCATATAAATAGAAATTTTGTTATTCAGGTTTCATTTTAAAAAGAACCACCATCTCTCTAGAAAGTTCTTTTTCCTTTCCTCTCCCTTCTCTCTAAGATTCTGACTTCCTCGCTCATCAGTTCGACGATTGGAGTCCACCATCAGACTCCTGGCAGTGAATACTACAAGACTGCCCGATCAGAATCTCTGATAGAGTAAGTTCATTTTTGCTCTTCTCTTTGAGTCAAATTTTGAACTTATTAGGTTGTTTTTGTTTTTTCTTTGCATGTGACCCTTTTAACTTCAGGGTTAATCTCTGTTAGCTCAGGGTCCTAGTGATATAGTTAGATTTTTTATTAGAACTTTGTGGTGCAGGTTAAGTTACCTTTGAGTTCTTGGTGGTTTTGGAGCTCTTAGTGAATATCTACTAAATTTCAGGTAAGGGAAGCTAGCCTTAATTTCCAATAGAATACTAGGCTAGAAGATCTGCATGTGAGGGTGACGTGGTCACCAGTCTCAAACTTTCTTCCAGGATTGTTTGTTTTAAGTGTATTAGAAATTGACTGAGATTTGAATGTGAAATTTGATATATGGTTGTTGTTATACAATTATAATGTTGTTAAGTATTAGTGGTTTGATGTTGATTTAGAGTAATTTCAGCTATAACAGGGACTTTGTTATTTTGGGTGCTCTCTGGTGTAATTTAAATCAAACTAAACTCTTTTCGTTCAATCCAAAATTTTTGGGTGCTCTCTGGTATCATTTAGATCAAACTAAACTATTTTCGTTCAATCCAAAATTTGTGGGTGCTCTCTGGTGTCATTTAGATCAAACTAAACTATTTTCGTTCAATCCAAAATTTGTGGGTGCTCTCTGGTGTCATTTGGATCAAACTAAACTATTTTCGTTCAATCCAAAATTTGTGGGTACTCTCTGGTGTCATTTAGATCAAACTAAACTATTTTCGTTCAATCCAAAAAATTTGGGTGCTCTCTGGTGTCATTTAGATCAAACTAAACTATTTTCGTTCAATCCAAAATTTACGGGTGCTCTCTGGTGTCATTTAGATCAAACTAAACTATTTTCGTTCAATCCAAAATTCCTGGGTGCTCTCTGGTGTAATTTAGATCAAACTAAAATATTTTCAATCAATCCAATTATATATATATATATATATATATATTACTATTATTATTATTTTAGCATAGTTTATTTTGGATTATTATTGTTAAATAACTTTTTGGATATATTTGGATTGTTAGAAAGTTTAAATTATATGTTATGATTGAATGGTGTATTGATGT